>UMLF01046138.1_pt1 | contig 16668 bp, 14 predicted proteins | sample 1966501 | NCBI WGS metagenome assembly UMLF01 (sample SAMEA4836194, study PRJEB28245) | human gut metagenome | biome: gut microbiome; material: fecal sample | place: Denmark | collected 2008 | reverse complement strand
CAGCAGCAACCCTTCCTGATGGGGATTGTAGTTTCTGTAGTTATGGGAATGGTACTGACCTTACCTATCAGTTCTGCGGCGCTGGGGGTGATTTTAAACCTGTCGGGTTTGGCCGCAGGTGCCGCCACAGTAGGATGCTGCTGCAATATGATCGGTTTTGCGGTGGCCAGTTACCGGGAAAATAAAATGGGAGGGCTCCTGGCTCAGGGGCTGGGAACCTCTATGCTTCAGGTGCCCAATATTGTAAGACATCCGCAAATTTGGCTTCCTGCCATCTTATCCAGCGCCATTCTGGGGCCGGTGGGTACCATGTTGCTTGGAATGACCAACAATGCCACGGGTTCTGGCATGGGTACGGCCGGTCTCGTGGGGCCGATTATGACGTATCAAACCATGGTGGAGACCGAAGCGGCACAGATGGTGCTGGGAAAAATTTTGCTGATTCAATTTCTGCTGCCGGCGGTGGTGACGCTTCTAATTTCAGAGTTTATGAGAAAGAGGAAGTGGATTAAGCAGGGAGATATGCGGCTGGAAATGTAAGAAATGTGAGGTGACAGCCCGTCCCCTGGAATCAGGCAGATCAATATTACATCATATGAAAAACAGAAAATTGTGGTATGATTAATTTGTACTCTCTGTATGGCACGGAAAGGAGGGGGCCAAATTGATTTACGCGCTCATTTGGACAGATAAGCAACAAGATGGGAAGTTCCTTGTTGGCAGTAAGGGATATGAACCATAAATAGATTGTAGTAGGAGGAAGATGACATATGGATACAGGGCTGATACATCTTTACTATGGAGACGGAAAAGGGAAAACCACCACAGGTATGGGACTGATTGTGCGGGCGGCCGGATATGGCTGCAAGGTGCTGCTTTACCAGTTTATGAAGGATAATAAGACCAGTGAGCGAAAAATATTGGAACATGTGGACAATATTACGATTGTTGACGGGCTGGACAGGGAGAAATTCAGCTTTCAGATGACAGAGGAAGAAAAGAGAGAGCATAAGAAATTTTACGAGGATCGGTTTCGTATGGTGACAGAGCAGGCGGTAGCAGAATCCTATGACGTGCTGTTTTTGGATGAGGCAGTGTACACGATCAGCGCAGGCCTGCTGGAGGAGGATCTGGTTTTGGATTTCCTGAAAAGGAAACCAAAGCGTCTGGAAGTGATTTTGACAGGAAATACTCCCAGCGAGAGGATGATTGCCCAGGCGGATTACGTTTCGCAGATAAAAAAGATCAAACATCCCTTTGATCAGGGAAAACCGGCCAGAATGGGGATCGAAAAGTAAAGGCAGAGACAGGTATATTCCGCAGAAAACGCTTCATACTAATCACAGGTAAGATGATAAAAGGAGGAGAGCGGAATATGGATCAGAATGCAGAACTTTTGAATTTTGTATACCAGAATGCCCAGATGGGGGTGGAAACCATTCATCAGATTTTAAAGGTAACCGAGCATGAGGGACTGAAAAAGCAACTGGAAAGTCAGCTGAAGGAATATGAGAGCTTTCAGACAGAGGCCGGAAAATTGTTGGAAGAAAACGGGTATGATGAGAAGGGATTAAATTCTTTTGAAAAAATCCGCACATACCTGATGGTCAACTTACAGACTATGGCGGACAGAACCACTTCCCATATTGCGCAGATGATGATGATCGGCAGCAATATGGGAATCATCCAGGCGATTAAGAATCTCAGAAAATACGAGAATGTTCAAAAAGGTGTGAAAAGTTTGATGGAGCGTCTCCAAAAAAAGGAGGAAGAAAACTTAGAGAGCATGAAAGCGTTTCTCTAAAGCATATCAGATTAGAGGTTATAGTGACAAAACAGAGGCTCTGGAAAACTCAGATGCCTCTGTTTTGTGTGAAAAGTAAAAAAAAATAAAAAGTTCTGTAATCCAAAAAAATCAAACAAAAAAGCATAAAAATACCATTGAAATATGGTGAAATATCCGATACTATTTTTCCTATAGATACTATCATATTCTCAAATAGGGAGAAAATTTACAACAAGGGAGGCTTATCATGAAAGAAAATTGGAAAAAGTGTATTTGTGTGCTATTGTGTTTGGTGCTGGCAGTAAGCGGGGGATTCCCAATCCGATCCAATGCGGCACAGGATAAGAGCAGAGCGGAAAGCAGCCAGGGGGAACGGGTGACTTTGAACTTTAATACCGACTGGCTTTACAGCAGCACGAATTATGAGAATGGGTATGTAACAGGGCTTGATGAGTCTGCTTTTACCTCTGTCTCTGTGCCTCATGCCAATAAGATTCTAAAGACCCATAAGGGCGATAACTTTAAAGAAGAAATTGCGTCCTACCGTTTTGTGTCTTGGTATCGCAGGCATTTTACACTGCCGGAGGAGTATACTGGTAAGAACATTACGGTAGATTTTGAGGGGGTGGCCACAGTTGCGGACGTCTATTTAAATGGTCAGCTTTTAGACAGCCATCAGGGTGCTTATACGGGTTTTTCTGTGGATATTTCTGATTATGTGTACACGGACGGAAGAGATAACGTTCTGGCTGTCCGGGTCAACTCCGAACGCCAGTCTCAGATTCCACCGGAAGGCGGTTCTGTGGATTACTGTCTGTTTGGCGGTATCGTGAGGGATGTGACCATGACGATTACGGACCCGGTACACGTGAAGAGAACCTTTGTGACAACACCGGGACTGACCGATGAGGCGGGAGTAGTACATATGCAGGCCGATATTGGGAATGAACTTACCCAAGACCGGCTCTATACAGTGGAGATGACTGTGCTGGACGGGGAAGGACAAGAAGTGGCGCAGGTAAGCTGTCAGGAAACGATGAAGGCCGGCCAGGAGACCCAAGTGGAGCTTGAGACAGATCGGATTGCACAACCCCATCTTTGGGGAGTGGAGGATCCGTATCTTTATACGGCGGTGATCCGGATTCTGGATGGAGAGCGTCAGCTGGATTCTTATGAGACCAGATTTGGTATGCGGTATTTTGAGTTTCAGACCGGGCCGGAGGATGGAAGCTTTTATCTGAATGGAGAGAAGCTGGAGATCGTGGGGATCAACCGCCATGAGCAGTGGCCCTGGATCGGGCGGGCCGTGCCGGATAAGCTACAGATCCAGGATGCAGATCTGATAAAGGCCAGTGGAATGAATGCGGTTCGCTGCTCCCATTATCCCCAGGACCCTTCTTTTTTGGAGAGATGCGACGAGATTGGACTGTTGGTTTTTGTGGAACCGCCGGGATGGCAGTATATCGGGGATGCGCAGTGGAAAGAAACTTTTAAGACAAACCTGGAGGAACTGATTTTACGGGACAGAAATCATCCCTCCATTATCAGCTGGGGGCCTAGGCCCAATGAGTCCCATCCGGACTTGCCATTTAATGAGGAGTGTGAGGCTCTGGCAAAGGAGTTAGATCCTACAAGGCCAACCCATGGAGTGCGAATGGAATTTGACTATGAAGGCGGGGATAATGATACGGTGGTAAATGATATTTTAACAGTCAATTATGTTTATCCGGAAAATCCCCATCACATCCCCTATATTGTCACAGAACATTCCAATGACTGGTATGAGGGACATGGGATTCCGGGAGGCTCCGATGAGGGGGCGCTGAAGTTTGTGGATTCCTTTGCGGAGGTTTTGGACTATTACTTCGGAAACGACAAGGTGGCCGGTGGATTTGGCTGGAGTATGTTTGATTATAACAACGAGGTAAACTATACGAACACGGGCCATGTGTTCTACAGCGGAATCTATGACCTGTTTCGCCAGGAAAAACCGGTGGCTTACCTTTATAAGTCACAGATGGACGCCAAGGATGCCGGCCCGATAGTGTATATTGCCAATAACTGGACAGAACAGACTACGGATTACCTTTATGTAATGAGTAATTGCCAGGAGATTGAGCTGTTTGTAAACGGGACGTCAAAGGGCAGGATCCGGCCTAATAAGTATACATCTTTGCCCCATCCGATTTTTGAGTTTACGAATATCCCTTTTGAGGAAGGACAGTTAAAAGCCGTAGGATATATGGATGGGGAACCCGTGGAGGAATTTGTAAGAAATACACCAGGGCAGGCGGCGCGTCTGGTAGCTACTGCGGACTACGATACCCTTCAGGCGGACGGAACGGATATGACCAGCGTTACGGTGTCTGCGGTGGACGCACAGGGAAATGAGGTGCCTTTTGCCGATAACGTAATTAACGTCAGACAGACAGACGGAACCAAGACAACGCTGATTTCAGAAGAGGATGCGAAGCTGGAAGGCGGTAAGCTGGCGTTTCTGGTACAGTCCGTACACAATGAGACAGGAACCGCCAGCTTTGAGGTATACTCAGAAGGGCTGGAATCCGGAACCTGCACCATCCGGGTAGAGCCCTTTGAGGCATCCGATTTGGTTCCGGTATCTCAGGGGTCAGGCCAGATAGCGCCAAAACTGCCAGAGGTTTATACCATCAACGACAGCAAAATGGGAAATAGCCTTTATCAGTTTGCATATCAGGGAAGTGGATGGAGTTATGGAGCGGAGGCCACGGCCTACGGTGAGGATAACCACTGGTCTGATCAGGCAGGAGATACTTGCAGTATCCGTTTTACGGGGAAAAATATCAAATATTACGGTGCCAAGGCGCCCGGCCACGGAATTGCCGCCTTTTCTGTGGATGGCGGGGAAGAGACCATGGTGGATTGCTATTCCAATACCAGGGATGGATCTGTGCTGTTGTTTGATTCCGGAGAGTTATCCCAGGGGGAACATGTGTTGACCGTGAGGGTAACCGGGGAGAAGAACGCGCAGGCCACAGGATGCTTCGTGAATGCGGATCGGGCTGTGGTGACCTTTGACTATGTGGGTCCGGAGACTGTGGCAAATGACAATGACGAAGGTCAAGGCGAGATGGAGTTTGATTATGTGGGAGCAAACTGGGGCTATACTCTGGACAACACTTGCTACATGGGGGATAATTCCTGGTCTAACACACAAGGAGAATATCTGCTGATTCGTTTTACTGGCACTTCTTTAAAATACTATGCAACAAAGGCGCCGAACCATGGCATTGGAGCGTTTTCTGTGGATGGGGGAGAAGAACAGCTCGTAGACTTTTATCAGGATACCAGGGAGAGTCAGGTTCTATTGTATGATACCGGTCCCATGGTGTATGGAGAGCATGTCCTGAAGGTTCGGGTTACAGGAGACAAGAATCCCTATTCTACAGATGTGTTTGTAACTGCGGATAAGGTGGAGGTCTATGACGAGCCTTGTACGCACAAACATACCCGGATTTTGGATGAAAGGGAAGCTACCTGTATCCAAGAGGGGTATACAGGGGATCTTTACTGTACAGATTGTAAAATAAAGGTGATGGATGGAGAGGTTCTTCCGGCTCTTGGACATCTTTGGAATGAAGGAACGGTGACCAAAGTGCCCACAGCCACACAGCAGGGATTGAGAACCTATACTTGTACCAGATGTGGACAGGAGCGTACAGAAGTGATTCCCGTAACGGGAGTGCCTTCCACAGAGGAGAAGCCTCAGGAAAAACCGGAGGATCAGGGATTCCAAACGCCTCCTGGTGATGAGCCAGACCAGATACAATCATCCGCAACGATTGGAACCGTTTTGATCGATGCTTCTCAGACAGGGCGCTACAGAATCAAGTCCCGGAATACGGCAGAGTATGCGGGACCGGTCAGGAACGGAATTAGAAAAGTTACCATTCCGGCATCCGTAACCATAGAGGGACGCAGTTATCAGGTAACTGCTGTGGGGGAAAAAGCATTTCGCAATCAGAAAAAGCTGACTCGTGTTCGCATTGGTAAGAAGGTTACTGTGATTGGAAAAGAGGCATTTCGTGGATGTACACGCTTGAAGGCCATCGCCATGCCGAAGGGATTGAACAAAATTGGAGTCAGGGCCTTCTATCAGTGCAGTTCGCTGTCCGGGGTCACCATTCCTGGGAGGGTAAAGAAGATTGAGAAACAGGCATTTTACGGGTGCAAAAAACTGAGAAAGATTCAGATCAAAACAAAAGAACTGACGAAAAAGAGCATCGGCAGTCGGGCGTTTGGCAGGATCAACAAAAAGGCTCAGATAAGGGTACCTAAAAGCAAGATTTCTGTTTACAGAAATATTTTAAGGTTAAAAGGAGTCGCTAAAAAAGTTCAAATTCGGAAGATTTAGAAAAAATAATATGGAACAAAGGGGAGTTTTCTGCGGAGACTCCCCTTTATTATGGAATGTAATGAAAAAACAGTTGAACTTGTTTAAGGAACGTGTTATAATTTTGAACATGGTATTGAACTAAAATTGAACTTTGGAGGTTAGAAGAATGGACAAAGGAACTTTTGCTGACAGACTAAAAACAGCCATGGATCGGGAGCATAAAAAACAGGTAGATTTGATTCGGGTGGCGGAAAGCTGCGGGGTCAAGCTTGGAAAAAGCCATATGAGTCAATATGTTAGCGGAAAAACCATTCCAAGGCCTGATATTTTGCAGTTTTTGGCGGAGACGTTGCATGTGGATGCGGGCTGGTTAAGCGGAGAAGAAGAGGCGTCCTCACAAAAGCAGATAGAAGAGAGTTTGGCCGGGGAGGCCAAAGAACAGATTCAGGAGAAAGGTGTTCGGAAAGCCCGGGAATTTCGGAAGTCTTCCAAATTAGATCACGTATTATATGATGTGAGAGGACCCGTTGTGGAGGAAGCAGCCCGCATGGAGGCCTCTGGAATGCGGATTCTGAAATTGAACATTGGCAATCCGGCTCCTTTTGGCTTTCGCGCGCCAGATGAAGTCATTTTTGATCTGCGTCAGCAGTTGACAGAATGTGAGGGATATTCTTCCGCGAATGGGATGTTTGCGGCCAGGAAAGCTATTATGCAGTATGCCCAACTGAAGCATCTGCCAAATGTGTCTGTAGAGGACATTTATACCGGAAATGGGGTTAGCGAATTGATCAATCTGTGCATGTCCGCCCTTTTGGACGATGGAGATGAGATTCTGATTCCCTCTCCCGACTATCCACTGTGGACGGCCTGCGCCACCCTTGCCGGCGGGAATGCGGTACACTATATTTGTGACGAGCAGGCAGACTGGTATCCGGACCTGGCAGATATAAAGAGGAAAATTACCAACAAGACAAAGGCGATTGTGATTATCAATCCCAATAATCCCACCGGCGCACTGTATCCCAGAGAGATTTTACAGCAGATCGTGGATATTGCCAGAGAGCATCAGCTGATTATTTTTTCGGATGAGATCTATGACCGGTTAGTTATGGATGGGGAAGAGCATGTGTCCATTGCATCTCTGGCTCCGGACGTTTTTTGCGTCACCTTCAGCGGCTTGTCCAAGTCTCATATGATTGCCGGATTTCGGATCGGCTGGATGATTTTAAGCGGGGATAAGCGTCACGTGCAGGACTACATTGAGGGGATCAAAATGCTCTCCAATATGAGGCTGTGTTCGAATGTGCCGGCCCAGTCCATTGTGCAGACAGCCCTTGGGGGATACCAGAGCGTGAATAATTATATTCAGCCCGGTGGAAGAGTCTATGAGCAAAGAGAATATGTATACAAAGCACTGACGGATATTCCAGGTGTCAGTGCCGTAAAGCCCAAAGCCGGATTTTATATTTTTCCAAAGCTGGATGTGAAAAAATTTCATATCACGGATGACGAAAAATTCGCCCTGGATTTGTTGCGGGAAAAGAGAATCCTGCTGATACACGGAGGTGGATTTAACTGGAAACAGCCGGATCATTTTCGTGTGGTGTATTTGCCCAGAGTGGAAGTACTGAAAGAGTCCATTGAGAGTATTGGGGACTTTTTAAGAACGTATCGCCAATGATGGAAAAGCGGGGGAGAAAATATCCCCTAAAATGAGGAGTGCCCCCGGTGTCTGGTTCACCGGAGGCTATTATGAAAAAAATTATCTTTATGTGTAATGAAACCATTACGATAGAAAACAAATGATCTCTTTCGAGATGTCTAAAGTATACCAATCAAATGTGAATAAAATATGAATAAGATTTGAATTTATTGTAAGAATAACAAAAAAGAGACCGATAAACGGTCTCTTTTTTGTGTAAATAAACGATAACTCTGCAAATTGGTTTGTGCTATTTGTTTAGCTTCAGATTTTTGAACAGAGAGCCCAGGTTTGTGGTCAGGGATTCGGTCTTGGGAAGATCGAAGGTTTCCTCTGTAACCTCCTCGGCAGCCACATCGTTGAGGGCCTTCATGCTCAGACTCAGTTTACCGTCTTTAATGGCGATAACTTTTACTTTTACTTTATCTCCCACATTCAAAACAGACGCAGGGGTTTTGATTCGTTTTTCGCTGATTTGCGAGATATGTACCAGCCCGGAAAGCCCGTTGCCAAGATCAACAAAAGCGCCATAGGGCTGAAGGGATTCCACCACACCTTCGGTCACCAGCCCAATTTCCACTTTGGAAATCCTGGCTTTGCGAGCCTCTCTGGCCTGTTCTCTTAAAATCTCTCTGGCGGAGAGTACCAGCTTTTCCCGGCTGCGGTCTACGGTGATGACCCGCACCTTCAACTCCTTGCCCAACCACTCTTCCAGATTTTCCACATAGCTGAGGGAAAGCTTGGATGCCGGAATAAATCCGCGGATTCCTTCCACGTAAGCGATGACCCCGGCTTTTACCACACCGCCTACCTTTACATCCAGGTCGGTACCGTTGTCCATATAGGACTGTAATTTATCCCATGCGAGCGTATCGTTGGCATCCTTAGAGGAAAGCAGAATATGTCCTTCTCCGTCATCTTTGCGGATCACGGTGCCGGACATTTCTGTGCCAATCTGCACTTCTTCTTTCAAATTTACATTGGGATTGCTGCTGTAGTCCTCCAGACGGATGATACCTTCGGTATAATACTTCAGATCCAGCGTGATGGCATCCTCGCTGACACCGATGACCGTACCGGTGAGGATATCGCCCTCGTGGATCTGTTTGAAGGATGCCTCCAACTCGTCGGCATAGTCTGCCATTGTCTCGGAAGGCTGTGCCTCTTTAGGCTGCGTCTCTTTAACGGCATCCTGATCTACAGGTGTCTCTACAGCAGTTTCGGTTACTTCTTTTTCCAGTTCTTCTGACATGATGTTGTCCTCCTTTGCGCTTTGTGCCATATGAGTAAACTATACCATTTTACGGGGTAGACCGTCAAGTCATTGAATCGGAATATGATTAATGTTAAGATAGTAACATGAGAACGGTACTTATAAATATGAACAATCACAGATAGAGAAGATATGTACAAAGATCAGGAAATATTTGGAATTTTTCGGGATGGCATTTATGGAGAGAGCATTTGGGAAAGGATAAGACGAGATGGATGAGAGAACACTGATAAAAGAGGCATTTGCAGCCAGGAAATTTGCCTATGCGCCATATTCCGGGTTTTGCGTGGGAGCGGCGCTTCTTGGAGAAAGCGGCAGAATTTACCGGGGGTGTAATGTGGAAAACAGTTCCTATTCGGCCACAAATTGCGCAGAGCGAACGGCTTTCTTTCAGGCCGTGGCCCAGGGGGAGCGTACCTTTGAGGCCATAGCCATTGTGGGAGGAGTGTGGGGAGCGGACACGGCCTACTGTCCGCCCTGCGGAATTTGCAGGCAGGTGATGGCGGAGTTTTGCGGACCGGATTTTCCTGTGATTCTGGCTGAGGATTTGAAAACCTGGAAGACATATACACTGGGTCAGTTGCTGCCGGAGCATTTTTCTCTGGGGAAAGGAGAGTAAAAAGATGAGATGTTGTGACCTGATTCGGAAAAAGAGAGATGGAGGAACTCTTACGGAAGAGGAAATTCGGTTCTTGGTTTCGGGGTATGTGGAGGGGAACATCCCGGATTATCAAATGTCCGCTATGCTGATGGCTATTTACTTTAAGGGGATGGATGACCGGGAAACCGCCATTCTTACAGATGCTATGGCGCAAAGCGGGGATATGGCCGATTTATCAGAAATTCCAGGAGTAAAGGTGGATAAGCATTCCACAGGGGGGGTTGGCGATAAAACCACCTTGATTGTAGCGCCTATAGCCGCCGCCTGCGGTGTGAAGGTGGCTAAGATGTCAGGCAGAGGCCTGGGTCATACAGGCGGTACGGTGGATAAACTGGAGTCCATACCAGGGGTAAAAACCTCCTTTACGACCAAGGAGTTTTTTGATATGGTAAAGCGGACAGGTCTGGGCATCGTGGGTCAATCGGGAAATCTGGCTCCTGCGGATAAAAAATTGTATGCCCTGCGGGATGTGACCGCTACGGTGGAGAGCATCCCGCTGATTGCCGCCTCTGTTATGAGTAAAAAGCTGGCGGCCGGCAGCGATTGCATCGTGCTGGATGTGAAGGTGGGAAGCGGAGCTTTTATGAAACGTTTCGAGGACGCTTTGCAGCTGGCCCAAAAGATGGTTGCCATTGGCACGCAAAGGGGAAAGAAAACGATGGCTCTGATTACGGATATGGATATTCCTCTGGGCAGAAAGATTGGGAATGCGTTGGAGGTGGAGGAGGCCATAGAAACCTTAAACGGCGTGGGCCCTAAGGATCTGGAACAGGTGTGTCTGAAGCTGGCGTCCAATATGCTGTGTCTGGCGGGAAAGGGAAGTCTTGCGCAATGTCTGGACATGGCCCAAGAGGCGTTAAAGAGCAAGGCGGCGCTTCAAAAGCTGATAGAAATGGTGGAAGCCCAAGGCGGGGATCGCTCCTTTTTACTGACACCGGGAAAGATCCCCAGGGCGCCTTTTTCCAGAAAGGTGATATCGGCAAAAAGCGGCTATCTGTCCCATATGGACGCGGAGGCCTGTGGGCGTGCCTGCTGTGTGCTGGGAGCCGGAAGGGCAACCAAGGAGGCACCCATTGACCCTGGGGCCGGTATGATTTTGCACAAAAAAACGGGAGACTATGTGAGACAGGGAGAGGTACTTTGTACTCTCTTTGCTTCTGATCAGAAGGCGTTTGATCAGGCGGAACCAGTGTTCCTTGGGGCGCTCTCTTTTTCCGATCAAAAGCCCCAAAACAGGAAGCTTGTCTACGCCGCAGTCCGGTCAGACGGCATCATATATGAATAGGAGGAAAATATGGAAGCTGCCAACAGTCAGAGCGCAGGAAGAAAGATTTATATTATTGGACATAAGAATCCCGATACGGATTCCATCTGCTCTGCCATTGCCTATGCGGATATTAAGAACCGAAGCGAGGAAGGGTGCTTCGTCGCCAAAAGGGCAGGGCAAATCAGCGAGGAGACTAAGTATGTGCTGGAACGTTTTCACACGGAGCTCCCAGGATACGTCCCTAATGTGGGAACGAAGGTAAAGGATATGGAGGTACGCAGGGTGGCTGGCGTCAGTAACAGCATTTCACTGAAAAAGGCATGGACTCTGATGCGCAATGAAAATCTGAACACGCTGCCGATCACAAAGAATGGGGACGAACTGGAAGGATTGATTACCATCAGTGATATTGCGCAATCTTATATGGACGTCTATGACAACTCTATTTTATCCACAGCCAGAACCCAGTATAAAAACATTCTGGAAACCCTGGATGGAACCATGGTTGTGGGAAATGAGCATGCCTATTTTGTCAAAGGTAAAGTAGTGATTGCTGCGGCCAATCCGGATTTGATGGAGAATTATATTGAACAGGACGACCTGGTTATTTTGGGCAATCGTTATGAGTCACAGCTTTGCGCCATTGAGATGAATGCCAGCTGCATCATTGTATGTGAAGGCGCCCCTGTCTCCAGAACCATAAAGAGGCTGGCCCAGGAGAGGGTATGCTCCATTATCAGCACTCCCCATGATACGTACACGGTAGCCAGGCTGATTAACCAGAGTATGCCGGTGAAGCATTTTATGAAAAAGCGCAATCTCCTGACGTTCGAGATGGATGATTACACGGATTCAATTAAGGATATCATGGCAAAGAAGCGCTACCGGGACTTCCCGGTAGTAGATAAGCACGGGCATTATGTAGGCATGGTTTCCAGACGGAACCTGCTTGGCATTAAGCGCAGAGGACTGATTTTGGTAGATCACAATGAGGCGTCCCAGGCGGTGGATAATATTGAGAGCGCGGAGATTTTAGAGATTATTGATCACCACAGACTGGGCTCTTTAGAAACCATGGCGCCGGTGTACTTTCGGAATCAGCCGGTGGGATGTACCTGCACTATCATGTATCAGATTTATCAGGAAAAAGGACTTGAGATCCCCGCGAATATCGCAGGACTTTTATGTGCCGCCATTATTTCTGATACGCTGATGTTTCGCTCTCCCACCTGCACAGCTGTGGACAGGGCAGCAGCCCAGGATCTGGCCGCCATCGCGGGAATTGAGTGCGAGAGCTTTGCCAAAGAGATGTTTGCGGCGGGAAGCAATCTGAAAGGAAAATCCGCGGAGGAGATTTTTTACCAGGATTTTAAGAAATTTGAGGTGAATAAAGCAAACTTTGGCGTGGGACAGATCAACTCCATGAATCCGGAGGAGTTGGAGGAAATTAAGGAACGGCTGCTTCCCTACATGGAAAAGAATCTGGGTATGCACGGGGAGTCGATGCTGTTTTTTATGCTGACGGATATTATCCACGAATCAACGAACTTGCTCTGTTTTGGAGGGGAGAGCGAGGAGCTGGTGGAGGAAGCATTTCATCAAAAACCAGAGAACCACTGTACCAGGCTCAACGGAGTGGTCTCCAGAAAGAAGCAGCTGATTCCGGCTTTTATGAATGCCCTTCAACAATAAGGAGATGGATATGGGAAAACAAGTGTGGAAGGCGGGAAATATGGTGTACCCTTTGCCCGCCGTTATGGTAAGCTGTCAAAGACAGGGGGAACGGCCAAATATCATTACCGTGGCCTGGACCGGGACGGTATGTACCAATCCCGCCATGGCGTATATTTCTGTGAGGCCGGAACGGTATTCTTACGATATCATCCGGGAGACTGGGGAGTTTGTGATCAATCTGACCACCAAAAAACTGGCCAGGGCCACAGACTTTTGCGGGGTGTGTTCCGGAAGGGACGTGGATAAATTTCAGAGGATGCATTTAACTGCCGGGAAAGGCGTACAGGTAAAGGCGCCTGTCATTGTGGAAAGTCCGGTGAATATTGAGTGTCAGGTGACTCAGTTGCAGAAACTGGGATCTCACCATATGTTTTTGGCCAGGGTACTGGCCGTGCAGGTGGATGAGCGGTATCTGGACGAGCGGGGAAAATTTAACTTAAATAAAAGCGGCCTTTTGGCGTATTCTCATGGGGAATATCTGGAGCTGGGAAGGGAGCTTGGTACGTTTGGATATTCTGTGAGAAGAAAAAAGAAAGGCGGACGATAAAAAGCATAGGGATTGAGTTTATATTGCGGTGGCCTGAAAAACAGGCCGCCGTTTTTATGCTTGCTTCGAAATAGGCCTGACGGGAGAAAAGATTTTAAGCAGATGTGTATAAAACGGAAAAAAATGTGCAGAATGAAGAAACGGTTTTCAGTCAGGAGGAGGTGCGAGCAAGAATGAACGGGGAGAAAGGCAAAGGACTGGGTGAGACTGCCTCAGAACTGATCGCAGGAATGATGCTTTGGGGACTGCTTTCACAAGGCGTGGGCATGTGGTTTTTTGCGGATAAGGGTTACTATACGGCGGGACTTTGGATTGGCGTAGCCATCTCACTGGTGTTGACGCTGCATATAAACCATTGCATCAGACGGGCGGTGGAACTTTCTAAGGAGCAGGCAGCCAGATATTACCAGAAAATGTATACCATTCGCACGGGGATTTTTCTGGTTTTGTTTATCGGAGCCATGGCCCTTCGCCTTGGAAATGCGGTGGCTTTGCTGCTTGGATTGCTTTCTATCAAAATAGGAGCATATCTGCAGCCGATTCTGCACAGACTACGGGTAAAACTGAGAAAAAAAGGAAGGTGAGAGTGTGGGTGCAGAATATCTTGGGCAGGGCAATCTGATAGCTGCGGCCGGCAAAGTGGATTTTATGATCCATGGACTGATTCGTTACCGCCTGTTTGGCCATGAGTTTTATCTTACGACTACCCATGTCAGTGTTTTGATTGTAATGGCGGTGATTTTGCTATTTGCCATAGCGGCTAACCAAAAGATGCGGCACGCCAGCTTGGTTCCGGACAGATTTCAGAATCTGGTGGAGCTGTTGGTGGAAAAGTTGGATGATATGGTTCGATCCGGTATGGGGTCTTTTAGTGGAAGATTTGTCAATTATATCGGAACCCTCTTTCTGTTTATTTTTATCAGCAATATTTCCGGAGTGTTTGGACTTAGGGCTCCTACAGCGGACTACGGTGTAACGCTCCCTCTGGGACTGATTACCTTTGGCATCATTCAGTACAACAACCTGAAGTTTCAGAAGGCGAAGGCGTTTACAGGGCTGTTTCAGCCGCTGCCCCTTCTTTTTCCGATCAATCTGATCGGGGAAATTGCGGTTCCTTTTTCCCTGTCCTTGCGTCTGTTTGGCAATGTATTATCCGGTACAGTGCTGCTGTCTTTAATCTATACACTGCTGTCGCCTATCGCCATTTTCTGGCCGGGATTTTTACATTTGTATTTTGACATTTTTTCAGGAGCAATCCAGACATATGTGTTCTGTATGCTCACCATGGTATTTGTGGCGGACAGACTTCCGCAACAGTCTTAAACAATCAAATAGGAGGTAGTTACTATGAATGGAATTACAAACGAAGGTTTAATATTAGCCTGCTCAGCCATTGGCGCGGGATTGGCCATGATCGCGGGATTGGGCCCCGGAATCGGACAGGGACACGCGGCAGGGCAGGCTGCAGCGGCCGTGGGGCGAAATCCCGGGGCCAGGGGAGATATCACGTCCACCATGCTGTTGGGCCAGGCAGTTGCGGAAACTACAGGTCTGTATGGGCTGGCGGTAGCCTTTATTCTTCTGTTTGCGAATCCCCTCCTTGGAAGACTGTAGATCATACCGGAAGTGGGAAAACGCGGAGAGGAGGAAACACTTTGGAGCGATTGTTTCAGCTGGATGCACAGCTCATTCATGATACCGTACTGCTGGCTCTTTCTGTTTTTCTTATGTTTGTGCTCCTGTCATACCTGCTGTTTAATCCTGCGCGAGATTTTTTAAAAAAGCGTCAGGAGCATATACAGGAGGATTTGAATTTGGCCAAACAGGAGAAAGAAGACGCTTTGAATTTAAAAAAGCAGTTTCAGGACCGACTTGGGGAAGCAGACAAAGAGGCGCAGATTCTTTTAAAGGATGCCCGCAAAAAGGCTCTTTACAGCCAGGAGCAGATATTGGCGGAGGCAAAAAGGGAAGCAGATCGTCGGGTGGCCCGGGCTAACGCCCAAATACAGGAGGACAGAAAAAGTGCTGCGGATGACCTAAAGAGGGAGATGATACAGGTGGCATCCCTGATGGCTGAGAAAGCAATTGCCGCTTCAATAACGGCGAAAATACAGGATGAGTTGTTGGAAGATGCGTTAAAAGAGATAGGTGACCGGACATGGCAAAGTTAGCATCGAAAGTATATGGGGATGCCCTGTTTGAGCTGGCGGTGGAAAGACAACGGATACAGGAGTACCAGCAGCAGGTCATGTTGATACAAGAAGCTTTCCAGGCGAATCCGGAGCTCTTTCGTTTGATGGGTGACCCCAGGCTATCCAGGAAGGAGCGGGTCAGGCTGATACAGGAATGCTTAAAGGATCGGGTTGCAAAAGACTTGGAAGGATTTTTGCTCCTGGTGGTCGAAAAGGGAAGATTTCAGGAGATACCCTCCATGTTTCATGATTTTCTGGAGCGGAGCAGAGATTATCTGGGGGCCAGCAGGGCCATTGTGATAACCGCTGTAGCTCTTAATCAGACCTGGAAGGGCAGAATAGAAAAAAAACTGCTTTCAATGACAAAGGGTCGTACCATGGAAATCACTTATCAGGTGGATGAACGTTTGCTTGGCGGCCTGGTGGTCCGGGTCGGTGACCGGGTAATCGATGCCAGCGTCAGGCACAGGCTGGCTTGCCTGAGTGCGCAGCTGATGAGGATTTCTCCAGAACTTGAAAAGGAAGGTGGTTGGGCACCATGAAATTAAGACCAGAGGAAATCAGTTCTGTTATAAAAGAACAGATACGGCGTTATTCCTCCCAGTTGGCCGTGGACGACGTGGGAACGGTAATCCAAGTGGCAGACGGTATTGCGCGGATTCACGGTCTGGATGGAGCCATGCAGGGAGAGCTTTTGGAATTTCCCAACGAAGTACACGGCATGGTGATGAATCTGGAGGAAGACAATGTGGGTGCTGTGCTTCTAAGCGATGTGGATATGATTCGTGAGGGAGATACGGTAAAGACCACGGGAACCGTTGTGAAGGTTCCCACAGGAAATGCCCTGACGGGCAGAGTGGTCAATGCCCTGGGAATTCCCATAGATGGGAAAGGACCCATTCAGACGGAGACTTACCGCGACATTGAGAAGGAGGCTCCGGGGGTTTTGGATCGAAAAACTGTGGATACCCCGCTCCAGACCGGAATCAAGGCCATCGATGCCATGGTTCCTATTGGCAGAGGGCAGAGAGAGCTCATCATTGGGGATCGCCAGACCGGAAAAACAGCCATTGCCCTGGATGCGATCCTCCATCAGAAAGAGGAAGGAATAAAGTGTATCTATGTGGCGAT
>UMLF01048532.1_pt1 | contig 16811 bp, 15 predicted proteins | sample 1966501 | NCBI WGS metagenome assembly UMLF01 (sample SAMEA4836194, study PRJEB28245) | human gut metagenome | biome: gut microbiome; material: fecal sample | place: Denmark | collected 2008 | reverse complement strand
CTCCCACAATATTCCCGGTTCCAATAGTAGCCGAAAGGGCCGTACACAGAGCGGCAAAACTGCTCACTTCCCCGTCGCCGTCCGCCTCATTCTGAAACATATACTTCAGCGCCTTTGGCAGCTTTGTAATCTGAAGTCCTCTCAGACGAATCGTCAGATAAATGCCGACCAGAAGGATCATCACAATCAGCGGTACGCCCCAGACAAAATTGTCGATGGCTACCAGCCATTCATTCACTTTACTTAACATAGTTTCTCTTTCCTTTCCCTTGTATCCGTTCTTTTACAACACAAAAAGAGCTGATTTATCATCAGCCCTCTAAAGAGTAGAACCTATACAGATATGCTCTGTCCTTTTGCCTGAGAGATTGGCAGCTCTTCTGCCGTACACCTTCGGCGCTCGTTCCATGAGACTCTCCAGAGTATGCGGCGTACAAGTGGCCGCGCTGGAAAGACTATAGCATAAAAACCAGGAGATTTCAACTAGGAAACCTTATTTTCCGCAATTTCTTCAAAGGATGCTCCCACTACTTTGGCCAGAGCTCGAGGCTCCACCGCTATAGTGGAACCAATGCGCCCACCGCTCACATAAATCTTCTCATACGCCTGAGCACTGCTGTCAATGACCGTGGGATACTGCTTTTTCATCCCCAGGGGACTGCACCCTCCTCTCACATAGCCGGTAACTTTGGTGATATCCTTCACATGAATCATCTCCACAGACTTTTCTCCCACCGCCTTTGCCGCAGACTTTAACCGCACCTCCATGGCAATGGGGATGACGAATACATAGTACTGCCCACTCTTTCCCATGGCTACCAAGGTCTTAAAAGACTGTTCCACCGGCGCGCCTGTCAGCTCTGCCGTATGTAATCCATCGATAAACTCTCCGCACTCATAATTGATCATCTCATACGGAATCTTATTTCGGTCCAAAATCCGCATGGCATTCGTCTTCATTTCTTTTCCCATATAAATACGCTCCCAGCATTTTTAATTCGTCTTCATATATACAATTTGGAAATTCCGGATTGTTCAGATTTTCCATACATGTCTCATATTCCATCCATCGTACTTGGGAAAGTTCTTCCCTCTGAATCTGCATTCCGGCAGGCTCAATATCCCGATACAGCACGTAGACAGCACTTAACTCATCATTCTTCCAGGGTTTTCCATGAAATTCCCCCACATATCTGGCCCGGAACATTCCCACAAAGCAAAGCTCTTCTGTTCTTGCGTCAATGCCCAGTTCTTCTCTCAGCTCACGAACAGCGCTTTCTTTAAATCCTTCGCCAGCCAGAATATGGCCAGCAGAGGAAATATCATAACAACCTGGAAAGGAATCCTTCTGTGCACTTCTTTTCTGCAACAGAATCTCCCATCTGCAAAGATGGTTTTTGCGAACCAGCCATATATGGACGGTTCCATGCAGATCGCCATCCCGGTGAACGAAGGAGCGCTCTTTGACCACTCCCGTGGGTTTTCCGTCCGGCGTGAGGATGTCAAACAGCTCCATGCCCATACCTCCCATCCGCCAGGTATAAAAGCATGTCTACTACTTTGTCCATCCCCTCTGCCGTGATATGCTCATAGGGTCCGTGGAAGGCATAGCCCCCTGTTCCGAGATTTGGGCAGGGAAGCCCCATATAACTGAGTCTGGCTCCATCTGTGCCCCCACGGATAGGCACCACCTTAGGCTCTGCACCCGCACGCCTGGCAGCTTCTATAGCCTGCTCAATCAAATGGTAGCAGGGCCTGATTTTCTCTGCCATATTCCGGTATTGCTCCCGTACTGTCAGCGTGACGGACTCGCGGCCATATTTTCTCTGCATGGCTGTCCCAATATCCCGCAACGTTTGCTGACGTTTTTGAAACGTCTCCCAATCATGATCCCGCACAATATAAGAAAGCGTTGCCTTTTCAATGTTTCCTTCCATCTTCTCCAGGCAGTAAAAGCCCTCATATCCTTCCGTGTCCGCAGGCGTCTCATGTTCCGGAAGCATAGCATTAATCTCCATAGCCAGCAGGCTGGCATTGACCATCACACCTTTCGCGCTTCCCGCATGGACACTGACTCCCTGAATCTCGAATGTGGCCGAGCAAGCATTGAAATTTTCATACTCAATCTCCCCCTCGGCTCCCCCATCCACTGTGTAGGCAAAATTTGCCCCAACTCTAAGGATATCAAAATAATCGGCGCCTCTTCCCACCTCTTCATCCGGCGTAAATCCAATACATAGCTTTCCGTGTGGAATCCCCTCTGTCACCACTCTCTCCGCCATGGTCATAATCTCCGCAATCCCCGCCTTATCGTCCGCGCCCAAAATCGAAGTCCCGTCGGAGGTAATCAGTGTTCTGCCTTTCAGGGAGGGAAGATCCGGAAACCTGTCCGCCGTCAGCACCCTTTTGCTGTCTCCCAGGGACACGTCCTTTCCGTCGTAATTTTCCCATACCAGGGGATTCGCTCCGCGTCCTTCGTCCCATACCGTATCCATATGGGCGATAAATCCCAGCGCCGGCACATCCTCATATCCTTTTGTGGCTGGCAGACTTGCATATACATAGCATCGCTCATCCACCCTGGCATTTTCCAAGCCAAGCCCCTTCAGCTCTTTTACCAAATGCTTCGCCAGCGCAAACTGCTCCCCGGTGGTTGGCACAGATTCGCTTTCTTCCCGGCTGGCCGTTGGAATTTTTACATATTCTAAAAAGCGTTCACAGGCTCTCATATTTCCCTCACCTCCGTCTGCTTATTAAGATAACCCTTTTATCAGAAAATAGCAACGTATTTTTATACCCCCGTACACCTACGAATCTCCATAACAAAAAACTGCCTACACCCATAGAGTATACAAATATCCTTTTTCTCATATGAAAAAAGCAGAACAAAAAAGGTATCATCTCTTCTTTGTTCTGCCGCTAAAAAACACTGTCCTATCTTTTCATGGTAATTACAACGAAAAGGGCCTGAAAACGGCCTGACTGCCTGTTTCAGGCAGTCAGGCCGTTTTTCTGTGGTTATTCAATGGTAATCAATTTCGGCTGATCTTTCTCCGGCTGCAGTTCCTTTTTGGGGATCGCCAGTCTCAAAATACCGTCCTTAAATCCGGCTTTGATGTCCTCCTGGCTTACACTCTCGCCCACATAGAAGGTTCTCTTACAGGTTCCCGTATAGCGCTCCCTGCGAATATAACGTCCGTTGCCGTCTTTCTGATCATTGTTCTGGTTCCGGCTGGCCGTAATCGTCAAATAGCCGTCCTTTAACTCAGCCTTTACATCTTCTTTTGCATATCCCGGCAGCTCCATATCAATGACGTAAGCCTGATCGTTCTCCTGTACATCCGTTTTCATAATCTGTGTATCTGCATTATCATAAGTTCTTCCAAAAAACGGATCCCTAAACATCTCATCAAATAAATCAAAAGCTCTGTTTCCAAATAACATAAGTCCTTCCTCCTTTATATCATCCAAACAATTGCTTGTTTGTGTTGCTTGTTTTATTTGTTATATATTTTATAGCACATATTATTAGCACTGTCAAGAGGTGAGTGCTAATTTTTTCATATTTTTTTAACCCTGTAAAATCAAGGGCACTGAAGAACTTCCATTTTCCTTTGCTTTTTCTATCAGTTTCGGTAATTCCTGGTCATCCGGTACGCCTCCCTCCATTACACTGATCCCGGCAATGAGACGTTCGTCTTCAAGCAGTTCTGTTATCTTCTGCGGGAGTTTCTGTATCTTTTTGTTTCCACAGGCTTCTATTCCTTCCTCCAAAGCCCGGAGCAGCTCCTTAGTATAGTCAATCTCTTCATCCAGCCCTGCTTCCAAAGATGGTTTCTACGGAAATCTCTCTGATAATGCAAAAGCTATTTTATAAATCTCTTTCCGAAGTTGTTTACTCAGATATAATGCGACACTAAAAAAAGCCCAATTCTTTTTTAAAATCAGACTTTTTCAGTGCCCTTGAAAAATAAGGCTTTACAGGTTCTGACACCACAGGACAAAACGAGCCCAAAGACGAGTACTGATTATGGACAGCACTGACGATTTTATCCTCACAGTTTTTCCTTTATCTTTTCAAGCAATCTCACATCCGCCGGAAGCCACTCTACGCTGTACAGTTTTTCACTTGTCAACTACTTAGCAGCTTCATACTCCTTTTATTGGCCAGTTCTATTCTGTCATTATCACGAATGACAGTCGCAGTCACTCTGACTGTTTTCATAAACTAATCAACTCCTCTGTCAAACCGGTTTCCTACATTACAATACTTTTATTCGCCTTTGGAAGTAAATCTGCAGGCAGCGGATTATGTAATTTCCAGATAAAACTGACCGGTTTTTCCCCCTCATGCTGCACATAATCTGAATTTCCCAGGAATATATAGGGTGCGGTATATGAACCGATTTTTTTGTATTCCCGAACAAATAGGGATATCATATTACCTGTATCTTTATGGTGAATGTATCTCTGAATTTTGGCGCTGCTTTCTCTGTCCCGGCTCTGGCTTTGCCAATGGAACAGTGTATCGTTGATTGCATAGTCTTCATACATTGTTGATGGTGAAAAATCTTTCTCAGATTTGTTCAGATTGATCAGAAAAATGTCCGTCCTTTTATTTTCTAAGTACTTCACACCTTCCCGGAATTCAGGCGACTCTGTATCTGTAAACACCCCATACGCCGCCATGATCTGATTTATATTATATCTGCAATATAAATCAAGCGGGCAAACATACGAATACTCGTTTCTTCCGGCAACGAATCCAATATGTCTGCGGTTATATTCCAGTATCTGTAGAACCTCATCTCTGACGAAAGGCTCACAAAGTACAGAATGGATTCCTTCGTCAATATCTTTAAACCCGCATTTCCCCGGATATTTTTTATAAAAGGTGTAATACAGCATATTGCGCATTATTTTTTCTTCATCAGAACAAGCTGATGTATCCCCATTAATGTAGCGAATCCAGTAATCCAACAGTCTTTTCGAATTAACATGAAACAGTCCCGTCAGCATACCATAAATTTTATCATCAACATCTCTGTCATCCTCGATCAGATCGGCCCATTTTTTAAATCGGAATAATGATCTTGCTCCTGTATTTTGATAAAATTCATACAGAGACATGTTATATTCTGTCAGGAAGTTCTCCAGATTTAATGGCAGACCGGTATCTTCCTCAAAAGTACGTACCATTTCAATCAAAGCCTTTTTATTATTGTCTGTCTGCTTCAAATTTTCTAAAATATACTCTTTTGCATATTTTTCAAGCTCAATATAACAGCCACGTGGTAAATTACTAAAACCATTCTCTACCTGTTTTCGAATTGATTTTCGTCCTTTTCCGACTATAGCCTCAAATTTCATTGCAAAGTTATATTTCTTATTTGCGTGACCGATAAAATCGAGAACGGTTAAGCAATCTTTTCCTGGACAGAGACGCAATCCCCTGCCCAGCTGCTGCAAAAATACAGTTGCACTTTCGGTCGGCCTGAGGAATAAAACCGTATCAATCGCCGGAATATCAACTCCCTCATTGTAAAGATCCACGACGAAAATAAAATTGATCTTTCCACTGAGGAGTTTTTCTTTTGCTTTATTTCGAACATCATCTGCGCTCTTAGCTGATAGTGCAATGGACGGAATTCCCTTCTGATTGAAATACTTAGCCATATAATTTGCATGGGCAACACTGACACAGAATCCCAATCCTTTTACAGCGGTAATATCCGTCACATATCTTTTCACACTATTTAAAATCAATGCACACCGTCTTGTATCCGCAGTATATACTTTTTCCAACTCGGATACATCATACCTGCCGCGCATCCATTTGCATCCTCTGTAATCCGTCTCATCCGTCACGCCAAAATATTGAAAAGGACTTAACAGATTCCGGTCAATTGCCTCCCCCAATAATAATTTGGATGCAATACGCCCATCAAAATACTTCAATATATCTTTCCCATCCAAACGGTCAGGCGTGGCTGTCAGTCCCAGTAAAATCTTTGGCTTATAGTATGCGAGCAGTTCCTGATACGACGCTGCAGCAGCATGATGAAATTCATCTACGATAATGTAATCGTAATAATCTTCACTGGTCCGTTGTGCAAGTTTTGCCGAATTAAATGACTGAATACTGATAAATAAGTGTTCAACATCCGATGGCTTGCGACCATCAACATACAGCTCACCAAAGTTAAAATCATTCAGGACTTCTTGAAACTTTTGAATGCTCTGCTCAAGAATTTCTTTTCTGTGGGCTACAAATAATAACCGAGCTCTTGTATGCTTCTCCTTGAACTTTTTATAATCAAAGGCTGCTATCATTGTTTTCCCAACACCTGTAGCCGCCTCGATCAGATTATGATAATGACCATATACTTCTCTTTCTGCGTCCAGGTTATTCAAAATTTCCTGCTGATAAGCATATGGCCGGACATCCACCTGAAGCTTTCTCTCCGTCCCCTTTTCTCCTGAGACTTTTGCTAATTCACCCTGTAATTTTTCACAGCAATCCGACTGGGTCGGATCGAAGATCTCAAAGGAAGCATCATTCCAATAGCTTTCAAACATAACAGAAATTTTTCTCACAATATCAAACGATTCCTTTTCCGTTACTTTCACATTCCATTCCAGCCCGTTGGTCAATGCTGATTTAGACAGATTTGAGGATCCAATATATGCAGTAGAAAAGCCAGTGTCTCTTTTAAACAGATATGCTTTTGCATGCATGCGTGCATGGTTTGTTTCATAATTGATCTTAACTTCAGTATTGGGAAGTTCAGCCAATGCAGTAATCGCCTTATACTCTGTTGCCCGCATATATGTTGTCGCAATGACACGCAATCTCACTCCATCCCTCTTCGTAAAAGTTTTCAGCTCTGTATAAAGCGGACGTATTGCACTCCACCTGATAAACGATACGAGAAGATCTATAGAATCCGATGATAGAATCTCTTTTTTCAATTCTGAAAGCATGCTTGGCTCATTTGTAGACCCAGTAAATAAAGCATTTTCAACGATTGATGTCTCCGGATGTACCGCCTTCACAGATCGGATGCTTCTTGCTGAATTCATTTTTTCATATAGTGAAGTTAGTACCTCTCCTTTTTCAAGGATCAAATTATCCTCAAACTCAGGTTCCTTCGTATGTTCTGCAATTTCCCGAACAATTTCATTACATAGACGGATTTGAGACAGCAGTGACTCACTTGCCATTGAAGAGGGGAAACTGTCTCTTAAATATTGCAGTGCCTGATTAATTACATACGATATGTATATGGTGAGGATCCGCCTCGCATCCTCTGCATAAAGCTTTTCTAATTCAATATCATATTTTTCTAAGTCAAGTTGTTGCAATTCTCTATTAATCTTTGTATTTACTATCTGTTCATATATTCCATTTTTTAACATACAGTCTGCTCCTCATTCGGTAACATCTTGACTTAACAACGGTAAAAATCAGATTCTGCCATGCCGTTCCGTCGGCTAATAGTTCTGAATATCTGAACATACAATTTCTTCTGAAAATACTTTCTGTATCTTCCTGCAGAGATTATTTAAGGTTCTCAGGCAGTCACCTGATATCCATGTTTCTGGAAGCAGCATGTGTCTCGTCCGCTGCCGCTTCCGACAGTCCTCTCTGATAAAGCTTATACTTGATCTCTGGATTGTTCAGATGCTCTTTCGCACATTTGTCAAAGGCTTTATGTACTTCCGGATATTCCCATGTCAATTCATAGGATAAATATTCCATTTTACATAACATTGGAAAATACCTATTCCAGTCCGGAAGGCTGTTGCTGTTGATGCTTCGGATGGTAGGGGTCAGATTTCACAATTCATCATGTGCCACATAAGACCATGGTACAAAATGATCAATGGAAATATTCTTTTCACTAAGTGGATTATCCCCATAGATTTCGCAGACAGATTTTATGGAAACAAGCATTTTCCAATACTTTTTCACCTTTTCCAAGTTCCGCTCTTTCGGCGGATAAAGCTTGTCCACGATTCCCGGGACGCTGGGGTTCCTTCTCTGAAGATACTGAATCAGATTCCATTCCACCCATCCATGTATCATTTCATAATTCCGTTCAATGATAATCTGCCCATTTTTTCTGTATCTGGATTTGTATGTTCAGGCCACTGAATTGTAAAAAATAATATATCAGCCTTTGTTCCTGATTGATTCTTTCCTCAAGATTTTTTTCGGATCTGTTCCACTCTTTCCCTTTCATGGATTCCATAAAAGGTGTCTGTAAACGATACGGAACATTTTGAGTTAAAGTCCGCTTCATGCTAATGACTTCCTTATCCTTACAGGCTTCCAGATATTTCAGAACAACCTCTTTCTTCTCACAGGATTTCATGTTACTGATTTCACCCAGCCGGTGAACCACCCGTTCCAGCGCATCATTAGGTACGAGATTCAATCGGTACTCCATAACCATATACCAGGCGTCTGCAATCATTTCATCAATTAATACTTCAAATGTAATTGTTTGCTGTCCTTCCTTTATCTTCCGTGCAATCGCCTGAAACCAGAACAATTTATAACACTCGCTTTTGTTATCAAACAATCTGGAGAAATGGGCAATATCCAATATATCAGAATGTGGTAGCTGCATGTTATTTTCCCAGCTCAGTATATTTTTCTTTGTGTCCGTATGCTTTTTCTACCGGATACTTTTTAGCATTCTTCTTCACCTTTTCTTGGATGATCTCATCTAGGTCCAATCCGCAGGTATCTGCCATTAAAATACAGTAATTCAGTATGTCTGCCAGTTCTTCCCTAACCTTGTCTTTTTTCTCCTCACACCAGACATCATCTGCACTCCACTGAAAGACTTCCAACAGTTCCGCCGCCTCCAGACTGATGGAAATTGCCAGATCTTTCGGGTTATGAAACTGTTTCCAGTTCCTGTCGTCTCTAAACTTCAATACTTCATCTATTGTTTCCTGTTTCATATAGACCTCCTCTTTTTCTTACTGTACATCTATATACTGCGAAAAATATTCTTTCAAATCAGGATCACATATATAAAGATATGTGCCTTGAATTCCTCTAGTCATCAGTACATAATAAATATGCTGAATATACTCTAACAGTTCTCCATAATCTGCTGTTTTTTTACCGTTTTGATCAAAATACTCTTGTGGTCGAATGATGATACGTTTTTTATCTGTATCATAGCCTATTTCATTCCCCATAATTATAAAGCCATAATTCAAATCGTATCCCTGAGTAGAATGTATACAGCCAACTTCATCTATTGCTTCTTTAGAAAGAACCCATCCCTCTGTACAATGGTTCCATTGTTTTTTAATTCCTTGAATTTCAATATCGTATAATGATTTATTTTTTTTACTGATCCAATCCCATGCATATCCCGCCGCCATTCTTACGAGCTGAACTTCTTTTTCTTTTCGATACATTATCTGATTAAATTTCTTAAAATCTGTCACAATGATCAAATCATAATTAGAGAACTTCTTCTTCTCTTTCACAGTTCCAGATAATAATTCTCTGACGTAGGAAATATAGTCGTTTCCACCTCTTACTCTCATTTGGGTAAGGAGATTAAAATACGTTAAAATACGTTTTGATTGGTCTTTCTTCATCTTCCTGCGAAATCTTTGTACATCAATTCCCGATGGGCCTACCACCTGCATTTCGTCATAAAATAGTATAGGACATTCGCATTGGTGCAGAATCCAGTCTAATTCGTCACTTTCTGTAGTTAAACCTATGCGCTCACAACATGCCTTAAAGGGACCCATATATGAAATATTCTTATATTGATGAAGCCTGTGTACTTCATCCACAAGCAATATATCGTAATACTGTTTTGTTACATCCGATGGAGATAAGATATCTGATGCTTTTAATCCATAAATGCTTTTAAAAATCCCTTTCAATGTTTTTCTTAATGAAGTTTGAGGCACTACAAAACCAATTTTCTTTTCTCTGAATTCTTCACTGTCTTTCAGATATTTCATTAAAAAAATTGCAACAATTGTCTTTCCACTTCCAGGCATTCCATTTACAACGATTGTTTGATTATCTTCCTTTTTTAAAAATTCCATAATTTTTTCCACCGCTGCTCTCTGATCGTTATTCAACTCTTTGAAAGGTGAATATTTAAACAAATCAGAATTTTCAAGTTCTTCCAAAGAATGCCTAACTAATTTTGACTTCTGCAGAGTTCGCCACAAAACATGGAATTTTTCATCATATTCTTTTTTTCCGTAATATTCTTTATCAGCCATCCCAGCATTTTTATTGCGAACCTCATATAGTTCATCCGCAACAATATACTGAATGAGTTTCGCTTCATAATCGAACGTAACTGATTGATTAAATTTCGAAGAATAGATAAAATGTACTTTATTAAAAATACGCTTATCTATAGAATGATAATGTTGAGACATACGATTTATCACATGATTTGATTGCCCGATATATGCTTGTTTTCCATTTTCTAATATGTAAAGCATTGGCCAATTTGACAGATAACTTTCGTCTCCGTATATTTGCTTTTTAATGTCACCTTCTGTTATCTTAAACATACTTACCACCTTAATCCAGCATCATCTTTCGGTTAAAAAATATCAACTCACTTATAATTATTTTCCTGAACGATCTTCTCCCTAAACATATATTTTAAATTTTATCATAATACCCTTTATTTTTCTATATAACTGAATGCTGTATTATACTTTCCACATTTCCTACATTATTTGCGAAATCGATGACGTATTATTAAGGACCTGTTGATACTATCTCTTGACATACCACCAAATTGCTTATTTCCCTCCAAATAAAAAGACTTTTATTCAGAGTAATTTTTACGTGGCTCACTTTCAAGTTAGCGTTTAGAATAAAAATGGCTCATTTTTAGATTAGTATTTATAAGCATATTTCGTGATATCTTTGAAAAAATGGTCAACTAATATTGACAATATTAAATTTCTACTCACACGTCCCTCGCGGGACGTGACTTATGGCAGATAATAGTCTAACTAATGATCTGATATTTCTACTCACACGTCCCTCGCGGGACGTGACAAGACACGGCGTCATGCGCTACTCACCTTATAGTATTTCTACTCACACGTCCCTCGCGGGACGTGACCAAAAAATTTTGGTCTTGGTGGGGATATTCTTTCCATTTCTACTCACACGTCCCTCGCGGGACGTGACAAAGCGATGGCTCTGATTTCTATATCCTTTTCGATTTCTACTCACACGTCCCTCGCGGGACGTGACAGTGACAACCATTTTCTTTTTTAACTCCTCTAATAATTTCTACTCACACGTCCCTCGCGGGACGTGACCTTGACAAAAACATTTGCAACCACCATGACGGTTTATTTCTACTCACACGTCCCTCGCGGGACGTGACTTAACGTCTCATAGCCTTTATTTTCATTAATATTTAAATTTCTACTCACACGTCCCTCGCGGGACGTGACAAATAGAGTTTCCCGTCTTCCTTCATCGCGATCAGATTTCTACTCACACGTCCCTCGCGGGACGTGACCTTCGGCTATTTCTGATAATGTAGGAGAATATTTATATTTCTACTCACACGTCCCTCGCGGGACGTGACAAAATATATTCGGCGGCACGAAGTATCTAGCGCATTTCTACTCACACGTCCCTCGCGGGACGTGACCTTCAGCGAGCAGATCGGTTTCGATGGGGGTGGCATTTCTACTCACACGTCCCTCGCGGGACGTGACCATGACCGACAGACAGATAGTTAGTACGAGTATTATTTCTACTCACACGTCCCTCGCGGGACGTGACAAAAAAAATTTTTGGGAACCCTCCTACCCCTGCATTTCTACTCACACGTCCCTCGCGGGACGTGACGGGGAAAGGCTAAATTGCATTATCGCGGATGTAAATTTCTACTCACACGTCCCTCGCGGGACGTGACACCTGGGGGACGAGGAGGTGGAAACAATTGTTTGATTTCTACTCACACGTCCCTCGCGGGACGTGACACTTCGTCCTCCGCGTCTTTTCCCATCCCGGAAAATTTCTACTCACACGTCCCTCGCGGGACGTGACCAGCCAGCTAGACAGCAAAACTGCCAATGCCGGATTTCTACTCACACGTCCCTCGCGGGACGTGACCGGCCTCATGATGGGGGCAGTTATGGGCCTGGAAATTTCTACTCACACGTCCCTCGCGGGACGTGACCGGCACCGGAATAGTATCCGGGGAATGTCGATTGAATTTCTACTCACACGTCCCTCGCGGGACGTGACGCCTCGGAAAATGTTTGTGTCACGTACACAAAAAATTTCTACTCACACGTCCCTCGCGGGACGTGACTTGTAACCCCGGATTCCGTGATACGGCGATAAAATTTCTACTCACACGTCCCTCGCGGGACGTGACGGGCGATAACCATGACGGAGAATGAAGCAATTAATTTCTACTCACACGTCCCTCGCGGGACGTGACATTTCGCCATCAAGCCCAATCGTTTCCGTATCCAATTTCTACTCACACGTCCCTCGCGGGACGTGACTTGATGTCAGAGGATTTATATCCGTAGTCTAGAAAATTTCTACTCACACGTCCCTCGCGGGACGTGACGTAGGAAAGCCGAAAGTATATACTAATAGTGATATTTCTACTCACACGTCCCTCGCGGGACGTGACTTTGTGATGAAAAAATTTAAATATCCTGTAGGAATTTCTACTCACACGTCCCTCGCGGGACGTGACAACTGTCAATACGCAATTTCGCAACTATCGAAAAATTTCTACTCACACGTCCCTCGCGGGACGTGACGGCGCTTCACGGAGAAACCCTCGACGCGCAAAATATTTCTACTCACACGTCCCTCGCGGGACGTGACTTTGATTACCTTGTATCCTTCTATGGTCGTAGGAATTTCTACTCACACGTCCCTCGCGGGACGTGACTGCTGGGACGCAAAGAATCGTTACGGGCTTCCAATTTCTACTCACACGTCCCTCGCGGGACGTGACAGGTGACAAAATTGGAAGATAACGAAATGTTAGATTTCTACTCACACGTCCCTCGCGGGACGTGACGGTGATTTTTGGGCCATTTTTGGGGTGAAAATTATTTCTACTCACACGTCCCTCGCGGGACGTGACTGATCTGTATTATAGGTAAGTCCTCCCTCTAAAAATTTCTACTCACACGTCCCTCGCGGGACGTGACGTTTGAAAACTGGTGTCTTGATCTGGGGCAATTATTTCTACTCACACGTCCCTCGCGGGACGTGACGTATTGATACGGTAACGGTCGAAGGTGAAAGCGATTTCTACTCACACGTCCCTCGCGGGACGTGACCCTACTATCCTGCTTGCATCCTTGTCACGAATACTATTTCTACTCACACGTCCCTCGCGGGACGTGACGTTTCCTGGGTTATGGAACAGGCTGGAGTACCAAATTTCTACTCACACGTCCCTCGCGGGACGTGACAATCACAGCGCAACACAGCCTTATCATGATAATCATTTCTACTCACACGTCCCTCGCGGGACGTGACAATCAAATTGGATACGAAAAACGTAGTAGACGAATTTCTACTCACACGTCCCTCGCGGGACGTGACATGCTGCCCAAAGGAACGGCGGAAGGAATTAAAGATTTCTACTCACACGTCCCTCGCGGGACGTGACGCTTGTAATGTTTAATTTTAATATTATAACTCATATTTCTACTCACACGTCCCTCGCGGGACGTGACGTTTGAAACAATCGGTTGGAAATACAGGCAGCTTAAAATTTCTACTCACACGTCCCTCGCGGGACGTGACATGGTTGGGGCGTTTTTATTGCTCTGTCAGCGTATTTCTACTCACACGTCCCTCGCGGGACGTGACCGCCACCGCAAACGGAACAGCTTCCTGAACCACCTATTTCTACTCACACGTCCCTCGCGGGACGTGACACATTTAACGCAACGCCATAAGATTTACTAAAAGATTTCTACTCACACGTCCCTCGCGGGACGTGACCCCAGATGATGGATTAATTACACCATCATAATCATTTCTACTCACACGTCCCTCGCGGGACGTGACTCAATCGATAAATCCGACCCATAATAAAATACATATTTCTACTCACACGTCCCTCGCGGGACGTGACGAATCTAATTGGATGAATCCGATTGGGTTATGTGTATTTCTACTCACACGTCCCTCGCGGGACGTGACAAATGGTATAGAGGGTGTGCTTTATTTCATTGATATTTCTACTCACACGTCCCTCGCGGGACGTGACCAGGGTCTTTCTTACTTTGTTTCATTTTAGCAGAATTTCTACTCACACGTCCCTCGCGGGACGTGACTAGAATACTTATCGGGTTCATCAGTTAATACACTATTTCTACTCACACGTCCCTCGCGGGACGTGACTGGGGTGGATTGATGGATGGATGATGAGGGGGCTATTTCTACTCACACGTCCCTCGCGGGACGTGACCAACCCATCAATTTGCGTATTCGTAACAAGAATGCATTTCTACTCACACGTCCCTCGCGGGACGTGACGGATTTGTCAATTGATGGGACTGTCGTACAGGGCATTTCTACTCACACGTCCCTCGCGGGACGTGACAAGAATGATTATTTCTGCTCTCTTAAATGTAGTTAATTTCTACTCACACGTCCCTCGCGGGACGTGACCAGACATTTTGCCCTTGCGGAATGCCGCCATGAGAATTTCTACTCACACGTCCCTCGCGGGACGTGACGATCGGGGCCAGCTGAAGAAATATTGTCAGACAGATTTCTACTCACACGTCCCTCGCGGGACGTGACGTGTATATACTGTGATAATATAGTATATGTAAACATTTCTACTCACACGTCCCTCGCGGGACGTGACGGTACACGAAAACTACACCTACATGCGGATGCTGCATTTCTACTCACACGTCCCTCGCGGGACGTGACCGGTTGACGTGGTAAAAGAAATTGGGGAGAGAATATTTCTACTCACACGTCCCTCGCGGGACGTGACTTGAACACATATACCCAGACTATGAACTGTACAATTTCTACTCACACGTCCCTCGCGGGACGTGACTGCTATATTTAGTAGAAAACAGCAGCCACATATCCCACATTTAGGAACGGACTAAATAAACATTAAATATTTTACTTTATTATGACAAAATTGCAACTATTTTTAGGCGAACCTCCCGCCCACTTGTCCAACACCGAACCTTCGCCAACATTATTTATATAATTATTACACCTTCTGGATTGTATGTTTTCTTTGCACCTATATGTTCAATTCTTTTTTCCCAATTATTTCCTAAATAATAAAATCTTAAGCTATCACAATCTGGATCAATTAATTTTAATAGCTTATCTTTTAAACGCAAAAAGGCAGAATAATCAAGATCAGCCTCAAAGACTGAATTTTGAACTCTTTGAGCATGATTTTGACACTCTTTTGCTACTTTTCTCAGTCGAGTTCTGCCTGACGAACTTGCAGTACTTACATCATAGCTGATTATAACCATCATAATTGAATCACCTTCTACTACAATATATTTATGGTTAATATCCCTTACAGCCAGTATGGGATTACCCATCTTGTTGCCTAAGCTGTTAGAATGAATGGTGCGATAGATCTGGCCTTCACCTCCCAGGACTTTACTTCCGTAAGCAAGTCAACCAACCATCCCCTCATTCGCAACATTCGTTTCATGCAGGTTGAACCCTTGGGCGTTTGTGTAAAACACCCAGCAGATTGAATAGGCAATGACAATACTGGTATTGCCCATTGCTATTACATTACAAAGGAGTTTCTATTATAAACGCTGTTGGTATTAATGTTTCTAAAAGAAAAAGCACTGTCACTATCCGAAGACCGGGCAACGCGGTAACCATGCCCCTTGGGATATCCTACACACTCAGTCTGCCATAAACTGCCTGTTCAAACGGTTCCAAGATTTTGATGGTGAAACTAAGGTTTGTATGGAGCCACACGGGCAGATACTATGAACTGGCAATCCGGCTTCTATACCAGGCCTATCCGGGAGCGAATGATTTCTTTGACAGGCCTGCCCGCAGTGATGGCAGTATGGTCCAGAAAACTGCCATGAAAAACAATCTTATTTCCCTTCTTGCTGAAACGGATGGATTGTGTCCATACCTACCGGCATGTGGATTGTGTCCGCTCGGTATCTCTAAATGCTTATACAGCGCATTATCAGAGCTGGTGCAAATGCAGGAGCTATTACTTCCATGTAGAGAAAGCTGAGAACCCCCCTTATCTTTCTTTCCACCTGATCGCCGTATTCCCAAAGGATGATATCAAAAACTGTTGATATTGCAGTCTGTAGCATTGCTGGATACTGCATTTGAAACCGTGGAATCCTTTCGCCTGAAAATGAATGAGCTTGCTTCTACAGCCTATGACCGGGATTGGAGATGTTTCCCGCTTTACCCACCGCGAAGCCCTTACCGCCTTTGCAGGTGTTGACACCGGAAAGAACGATTGTGGACAGCATGTTCAGAAAAGTGTACGGGCCTGGAAGAAAGTTCTCCTTACCTGCGCAAAGCTCTCTTTCAGATTATAGACAGCCTGATCAAATGTTCGTCGGCAACGATCCTGTTTATGCCTTTATGGATAAAAAACGGGCTCAGGGTAAACCTTATTACATATACATAACTACCGGGGCAAACACGTTTTTCCAGATTGATTACGGGCTGATAAAAAATATCTTTCTCATTCTCATATCAGACCCGCGCACTGCGGTGATCTTGTTTTTATGCCTTTCATTCA
>UMLF01048778.1_pt1 | contig 17037 bp, 20 predicted proteins | sample 1966501 | NCBI WGS metagenome assembly UMLF01 (sample SAMEA4836194, study PRJEB28245) | human gut metagenome | biome: gut microbiome; material: fecal sample | place: Denmark | collected 2008 | reverse complement strand
TATAGTATGGCTTGTGAAGAAGAAAACAATACCTCAAAAACAAGTACACAAATCAAAAGGAGAGTAATCAAATGAAAATGAAAAAGTTTATTGCAATGATGGCAACAGTTGCTATGGTAGCAGGCCTGGCAGTAGGATGCGGCGGCGGATCTGACGCAGAAGGCGGCGAGGGAGGAGCCTCCGGCGAGTTTGATTCTTCTATGGACATCACCATCGTATCCAGAGAGGACGGTTCCGGAACAAGAGGAGCATTCATCGAGCTGTTTGGCATTGAGGAAGAGCAGGAGGATGGCGAGAAGGTTGATATGACCACTGAGGCTGCCCAGATCACCAACAGCACTTCCGTTATGCTGACAACCGTAGCCGGCGACGAGTACGCTATCGGTTATGTATCTCTTGGATCTCTTGACGACAGTGTTAAGGCAGTAAAGATCGACGGAGCTGAGGCGACTGCTGACAACGTAAAGAGCGGCGATTACAAAGTATCCCGTCCGTTCAACATCGCAACCAAGGCTGATCTTAACAACCCGACCGCAACCGACTTCATCGCTTTCATCATGAGCGAAGAGGGTCAGGCAGTGGTAGCTGAAGAAGGCTACATCCCGCTTGACGGCGTAGAAGCTTACGCAGGCGAGGCTCCGGCAGGCAAGGTTGTAGTTGGTGGTTCCTCTTCCGTATCTCCGGTTATGGAGAAACTGATCGAGGCTTATGCAGAAGTGAACCCGGAGGCAGAGATCGAGCTTCAGACTACCGATTCTACCACAGGTATGGAAAATGCTATCGCAGGATCCTATGACATCGGAATGGCTTCCAGAGAAGTAAAGGATGAGGAACTTGCAGAAGGCCTTGAGGCTCAGGTGATCGCAACCGACGGTATCGCGGTTGTAGTAAACAACGCGAACCCGACAGAGGATCTTACCAGCGATCAGGTAAAAGCAATCTACACTGGTGAAGCGCTTACATGGGATGAGGTAACAGAATAATATGAAATCAAATGCATGGACTGAAAAATTCATGCAGGGAGTGTTCTTCATTGCCGCCTGCGCCTCGGTGCTGGCGGTAGCTCTCATTTGTATCTTCTTATTTGCAAATGGACTCCCTGCAATGTCAGAGATCGGCTTTATCGAATTCCTGACAGGGACTGTGTGGAAGCCGAACAACGATATCTACGGAATCCTTCCTATGATCGTAGGAAGCCTTTATGTGACGGCGGGCGCCATCATCTTTGGAGTTCCCATCGGGATCCTGACTGCAGTGTTCATGGCGTTCTACTGTCCGAAACAGATCTACAAGCCCCTGAAGACAGCCACGGAGCTGCTGGCGGGGATCCCCTCCGTTGTCTACGGTTTCTTCGGCCTGGTGGTACTGGTGCCCATCGTGCGCCAGATCGGCCGGGACCTGGGATTTGGGGGAAATGGAAGCAGCATGCTGACCGCTTCTCTTCTGCTGGGAATGATGATCCTGCCCACCATCATCGGGCTTACAGAATCTTCTCTGCGGGCGGTGCCAACCCAGTACTATGAGGGAGCAGTAGCTCTGGGAGCAACCCACGAGCGGGCCATCTTCCGGGTGGTGTTGCCGGCAGCCAAGTCCGGTACGGTGGCAGCCATCGTCCTGGGCGTGGGCCGTGCTATCGGCGAGACCATGGCGGTGATCATGGTAGCGGGCAACCAGACCTGGATGCCAAGAGGGATCTTCCGGGGCGTGCGTACCATGACGGCAAATATCGTAATTGAGATGGGATACGCCACAGACCTTCACCGGGAAGCGCTGATCGCCACGGGCGTAGTGCTGTTCGTGTTCATCCTGATCATCAATTTCTGCGTAGCACTTTTGAACAGGGGGAACAGCCATGAGTAAGAATGAAATAACGGTGACCCATGGGGTAAATGAGATGACACTGGGACAGAAACTGAAAGGTTACACACGGACGCCGGGCTCCATGCTGGTAATGCTCCTGGTGCTGCTGGCGGCCATTGTCACCTTCTCGGTGCTGATCTTTTTGATCATCTACATCCTGGTCAACGGCGTACCTTATATTAAACCTTCCCTGTTCTCACTTGAGTATTCCTCTGATAACGCGTCTCTTATGCCGGCGCTTATCAACACGGTGATCATGACGGCGCTGTCCCTTCTGATCGCGGTTCCTTTTGGAATCTTCTCTGCCATCTTCCTGGTAGAGTACGCGAAGCGGGGCAATAAATTCGTAGAAGTGATCCGGCTTACCACAGAGACTCTGCAGGGAATCCCATCCATCGTCTACGGACTGTTTGGAATGTTGTTCTTTGTAACCACCTGCGGGTGGGGATTCTCCATCCTGGCAGGTGCATTCACCCTGTCCATCATGGTGCTGCCTCTTATTATGCGAAGCACAGAGGAAGCATTGAAGGCAGTGCCGGATTCTTACCGGGAAGGAAGCTTCGGTCTGGGAGCCGGAAAACTTCGTACCGTGTTCCGGATCGTACTCCCCTCCGCCATCCCCGGGATCCTGGCAGGCGTGATCCTGGCCATCGGGCGTATTGTGGGAGAGACGGCAGCCTTGATCTACACGGCTGGTACCGTGGCGGATATTCCAAAGAGTGTGATGAGTTCCGGACGGACCCTGGCGGTCCACATGTACAACCTGGCAAGCGAGGGCCTGTATATGGATCAGGCTTACGCCACCGCAGTGATCCTGCTGGTGCTGGTTGTGGGGATCAATACCCTGTCCGGCGTGGTGGCCAAGAGATTAACGAAAGCGTAGAGAGGGAGAACAATGTCGAAAATAAGTATTAAAAACCTGGATCTTTACTATACCGATTTCAAGGCGTTAAAAGATGTGAACCTTGAGATCGAAGAACATAAAATCACAGCATTTATCGGACCTTCCGGATGTGGGAAGTCCACGCTTCTTAAGTCCATCAACCGGATGAACGACCTGGTAGAGGGCTGCCGCATCGAGGGAGAGATCCTTCTGGACGGCAAAGACATTTTCAAGGATGTGGATGTGAACCAGCTGAGAAAACGGGTGGGAATGGTGTTCCAGAAACCCAATCCCTTCCCTATGAGTATCTATGACAACATCGCCTACGGTCCCAGGACCCACGGCATCCACTCCAAGGCAAAGCTTGACGATATCGTGGAGAAGTCTCTGCGGGACGCGGCCATCTGGGATGAGTGCAAGGACCGGCTGAAGAAAAGCGCCCTTGGCATGTCCGGCGGGCAGCAGCAGCGGCTTTGCATCGCCAGAGCTCTGGCAGTGCAGCCGGAAGTGCTTCTGATGGATGAGCCTACATCCGCTCTGGACCCCATCTCCACGTCCAAGATCGAAGACCTTGCGATGGACCTGAAAAAGGACTATACTATTGTCATGGTAACTCACAATATGCAGCAGGCAGTGCGTGTATCGGACAATACCGCTTTCTTCCTCCTGGGTGAGGTCATTGAGTACAATGATACGGAGAAACTGTTCTCGATTCCGGCGGATAAGAGAACCGAAGATTATATTACAGGGAGGTTTGGTTAAGATATGCGTAATAAATTTGACATGCAGCTGGAGAGCTTAAGCGAACAGCTGATCCACATGGGAGAACTGTGCGAGGTGGCCATCGACAAGGCGACCACAGCCCTGCAGCAGGGAAGTATCGAGCAGGCGAAGGAAGTGATCGCCGCCGATGAAGAGATCGATCAGATGGAGAAGGACATCGAGCGTCTGTGCCTGAAGCTTCTGCTCCAGCAGCAGCCGGTGGCAAGGGATCTGCGGCAGATCTCCGCGGCGCTTAAGATGATCACAGACATGGAGCGGATCGGGGATCAGACTTCGGATATCGCCGAGATCATCATTTCCGAGAAGAAATCGGAAGCCAGTGATATCCCCAAGATCGGGAAAATGTCCGAGGCCGCGGCCAGGATGGTGAGGGACAGCGTCCGCGCCTATGTAAACAAGGACCTGGAGCTTGCCCGGCAGGTGATGGAGGCGGACAACGAAGTGGATCTTCTCTTTGAAGACAACAAGAAGGAACTGATCGACTTCATCGCCCAGAACGGGGACCAGGGAAAGGAAGCCATTGACCTTATCATGGTGGCCAAGTACCTGGAGCGTATCGGAGACCACGCCACCAACATCGCGGAGTGGGTAGAATTCTCCATCACCGGTATCCACAAGGACAGTAAGGTGTAAAACAGCAAGGAGTGTCAGAATGATTTTTTGTGTAGAAGATGACAGCAACATCCGGGAACTGGTTGTATATACTCTGGAGACCACGGGCTTTCGGGCGCGTGGTTTTGAAGATGGGAAGGAATTCTGGGAGACCCTGGCCCTGGAGACGCCAAGGCTTGTGCTCCTGGATATCATGCTTCCCGGGGAAGACGGGATCGAGATCTTGAAGAAGCTGAAATCTTCGCCCAGGACCCGGGAGATCCCGGTGATCATGGTGACTGCCAAGGGAGCGGAGTACGACAAGGTAAAAGGGCTGGACCTGGGGGCGGACGACTATGTGACCAAACCATTTGGCATGATGGAACTTGTTTCCCGGGTGAAAGCGGTGCTCCGGCGCAGTGAGAAGGCCTCCCGGGATCAGAAGAATATCCTGGCAGCCGGAGATATTGAGATCGACACCCAGAAGCATGAAGTGACGGCAGCAGGAGAAGTGGTGAATCTGACGCTAAAGGAATATGAGCTTCTGAAGCGACTGATGGAGAATCAGAATGTGGTGATGACAAGGGACCGTCTGCTGGAAGATATCTGGGGCTATGACTTTGACGGGGAGACCCGGACTGTGGATGTGCATGTCCGGACCTTGCGGCAGAAGCTTGGCTCGTGCGGCGACAAGATCGAGACTGTCAGAGGCGTGGGATACCGGATGAGTAAGCAGGAGTCGTAATCTATGAAGCTTAGGAACAAGATCCAGAAAAGTATGATATTGGTCATCGTGACCACCCTTCTGATCGCCTACGCCATGACCACGGTGGTGGTGTACCGCCAGAATGTGAGCGTCATGGAGCGGGAGATCCGCCAGGAGGCGCAGTACATAAAAGCGGGCCTAAGGGACGCGGGGGAAGGGTATCTTGACGAGGCGGCCAGTGTGCAGAAAGAGACACGTCTCACCCTGATCGGCCAGGACGGACAGGTGCTCTATGATTCCGAGCACACCGACGAGGCTACCCTGGAGAACCATAAGAACCGCCCGGAGGTGCGCCAGGCTGTGAATCTGGGGGAAGGGCAGGACGTGCGCCGCTCAGACACCCTGGAGCAGGAGATGTTCTACTATGCCCTGCGTCTGGACGACGGGACTATCCTTCGGGTGGCAAGATCCATGGACAGTGTGCTCCGGACCGCCCTGGAGGTGCTGCCCGGTATGACGATAATCGCCGGGATCATGCTGGCGTTCGCCCTGGCTCTCTCCAGATGGCAGGTGCGGCGGCTGATCCGGCCCATCAACGAACTGAAACTGGATGATCCGCTGGAAAACGAGATTTATGAGGAAATAACACCGTTGCTTAGAAGGATTGATGAGCAGAACAAGGAAAAAGACGCGATCGCCAATATGAGAAAAGAGTTCTCAGCCAACGTATCCCATGAGCTGAAGACCCCGCTGACGTCCATCTCCGGTTATGCGGAGATCATGAAGAACGGGATGGTGCGGCCGGAGGACATGAAGAAATTCTCAGAGCGCATTTACAATGAGGCCAGCCGCCTGATCACTCTGGTGGAGGACATTATCAAGTTGTCCAAGCTGGATGAAGGCGAGATCGAGGTGGAGAAGGAAGATGTGGATCTCTATGAGATGACCCGGGAGATCGTAAGCCGTCTGGCGCCCCAGGCCCAGGCCCGGAAGGTGCGGGTGGAGGTGACCGGAGAATCGGTGATCTATCACGGGATCCGGCAGGTGCTGGACGAGATGATCTACAATATCTGTGAGAACGCCATCAAGTATAATAAAGAAGGCGGGTCCTTAAGCGTATGGGTGGGAAGCACCCTGAAGGGCAAGAAAGTGATCGTCACCGATACAGGGATTGGAATCCCAAAAGATCAGCAGGAGCGGATCTTCGAGCGGTTCTACCGGGTGGACAAAAGCCATTCCAAAGAGACCGGAGGAACCGGCCTTGGGCTTTCCATTGTGAAGCACGGGGCGATGATCCACGACGCTCAGATCCATGTAGAGAGTGAAGTGGGCAAAGGAACAAAGATGGAGATCACATTTTAAGCGGAGGAATTTTATTTTCCTCCGCTTTCTTTTGTTTCTGAAGCTGGAAATGGTTGCTTTATTCGAGTGATCCCGCAAATATAATTCATATCTACGTCATAAAACTGTGCCAGTTTTATCAGGGAATCTACCGGAATCCGGGTCTTTCCTAATTCATAATCTGCATAAGTGCGTTGTCCTACGTTCAAAAGACCGGCGATATGGGTCTGGGTAAGGTCGCTGTCTTCACCCAGGGCGCGGATTCTTTGTCTATAATTCATAAAAAATCACCTCAAAGGTATCTTATTGTAGAGGGAAAAATCTATTGACTTTTAGAGTAATAAACTCTAGAATGGAAAAGGAATAGAGGAATAAACTCTACACATAACATACAGTCTTGCTTCCGGAAATAAATTATCAGAAAATTTCCGGGGGGGGGTAAAAAGGAATGTACAAAAGGAAAGAGAGCAGTTGGGTAAAACACTTGGATTTCGCAGTGTTAGACATAATCATTCTGGAACTTTCCTTTTTTCTTGCGTACAGTATGCGGCATCACACATCCTTTCTGGGCTCAGAGGATTACCGGCTGATGGCGGTGGCAGTGATCATCCTGGATCTGTGCGTCATGTCGGTTCTGAAAAGCTACAGCGGCATCATCCAGAGGGGATATCTGAAGGAGACCATGCAGGTGGTTAAGCATGATTCTCTTTTGATCGCAGGCCTGATCATCTATATGTTTTTCGCTAAAAATTCGGCTACTTATTCCAGACTTTTCTTCTTCTACTTCTATGTGGCGTCGGTGGTTCTTATGGTTCCGGCGCGTCTTGCGTGGAAACGGGTTCTGCGGGTACGAAGGAAGAAGAACCGGCCAGGCCGCCGGGTGGTGCTGGTGACAGAGTACGACATGGCAGAGGAACTGCTGGAGGATTTCCGAAGGCAGTATTACCGGGACTACCAGATCATCGGGATCGCCCTTCTGGACCGGGAAGCCAGAGAGAAACAGATCGCCGGGGTGCCGGTGATCGCGGATGCGGACAACTATCGGATGGTATTCCGGGATTACATCGTAGACGAGGTGTTCATCAACACGCCGCATCGGTCGGATGCCGCCAATGAACTGATGGCCTATTTCTTGAATATCGGGATCACCGTGCATGTGAACCTGGGGAAATACGGACTGGACCTTGCAGACCGGGAGGTGGACGAGATCGCCGGCCACCTGGTGCTGACCCGGACAATCCGACTGGTATCGCCCTGGCAGATGACGGCGAAGCGGGGAATGGACATCGCCGGCGCCCTGGTAGGGCTTTTGCTGACCGGGATCGCGGCAGTGATCTTCGGCCCCATTATCTATCATCAGTCGCCGGGACCGATCTTCTTCTCCCAGGAGCGGATCGGCAGACACGGAAGGCCCTTCCGGCTGTATAAATTCCGGAGTATGTGTCTGGACGCAGAAGAAAAGAAAGCAGAATTGATGGAACAAAATGAGATGGACGGCCATATGTTTAAGATGGAGCATGATCCCAGGATCATCCCCATTGGACGTTTCATGCGTAAATACAGCATTGATGAACTTCCCCAGTTCTGGAATGTGCTCAAAGGCGATATGAGCCTGGTTGGCACCCGCCCGCCTACTGCCGCGGAGGTGGAGGGATATGAGATCCACCACAGGAAACGGCTGGCTTTCAAACCGGGGATCACCGGGATGTGGCAGGTGAGCGGACGCAGCAATATCACGGACTTCGAGGAAGTGGTACGGCTGGACGCCAGATATCTGTCAGAATGGTCCCTGAAGCTGGATATTAAGATCATCCTGCAGACGGTTCTGGTGGTCTTAAAGGGAAGCGGAGCCTCCTAGCCGGAAGAGGAAGCAGGAGATACAGGAGAGTATATATGGAAGAACAACAGATATTAATGAATAATCGAGAAGATGAGATCGAGATCGATCTTGTGGAGATCGGGAGGCTGCTCCTTGGGAAGCTGAAGATCCTGATCCTGTGTCTGATCCTGGGCGGTCTGATCGCCGGTGGTGTGACCAGGTTTCTGATCACGCCCCAGTATACAGGGACATCCATGATCTTCGTCCTGACCAAGACCACCAGTGTAACGTCTCTGGCGGATATCCAGCTGGGATCAGAGCTGACAGCGGATTTTGCCACACTGGCCACCAGCCGGCCTACGCTGGAGAAGGTGATCGAAGAACTGGATCTCACCGAAGAACCGGCAGAACTGAGAGAGACAGTCACCGTAACCAACCCTACAGATACGCGGATCCTGCAGATTGATGTGGAGAACCCGGACCCTCAGCTGGCGGCAGATATTTCCAACGCACTGGCGGATGCCACGGCGGACGCAGTGGCGGATATCATGAGCACAGACCGGCCAACCATTGTGGAGAAGGCAGTGGTGCCGGAGCATCCTTCCAGTCCGAATCTTATCAAGAACATACTGATCGGAGCGCTGGCGGGGCTTATCCTGGCCATGGGACTGGTGATCCTGCGGTTCCTGATGGATGATACCATCAAGACAGAAGAAGATGTGGTCAAGTACCTGAACCTGAATACACTGGCAGCCCTTCCCGTAGACAGGAAGGCAGATCCGGCGGGGGGGAAGAAGAAGAAAAAGACCAAGAAGGGATAAAATAGAATGAAGAAAAAGCTGAGAAGCTTGCTGATCCTCCTGTTGGCGCTGATCGCCGTGGGCGGGATCGGCTATGTGATCTACTATATGACCTCCCTGGAGAAGCAGGAAGACGTCTATGAAGAAACCCGGGAGGCAGTGAAGGAAGAACAACCGGTTCAGCAGGAAGAGGAGCCGGAGACAGAGATTCCCATTGATTTCGAATCTCTGTGGGGGATGAATCTTGACATCTATGCCTGGATCGAGATCCCGGGGACAAAGGTGGATTATCCCATCCTCCAGAGCGCCACTGACGACAGCTACTATCTGAACCATAACATAGACGGATCAGAAGGATATCCCGGCTCCATCTATACAGAGAGCTATAACGGAAAAACCTTCGAAGATTTCAATACAGTGATCTACGGGCACAACATGAAGGACGACACCATGTTCGGGGATCTGCATAAGTATGAAGACAGCGCGTTTATGAAGGAGAATTCTCAGGTGATCATCTATACGCCGGAGAAAATCCTGACCTACCAGATCTTCGCGGCGGTGGTGTACGACGACCGGCATATCCTTAAGACTTATGATTTCTCAGGAGAGGGCGACCGGCAGGAATTCCTGGATTCTCTCAATACCCTGCGGGATATGCGCAGCAACATAGACAGTTCAGTGGAGGTGGGTCCACAGGACCGGATCCTGACGCTGAGCACCTGTATCGGCGGAGAAGACCATCACCGCTACTTAGTGGAGGCAGTTCTGATCGATGAAAGATAAGCAACCAGAGAAAAAGAAGAAGCACAGCTTCCTGCCTGTGATCCTGATCCTGGCGCTTGTGGCAGTCGGGGCAACGGCGGCAGCAGTAGGCCTGTCCCAGCGGGAGAAGCCAGAGTCAAAGCCGGAACCAGAGACTTCCCAGGAGTCGGATTCCGGGCTTAAGGAAGGCCAGGTGGTCCATAACGGAGTCACCTATGAATACAATAAAAACCTGGAGACCCTGCTCTTCCTGGGAGTAGATAAACGGGAGAGTGAGTTTGACGAGCATGCCACAGGCGAGGGAGGGCAGGCGGACTGTATCCTGCTTTTTATCCTGGATCCGGGGCAGCAGACCGTCAGGATCTTACAGATCTCCCGGGATACCATGGTGGATCTGGATATTTATGACGCCAACGGGGAGAAGTTTGGAACCGAGAAGGGACAGATCACCCTCCAGTATGCTTACGGCGACGGCAAGCAGCGCAGCTGCTGGCTGATGGAGCAGGCGGTGTCAAAGCTGCTCTACGGAGTGGAGATGGACGGGTATTTTGCCATGAACCTGGAAGGATTCTCCAAAGCCACCGACCTGGTGGGAGGCGTGACCCTGACGGTGCCGGAGGATTATACAGCCATCGACCCGGCCTTTCAGAAAGGGGCCACCGTCACCATGGACGGAGAACTGGCTCGGAAATATGTACAGACCAGGGATATTACAGTACTTGGGAGCAACAATGACCGCATGGAGCGGCAGGCACAGTTCCTGGAAGCCCTGGCGCAGAAGATGACGCAAGACGGCGGAAACGCCGTTTCCTATACAAGATTATTTACTGAACTGCAGGATCATATCGTGACAGATATGAACGCAGACGATCTGGCAAGTCTGTCAGATTATGAATTTACCGAGACCATCAAGGCGCCCGGTGAGACTCGTGCGGGGGAAGAGCATGATGAATTCTATACAGATGAAGAAGCCCTGTACGAACTGATCCTGGAATTGTTTTATGTACCTGTCCAGCAATCGTGAGGGGCAGCTATATAAAATGATTTAATAAAATAAGGAGGTACAGGCCAATGAAAGTAAAAGCGAAGAAGCTGACAGCTCTTGTTCTGGCAGTGGTTTGCGCAATGGCACTTGGCATGACCGCATTCGCGGCAGGCAGCCCGTCTGCGGGCAGTGTAGGTTCCAGCGCAGCCAGCGCTACAGATAAGAACGGCAATGCCGTAGAGGTTACCTTTGGTAGCTCCAGCGTTGCTGCTCCGTCTGGCGCAGATCTGCAGAAGCTTCTGGGCGATGCCTTCGTAGAAGGCATGGCAGTGCGCAACGTTATGGATGTGTCTGTTCCGGATGGAACTGCCTTCCCTGTAACGATCACATTCAACGTATCCGGCGTTACGGCTGACTCTCATGTAGCAGTGCTTCATTACAATGGCAGCGCCTGGGAAGTTGTTTCCAGCAAAGCTGGTAATGGAACCGTTACCGCTACATTTACCAGTCTGTCACCGGTTGCGATCGTAACAGACGCTGCTGGGAGCGCTGCTTCCGGAGATGCCTCTCCGAAGACCGGCGAGCCGGCTGTTGCGCTGATCGGCGTTGTGGCTCTTCTTGCGGCTGCAGGTGCTTGCGGACTGAAGAAAAGAGCATTTTAGTTCACTCTGACGCCGCCTTCCTGGTCCTGATCAGGGGGCGGTATCGTGAAACGGAGGAGACAGATTGGAGTTGACAGACATTCACTGCCATATCCTGCCGGGGGTAGATGACGGCGCGGATACGATGGAAGAAGCGCGGAAGATACTCCGCCTGGAATACCGGGACGGGGTGCGTACCATCATCGCCACGCCCCATTACCGGGAGGGAATGTTTGAGCCTGCCATGAAGCAGGTGGTAAAAGTCTATATCCAGGTTCGCGAGATGGCCAGGGAGATGGGAATGCATCTCTATCTGGGTTGTGAGTATCATACCAACAGCCGGATGGTGAAGGATCTGCGGCGGAGAAGAAGACCTTCTATGGTGGGCAGCAGCTACGTGCTGACGGAATTTTCCGGAGCTCATAACTATGAGAAGATCCGCAATCAGGTTTACGATCTTTTGACAGAAGGTTATCAGCCGATCCTTGCCCATATTGAGCGATATCCATGTCTGAGAGAGGATATCCGTAAGGTGAGAGAACTGGTGGATCTGGGAGCTTATATTCAGATGAATGCCGGAGCTATCCTGGGAGAGTCCGGGAACCTGACCCGGAAATTTGGCAGACAGGTGATGGAAGAGGACCTGCTGCACTTTATCGCAAGCGACGCCCATGGCGTCAAATACCGCCGTCCCAACCTGGGGGCGTGCGCGAAATATGTATCGAAAAAAATGGGACATTCCTACGCAGAGAAGATCTTCTGCGAGAACCCTGACCATATATTGAAAGAAGCCCGCCGTCAGGCAAACTTAAGAGCCAGAAAGCGGAACAAAGCAAAGGAACAGACGACATGAAAGAAATCGAGATCAAGGAAAACGGATATACTTATGAGATGCGGGAGGAATTAAAGACTCTGCGGACCAACATCCAGTTTTGCGGGGACGATAAAAGGGTTATCCTCCTGACCAGCAGCGTGGCCAGTGAGGGAAAGAGCACCACGGCCCTGAATCTTGCCATCTCCCTGACGGAACTGGGGAAAAAGGTGATGCTGGTAGATGCAGACATCCGTAAGTCAGTGATGGTATCCTGGGTAAAAGGCGGGAAGATGGAGTTCGGTCTCTCCCATTTCCTGGCAGGCCAGTGTCAGGTGTCAGAGGCAGTGTATGCGGTAAGCAATGTGGATAATCTGTATCTGATGATCGCAGGTCCGGTAGTGCCGAATCCCACAGAGCTTCTTTCCACGGACCGTTTTGAGAAGATGCTGATCGCCTTCCGGAAGGTGTATGACTATATCATTATCGACGGGCCGCCGCTTGGGATGGTGGTAGACAGTGCCATCATTGCCAGACACTGTGACGGAGCGGCTATCGTGATCGAGTTCGGGACCATCAAGTACCGGTTTGCCCAGGATGTAAAGGCGAAACTTCAAAACGCCGGCTGTCCGGTGCTGGGTGTGATCCTCAACAAGGTGGACCGGAAGAAGAACGGGCAGTATTACGGCAAGTACTATGGAAAATATTATGGGAAGTACTATGGGAAGGAATAGGATGTGACCGCAACGCCGGGCGCAGAGGGGCGTGTGACGTTGCGGGTTTTTCATGTGATGGCAATATGGATAAGGAGCAGGCAAATCGAACGCATAAACGGAATATAGCAATGCTTGGCCATAAGCGTATCCCTTCAAGAGAGGGGGGAGTCGAAATTGTGGTGGAGGAACTCTCTACACGGATGGTCAAACTTGGACATCAGGTAACATGTTTTAATCGTAAAGGGCATCATGTCAGTGGTTCGGAGTTTGATGGTAATCGATTATCGGAATATAAAGGTGTAAAGCTAAAGCAAGTGTGGACATTTGATAAAAAAGGCCTTGCGGCTATGACATCTTCCTTAAGTGCGGCAGTCAAAGCTGCTTTTGGGAAATATGATGTAATTCATTTTCATGCAGAAGGTCCTTGTGCGATGCTTTGGATTCCAAAACTTTTTGGAAAAAGATGCATTGCAACGATCCATGGCATTGACTGGCAACGCGCCAAGTGGGGTGGCTTTGCAAGTAAATACATAAAATTCGGTGAGAAAATTGCTGCTAAGTATGCAGATGAGATCATTGTTCTTTCAGAAGGCGTCCAGAAGTATTTTAAGGACACTTATGGCAGAATGACTACTTTTATTCCAAATGGTGTTAACAGACCGGTTATCCGCGATCCAAAGATGATCAGAGAAAAATTCGGACTTAATAAAGACAGCTATATTCTTTTTCTTGGTCGGATGGTGCCGGAAAAAGGAATTACATATTTAATTAAGGCATTTAAGCAGATTAACACAGAAAAGAAACTGGTGATCGCCGGTGGAAGTTCAGATACAGAGGAATTTCTACATGAACTGAAAAAGCTTGCTTTAAATGATAAGAGGATTATTTTCACAGGTTTTGTACAGGGGCAGCTGCTTGAAGAATTATACAGTAACGCTTATGTGTATGTTTTACCATCGGATCTTGAGGGAATGCCATTAAGTTTGCTCGAAGCCATGAGTTACGGGAACTGTTGCGTAGTAAGCGACATCGCTGAGTGTGCTGAAGTAGTTGAAGATAAGGCAGTGGTATTTCAGAAAGGCAGCGTTGAGCAATTGAGAGAAAAGTTGCAGGATTTATGTCAGGATCCAGAGCGAGTGAAGCGTTATAGAGACATTTCATCAGACTTTATCTGCCGGAAATATAACTGGGATGATGTGGTGGATAAAACAGTAACTTTATATTAATTAAAAGGATGTATGTAAAGCACTATGAACAGTAAACGTTATGGGGCGATCGATGGACTTCGCACAATAGCATGTGCCGGGATTGTACTAATGCATGTCGCTGCAAATAATTCATATAGTATTTCCGGATTTATTTATATGGTTATTTTTCGTGTAGTCGAAAAGCTGGGATTAAATCGAATTATCGGAAATGGTTGGATGCAATACATTATTACCGTTTTGATAGTGTTTTTGGGAGTTGTTCTTTTTTCAGCGGTAATGCAGAAGGCGATTGGTTTAGTCGAGAGGAAATTCGCTGAAACGAAAGCAAGAACAATCCGATAGACTATTGAGAAATTCGATATATGCCCCGTGAGGATAAGCAAGCAAGTCTTAAACAGCGGATTTATCAAGATTAAATAGAAGAGGTTTGATATGAGGATATTGATGATTAACAAGTTTCTTTATCCCAATGGTGGTAGTGAAACCTATATATTTAAATTAGGAGATTATTTGAAAAGCCAGGGACATGAAGTTCAGTATTTTGGCATGGAGCATGAAGGTCGTTGTGTGGGAAACGCCGTTAATGCATACACGTCTGACATGGATTTTCATGGCGGGGCTAAGATGGCGAAGCTGACCTATCCTCTGAAGACCATTTATTCCTCAGAGGCGCGGAAGAAATTGCGTCTTGTGCTGGATGATTTCAAACCGCATATCCTTCATATAAACAATGCTGAGTATCAGGGTCTGTCCGAGATATGAAGGTCAGTTAGATACATGAAATTTTGGGTGGTACAGGTCAAGGTAGTCGGGTATCAGGCGAGTTGTCCGAGAAAATGAGTGCTACATATCAAGGGTGACGAGTACCAGAAACGATGTACTTCTGGCATTTTAAGGCGGTTGATTACCGGATGAGCTGTCTGAATGGCACATCAAAGGTGATGAGTATCAGCTGATATGTACAGTCTGGCAGGTCAACTAGGTTGAGTATCAAGTTGGGGTTAGTGATTGGGAGACAAATTAGGAAGATTCGATGCTCAGATGAGCAGTTAATTATATAGAAGAAACATAACACGGGGATGAAAAACAATGGAAAGAGCGAAGCAAAAAGAAATCTGGGTTGATAATGTTAAAGTAATCGCCTGCATATTGGTGGTTCTGGGACATTTCTTCCAGAGCATGACACAGGCGAATGTATTGTCTGCAAATGATTTATATCAGTGGTTTAACCAGACAATTTATTACTTTCATGTTCCACTATTTTTCATCTGTTCTGGGTACCTTTATCAGAAGCTGAGTGTAGTAAATGATGTACACAGCTGGGGAAGAAATGTTTTAAAAAAGCTATTGGTGCTGGGAATACCTTATTTTACGTTTTCCCTTGTTACATGGGTTTTGAAAACTTTGTTTTCATCATCAGTGAATAATGAGATCGGTGGATTGGGCGATACGCTGTTTCTCCACCCGACATCTCCATACTGGTATTTATATGCTTTGTTTTTCCTGTTTTTGATTACACCAACATTCCGCAACAGGAGCATGGCAATGATCGGCTTGATTATTACGCTGGCTTTTAAAGCCTTGGGAATCTTCGGGGGGGGGGTATGGAGTGCAAGCCATTTCATACATCCTTTCAAACGAAATCTGGTTTGTTATCGGTATGTGTCTGAGCGTGCTTGAATTTAAGAAGTATTTGCTGAAGAGAAGCCTGATTACTCCGATTGCTACAGGAGTGATATTTCTCTTACTGAGTGTATGGGTTTACATGATTGGAATCGATCATGGAGTGATCAGTTTTTTGTTGGGATTATTGGCTTGCTTCTCTGTTGTTACATTAATGGCGAAAATTTATGAGAATAAAGGGCAGTCAGCAGCATTTGGCAGTTTAGCTAAATATACGATGCCAATTTTCCTGATGCACACACTGTTTGCAGCGCCACTAAGAACCGTGCTGTTTAAGCTGGGGATTCAGAATGCAGTGATTCATGTGGTTCTGGGAATTGCAATTAGTTTTATTGGGCCTATGATAGCGGCGATTATCATGAAGAAAAGTAAATGGCTGGAGTTTTTCCTCTATCCGGGGAAATTTATCAAGATGAAATAAAAGAGGTTTGATATGAGGATATTAATGATCAATAAGTTTCTCTATCCAAATGGAGGTAGCGAAACCTATATATTTAAATTAGGAGATTATTTAAAGAGTCAGGGACATGAAGTCCAATACTTTGGCATGGAGCATGAAGGGCGGTGTGTAGGCAACCGTGTGAATGCTTATACTACCGATATGGACTTCCACGGCGGTTCCAAGCTGGCAAAACTTACCTATCCTCTAAAGACCATCTATTCTTTAGAGGCGCGAAAGAAGCTGCGGCTTGTCTTAGACGATTTTAAGCCGGATGTCTGCCACTTGAATAATGTTGAGTATCAAGGTCTGTCCGAGGCTTAGTGGTTGGTAAGATACATGGAATTTCGGGCATTGCAGGTCAAAGTAGTCGGGTATCAGGCGTTTTGTCCGAGAAAATGAGTGCTACATATCAAGGGTGACGAGTACCAGAAACGATGTACTTGGTACATATGAACGTAGTTGATTACCGGCTGGGCTGTCTGAATGGAACATCAAGAGTGACGAGTATCAGTTGATATGTACAGTCTGGCAGGCCAAGCAGGTTGAGTATCAGATTGGGGTTAGTGAGTGGGAGACAAATTAAGAAAATTCGGCGCTTGGAATGAGCGGTTAATTATAGAGAAAGAAAAGATGGTTTTGAAGATTGAAATAGAGTTATTCGGAGATGCAATTAAGATCATAAATACCTGAATTTATGAATTGAAATAGAAATGAATATAAGTGACCTGCAACCAGGTCAGTTTATCATAAAAACAATTAACTGATTTGAAACAAGGATGGTAGTAAGATGAGGATATTGATGATTAACAATCTCCTCTAACCGAACGCAGGTAGTGAGATGTACATAGTGAAAACGCTGGAAAAATGGCGTATTTACGGCACTTTCCGAGAGATCGGTGAGGCTGCGAGAGCATTTTTTATCTCGCTACTTAGGTTCAGCAACAGCAGATGATTTTATCATAAGGACTTTCAGTATCACTACCTGCGTTTGTATGGAGCACTCTGG
>UMLF01075154.1_pt1 | contig 17089 bp, 16 predicted proteins | sample 1966501 | NCBI WGS metagenome assembly UMLF01 (sample SAMEA4836194, study PRJEB28245) | human gut metagenome | biome: gut microbiome; material: fecal sample | place: Denmark | collected 2008 | reverse complement strand
CGCCGGACTTTCTGGTTCCGGTGCCTTTGCATCCTAAGAAAGAGCGGCAGAGAGGCTACAACCAGGCGCTGATCCTTGCCCGGGAGCTTGGCCGCCTCACCGGGATCCCGGTGAGAGATAAGCTGCTGCGAAGAGTCCGCTATACCACGCCTCAGAAGAAGCTGGGGCACCGGGACCGGAGGCAGAACCTTCTGGGCGCTTTCCAGGCGTCGGAGCCGCTGGAAAAAGGCGCGGTCATCGTGCTGGTGGACGATATTTACACTACCGGGAATACCATCAGCGCGGCGGCAAAAGCGCTGAAAGAAGCGGGGGCGGAAAAAGTCTTTTTTTTAACTATAAGTATTGGACAAGGATACTGAGATTTGTTATACTAAAAATGATGGTTAAATGACGAAAAACAGATTTTGAGGTGTGTCATGTTAGATGAGCAGAAAATAAAGCTGATGACGAAACTTGCTTTCTACGAAAAGACGCAGGGGAAGGAAGATTTCAAGATCAGCGAGTATTATCGGAAGGACTATACATCACTGCATGTGATCTGTTCCATTCTGTGGGTGACCGTGGGGTATGTCTGTCTGGGAGCGCTGGTTGTCCTGGCGGGACTGGACGCGCTGATGAGCAAGATGTCCGCCGGCCTGATCATTACAATGGGACTTGCGGCGATCCTGGGATATTTTGTGCTGGTGATCGCGTACGCAGTGGTGACAAGCCATGTGTATAACCGAAATCACAGGCAGGCGAGACAGAGAGTGAAGAAGTACAATCATAATCTGACCCGTCTGCTTAAGATGTATGAAAAGGAGAAGAAATAGATGGACAGTATATTTGTGATCCGGGGAAGACTGCAGGAACTCTACGCTTCCCATTCCAGAATTTTTGACAAAGCGGTTCAGTTTATCGTGGCCCTGGCTGCGTTCTATCTGATCAATGACAATGTGGGATTTCTGTCGGCGGCGGCATCTCCGGTGGCCACCCTGGCACTGTCGATCATCTGTACCTTCTTCCCGCCGATCATTACGGTACTGGCGGCGACGGCGCTGATCCTGGCCCACATGTATGCGGTATCGCTGGGAGCGCTGGCTGTGACAGCCATGGTATTTTTGATCATGTACATTTTCTACTTCCGGCTGACGCCCAAGATGGCTATGGTGGTACTGCTGACGCCAATCGCGTTTATGCTGAAGATCCCGTATGTGATCCCCATCGCCTATGCTCTGGTGACTGGGCCTATCTGCCTGATCGCCATTTCCTGCGGAGCTATCGTCTATTACATGCTGGCCTATGTGAAGACCGCGGCTGCGGGAATGGAAGGAGAAGGAGCGGAAGGCCTGATGGGACAAATCTCCGCATATGTAAAGCAGGTGTTCCAGAATAAGGAGATGTGGATCGTGATCGTGGCGTTCATCATCTGCTTCCTTCTGGTGTATACCCTGCGCCGGCAGGCCATGGACCATGCCTGGAAGATCGCCATCGGGGCGGGGGCGGTTGCCAACGTCCTTCTGATCGTGATCGGGGATATCGCCCTTGGCGTACATACATCCTATGCTTCCCTGATCCTGGGAAATATTGCGGCAGTGGTGATCGGCCTTATCCTGGAACTGTTCTTCTTCTCTGTGGATTATGCCAGAAGCGAGAATCTCCAGTATGAAGATGACGAATACTACTATTATGTGAAAGCAGTTCCCAAGCTGTCAGTCTCTACGCCGGAGAAGACGGTGAAGCGGATCAATGAGCGTCAGGAGACGGAGATCATCGATCCAAGAGAAGTGCGGCGCAGAGCCGGCAAGATCCGTAAGACAGGAGCTTCTGAGAAGAGCCGCAAGGAGCGCCCGATGCCCAAGAAGGGACCGGCAGCAAAGCGGCACGATATGGAGGAAGTTGACAAGATGCTCCTGACCCAGAGTCTGAAGAATGATCTGGATCTGGAGAAATAGATTGTATATATAAGATTGATATAAGATCAGGCGGCGTCGCCGCTAAGAGAAAGGAGAGGAGACGAAAATGGAACGACAGATTTCAGCGTTTTTAGAGCGTGTGTCCGGGTTTTATTTTCCGGAGATCCGTTTTACGGATGTCCTGGAAGTTCTGATCCTCACTTTCCTGATCTATCAGATGATCATCTGGATCAAGAATACCAAGGCCTGGATGCTCCTGAAGGGTATCCTTGTCCTGGTAGTGTTCATTTTGTTTGCCGCAGTTTTCCAGATGAATACCATTCTCTATGTGGCAAGGAACGCAGTGACGGTCATCGCCACGGCGGCGATCGTGGTATTTCAGCCGGAACTTAGAAGGGGCCTGGAGAAACTGGGAGAAAAGAAATTCTTAAGCTCCGTGGTCCCGCTGGAAGTGGGAAAGGAGTATATCCGCTTCAGCGAGGAGACCGAGGATAACATTATCGACGCATGCTATAATATGGGCCGGGTGAAGACCGGCGCTCTGATCGTGGTAGAGCAGGCTATCCGACTGAATGAGTATGAGAGCACGGGGATCCGTATGGACTGCCTGGTTTCCATGCAGGTGCTGATGAACATTTTTGAACACAATACTCCGCTTCATGACGGAGCCATCATCATCCGGGGAGACCGGATCGTTTCCGCCACCTGTTATCTGCCTCTCTCGGACAATATGGGGCTGAGCAAGGATCTGGGAACCCGGCACAGGGCTGCGGTAGGCATGAGCGAAGTCAGCGACGCGCTGGTGGTGGTAGTCTCTGAGGAGACAGGAAAAGTTTCCGTTGCCCAGGGCGGACAGCTTGAGCGGGATGTGACAAGAGAGCAGCTTCGGGAGAAGCTGGAATATATCCGAAATAGAAAATCAGAAACCAGAAGATGGGCATCTTTGTGGAAAGGAAGGCAAAAACATGAAGACAAGACTGATGAATAATCTTGGTCTTAAGATATTAGCCTTTTTAGCGGCAGGGATGCTTTGGCTGCTGGTGGTTAATATCGACGACCCGGTTACCAGCGCGACCTTCCAGGAAGTGCCGGTGACGGTGATCAACCAGGAAGTCCTGGCAGAGGAGCAGCAGACGTTTCAGATCGTAGATGGTACACAGACGGTAGATGTGACGGTGACGGCCAGAAGGAAGATCCTGAACCGGATCCGTAAGGAAGATATCACAGCGACTGCGGATATGAGAGAACTGACTTTGAAGACCCAGATTCCCATCACGGTTACCGTGAATGGGTATGAATCTGTAGAGGCGGAGGCTTATCCCCGCAATCTCCAGGTGAAACTGGAAGATGAAGAGCTGAAGAACTTCCCCATCGTGCCTAAGACAAAAGGGACTGTGCGGGACGGCTATGTGCTGGGAGAGATTGAAGCGGTTCCGGAGAATGTTTCTATCCGCGGACCCAAATCTGTGGTCGATCAGATTGACCGGGTAGAGGCCACCGTGAATGTGTCCGGCCTGTCCCAGAACGATGTGCTGGCTTCTCAGCTGGTGCTCTTTGACGAGGAAGGCGATGAGATCGATCAGTCGCTGCTGGCCAACAACCTTGGAGATGAAGGCGTTTCCGTAAGTGTGAAACTGTATCAGACCAAGAGTGTGCCGATCAGCTTTGATACCTCCGAGATCACGGCGGCGGATGGATATGAGTTTACCGGGATCACCTATGAGCCGGAGAAGATCCAGATTTCCGGCGACGGGGACGCCCTGAACAAGATCTCTGAGATCAAGGTGCCGGCAGAGGCGCTGCAGCTGCCTGACCTGACAGAGCGAACAGAGCAGGTGGTGGATATCTCTTCCTATATTCCGGACGACGTAAGTCTGGCTGATGAAAACGCAGGTTCTGTGGCGGTGATCATTTCCGTGGAGAAAGACGGGACCAAGGTATTTGACGTGATGCCCAGCGCAGTGATCGTCAATGATCTGGCAGAGGATCTGGTGCTGACCTACGACCAGACCGAGGCCCTGGAGATCCATGTGCGGGGACCAAGAGAGACATTGAATTCCCTGAGCCTGGAGCGGAAAGTAAGTATAGATCTGAGCGAATATACAGAGCAGGGCTCTTATACCGTTCCGGTGAGCGTGGAATTGCCGGATGACTGTGCGCTGGAAGCTGACGTCAGGGTGAAGATCGAATTACAGAAAAAAGAATAGGACGGATGCGGTTATGTTGAGACAAAAGATCAAGATCCATAATCCTACGGGATTACATCTGCGGCCGGCCGGGATCTTCTGCAACACGGCCAGCAATTATAAATGTAAGGTTATGTTCGAGTATGACAATATGCTGAACGCCAACGCCAAAAGCGTGCTCAGCGTCCTGGGCGCATGTATCAAGTCCGGGGACGAGATCGTGCTGATCTGTGACGGCGAGGACGAAGAAGAGGCTATGAAAGCCATGGTCGAGGCCATTGAGAGCGGCCTTGGCGAATAAGTTTTTTCAAAAAGGGACAGGGTTTTTTCAATCTGGGACGTGGTATTTCTGAAAATACCACGTCCCTACTTGTGAGAAGGAGAGAAAATATGATCATTGGAACGCACATGTCTATCGCGAAGGGAATCGCGGCGGCAGCGGAAAATACAGTGAATATGCAGGCGGATATCATGCAGTTCTTCAGCCGGAATCCCAGAGGTTCCGGCTATCGGGAATACAGCGGCGAAGAGGTGGAACATTTTCAGAAGATCCGGCGTGAGAACAGCCTGGGTCCGCTTCTTGCCCATGCGCCGTACACCATGAATCTGGCAAGCGACAAAGAGAAGGTATACGAATTCGCCTGTATGGTGCTCCGGGAGGATGTGGCGCGGATGGACCGGCGGGGGATCGAGAACCTGGTATTCCATCCGGGAAGCCATACCGGGATTGGCGTGGAGCGGGGCATCGCAAATATCATCCAGGGCCTTGACCAGGCGATTACAGGGGAAGAGAAGATTACGGTCCTGTTGGAGACCATGTCGGGAAAAGGCACGGAGATCGGGGATCGCTTTGAGCAGCTGCGGGAGATACGAAACGGAGCAAAACATCCGGAGCGGATCGGGATCTGTCTGGACACCTGCCATGTATTTGCGGCAGGGTATGATATCGTCCATGACCTGGATGGAGTGCTGCAGGAGTTCGATGAAATCCTGGGGCTGGAGCTTCTAAGAGCAGTCCATCTCAACGACAGCATGATGCCTTTTGGGTCGCATAAAGACCGACATGCGGTCACCGGCGATGGAGAGATCGGCATGGAGGCGCTGATGCAGGTGATCACCCATCCCAGATTGCGGCATCTGCCGTTTTATCTGGAAACACCGTTGGATGATGCTGGGCATAAGGCCGAAATTGCGCGGATCCGTCAAAAAGGGACAGGGTATTTTTAATCTGGGACGTGGTATTTTTAAAAATACCACGTCCCCACTTGCGGAACTTCGACAAAATGGGTTATACTCTCACTAAGAAGAGAAAGGATAACGACATGGAATACCGTGATCAGTTAAAATACATCAAATCCCATCAGATCGAGGGTGGAAAATCTCCCAGAAGAAACAAAAGACGTCGGGAAGAGGATGACTGGGGCAAGAGGAAACCAGGCAGGAAGCAGCCGGTGAAGACAGGAGGGTTTAATCGGGTCCTGTGGCTGATTCAGGCAGTTTCTTCTGTTTTTCTTATGGGCGCCATGCTGCTTCTTGGCATTCTCCCGTGGAAGTACATGGCCGGATTGGCGTTGGTTTTGCTGTTTCTGTTGTTTTTGGTCAGGCTTCTTCAGAGGCGGAGGGGAAAGCAGCGGGGAAGGAAAGGCGGCGGCCGGGTCCTGTCGGTTGTGACCAGCGCTCTTGTGATCGTAATGGGATTATATTCGCTGAAGGTGAACGCTGCGCTGGATGAGATCGCCACAGGCGAGGAAAGCGGGGCTTATGAGGCGGAGCATGAGATTCCGGTGACAGAGCAGGCCTTTAACGTGTACATCAGCGGGATCGACGTATATGGAGAGATCACCCAGGAGAGCCGCAGCGACGTAAACCTGATCGCCACCATTAATCCGCGTACCCATAAGATCCTGCTGACCACCACGCCAAGGGATTACTATATCCAGATCCCCGGCGTGTCCGAGGGGCAGAACGACAAGCTGACCCATGCGGGAATCTATGGGATTGATACTTCGATCGCCACGCTGGAAAATCTTTACGAGACGGAGATCCCCTTCTATGCGCGGGTGAATTTTACCTCTGTGGAGGAGATCGTAGACGTGATGGGCGGCGTGGACGTGGAATCGGAACTTGCCTTTACTACCGGGGAGGAATCCGGGGCGATCGTGGAGGTACAGGAAGGAAAGAACCATTTTAACGGAAAAGAGGCGCTGGCCTTCGTGCGGGAGCGGAAAGCCCTTGCCACCGGAGACAATCAGCGGGGGAAAAACCAGCAGGCCCTTCTTACCGGACTGATCAAGAAGGCCATATCCCCCATGATCCTGTTCCGGGCAAATGGAATGATCGACAGTGTGACCGGAAATGCGGAGACCAACATGTCAGAGGCTCAGATCAAATCTCTGATCCGGATGCAGCTGGACGATATGGAAGGATGGGAGATCCAGTCGGTGGCGGCCACCGGGGACGACAGCACGAAACAGTACTGCTATTCCTACAGCAGCAGCCCCCTGTATGTGACTGTACCGGATTGGGGATCTGTAAATGAGATCAAGGAAATGATACGGGCAACCATGGAAGAGTAGGAAAAAAGAAAAGGAGAGCCAAGATGGGGAAAGCTACACTTGTGGTAATGGCCGCCGGGATCGGCAGCCGCTATGGCGGGATCAAGCAGCTGGCGCAGGTCGGCCCCAACGGGGAAGTGATCGTGGATTACGCGGTTCAGGACGCGCTGGAGGCCGGATTTGACAAGGTTGTGTTCGTGATCCGCAAGGATCTGGAAGAGGCGTTCAAGGAACGGATCGGATACCGGACGGAACAGCAGGTGGAAACAGCTTATGTGTACCAGGAGATCCAGGATGTGCCGGAGGCATACCGGGAGAAGGCGGACCGGCGGGCGAAGCCCTGGGGGACCGGCCAGGCCATTCTCTGCTGCAGGGATGTGGTCCATGAGCCCTTCCTGGTGATCAATTCCGATGATTACTATGGAAAAGAAGCGTACCGGGAGGCTTATGCCTATCTGACATCGCCCCGGGAACCGGCAGAAGGGAAGCTGGATTTCTGCATGGTGGGCTTTGTCCTGGGAAATACCTTAAGTGTAAATGGCGGCGTTACCCGCGGCGTGTGCGACGTGGACCAGGAGGGTTTCCTTGCGGATATCACAGAGACCCATCACATTGTGAAGACGCCGGAGGGAGCCGCGGTGGAGACGGAAGAAGGTGGAAAACCCATCGATGTAAGCCGGCCGGTATCCATGAATATGTGGGGGCTGACGCCGGAGATCTTCCCCATTCTGGAGACGGGATTCGCCCGCTTCCTGGAAGAGGTGGAAGAAGAGGGAAGGGGAGAATATCTCCTGCCCAATATCATCGATGAACTGCTGCGGGCCGGCCGGATCCGGGTAAAGGTGCTCTGGTCCCACGACCAGTGGTTCGGCGTCACCTACCAGGAGGACAAGGCCTGGGTGGAGAAGGCGCTGCGAGAGCTTCGGTAAGAGGAAGAAGGAGAGACAATGAAATCAGTAGTACTTTGCTATAACCTGAAGGGAACGCCAAAAGGGCGAAAGATCGGGATGATCTTTGGCTTCCTGGGATTCCAGGTCCGGGCAGTGGACCAGGCGGAATATCTCTGGCCGGTGGGAGCCCTGACCGGCCTGGAAGAGCCGGGGGAGGAGCCGAAGCCCTACGAGGGCGAGGGATTCCCGGAGGAGATGCTGGTGATCCAGGCAGACACGGAGGATAAGCTGGACAAGGCCATTTTCCTGATGCGCAAGGAAAACGTGCAGGTGGGGCTGAAGGCGGTAGTGACAGAGGCCAACCGGAAATGGACTTCCCTTGCGCTCCATGACGAGATCCAGAAAGAGCATGAGATCATGACCAGACAAGAAGAGGAAAGGAACGGTTAGATTTGAGCATTTACGATACATTGAATGACAGACAGAAAGAGGCGGTGCTTCACACAGAAGGGCCGCTTCTGATTCTTGCGGGGGCAGGCTCCGGGAAGACCCGGGTGCTGACCCACAGGATCGCGTACCTGATCGAGGAGAAAGGGGTCAATCCCTGGAATATCCTGGCCATCACCTTCACCAACAAGGCGGCCGGGGAAATGCGGGAGCGGGTGGACAACCTGGTGGGCTTTGGATCGGAGAGCATCTGGGTGAGCACCTTCCACTCTATGTGCGTGCGGATCCTGCGGCGGCATATTGAGGCTCTTGGCTATGCCACCAATTTTACCATCTATGACACCGACGACCAGAAGACGCTGATGAAGGACGTGTGCAAGCTTCTGGAGGTGGACACCAAGATCTACCGGGAGCGGAGCTTACTGTCCGCCATTTCTAAAGCAAAAAATGAACTGGTGACGCCGGAGGAACTGATGCTTGAGGCGGGAGGAGATTTTAGCCGGAAGAAGGTGGCTGAGGTCTACGGCGACTACGAGCGGCAGCTGCGGGCCAACAACGCTCTGGACTTCGACGACCTGCTGCTGAAGACGGTGCAGCTGTTCCAGACCCAGAAGGAGGTGCTGGACTACTACCAGGAGCGGTTCCGCTATATCATGGTGGATGAGTACCAGGACACCAACACGGTGCAGTTTGAGCTGGTGCGGCTGCTGGCAGGCAAGTACCGGAACCTGTGCGTGGTGGGGGACGATGACCAGTCCATCTACAAGTTCCGGGGGGCCAACATCCAGAATATCCTGAACTTCGAGAAAGTATTTCCAGATGCCAGGGTGATCAAGCTGGAGCAGAACTACCGCTCCACGGAGACCATCCTTGAAGCGGCAAATGGCGTGATCCGCCACAATAAAGGACGGAAGGACAAGTCCCTGTGGACGGAGAATGGAAAAGGAGAGGCCATTGAGTTCCGCCAGTTTGACACCGCCTACGATGAGGCGGAGTATGTGGTGGACGACATCCGTCGCCAGGTGGCGGCAGGGGAGGGAAGCTACAGCGACCATGCCATCCTGTACCGTACCAACGCCCAGTCCCGGATGTTTGAAGAGAAGTTTGTGACGGCCGGCATCCCCTATAAGATCGTAGGCGGCATTAATTTCTACGCCCGCCGGGAGATCAAGGACCTGCTGGCTTACCTGAAGACGGTGGACAACGCCCAGGACGACCTGGCGGTGCGCCGGATCATCAACGTGCCAAGAAGAGGCATCGGCCTGACATCCATCAACCGGGTGCAGGAGTACGCCGCCCGCCGGGAGATTGGATTCTATGAGGCCCTTCTGGGGGCGGACCTGATCCCGGATATTGGTAGAGGACTCTCCAAGCTTGAGTCCTTCGCGGCGCTGATGGAGCATTTTAAACGGGACGCCCAGGAGATGACCATCTCGGACCTTCTGCAGGAGATCCTGGAGGAGACCGGGTACATAGAGAGCCTGCGGGCAGAGGACGCGGAAGAGGCGGAGGCCCGGCTGGAAAATATCGACGAACTCCGCAACAAGATCGCGGCCTATGAGGAGGCCTGCCAGGAGCAGGATGAGCCGGCCACTTTAAGCGGGTTCCTGGAGGAAGTGGCTCTGGTGGCGGATATTGACGACCTGGACGAAAACAGCGACTATGTGATACTGATGACCCTGCACAGCGCCAAGGGGCTGGAATTCCCCCATGTATATCTGGTGGGGATGGAGGACGGGCTCTTCCCCAGCTATCTCACCATCACCGCCGACGACCCGGAAGAGGTGGAAGAAGAGCGGCGGCTGTGCTACGTGGGGATCACCCGGGCACAGGAGAAACTGACCCTGACCTGCGCCAGAAGAAGGATGGTCCGGGGCGAGACCCAGTACAACAAAATGTCCCGGTTCTTGAAGGAGATCCCCCTGGAGCTTCTGTCCACGGGCGCCGTCTTCCACAAGGAGGATCAGGAAGAAGGATCCAGGAAGATGGCCAAATCCCACAGCGCGTACCAGCAGGCCAGACAGGCCTTCCACACCAAAGCATTTGCCGGGCTGCAGCAGGGGAAACAATTCGGCAGGCCCTCCGGAAGCCTGGACTATCAGGTGGGAGACCGGGTGCGCCATGTGAAGTTCGGCGACGGCACGGTGACAAGCATCGTGGAAGGAGGCCGGGACTACGAAGTGACCGTGGATTTCGACGGGCCCGGAACCAAGAAAATGTTCGCTGCATTTGCACGATTACAGAAGATTTAGAGAATTTCCATGTTTTCGAATAAATAGGTAGTAATCTGAAAATTTTAGTGATATAATAAGAACAATAATTGAGCTTGCGGCAGGCAGGAGAAAGGATGTGGGAGCATGAGTAAGGTTGAGGATCTTATTGCGGCAACAAAGTTAAGCGAACTGGTAAATAAAAAGGAAGAGGACAAACAGTGCAAGACCGTTCTGTGGGTTCTCGCCATCGTAGGAGCGGTAGCGGCCATCGCAGCCATCGCGTACGCGGTATACTGCTTCTTTACCCCGGATTATCTGGAAGATTTCGAGGAAGACTTCGAGGATGATTTTGACGACGACTTCTTCAACGAGGAAGACCAGGTATAGAACGGGCCAACCAAACAGTGAGAGAAAAGCAGGCATCTTGCCTGCTTTTTATCTGAGAAGTTTTGGCGGACAGGAGAGGAGATAAGAAGGGACTATGGACGGACAGTATTTTGCGCTGCTGATCGACGCGGACAATGTCTCCGCGAAATACATCAAACCCATACTGACAGAATTATCCAGGTATGGAAATATCACTTACAAAAGGATCTACGGGGACTGGACCAGCACCCAGCACTCCAGCTGGAAGGATGAGCTTCTGAAGAATTCCATCACGCCCATCCAGCAGTTCAGTTACACCCAGGGGAAGAACGCCACGGATTCGGCCATGATCATCGACGCCATGGACATCCTGTACACCAACGCGGTGGACGGGTTCTGCATCGTGTCCAGCGACAGCGATTTTACCCGGTTGGTGAGCCGATTAAGAGAGAGCGGCAAGACGGTGATCGGCATGGGGGAGAACAAGACGCCGGAGCCTTTCCGCAAGGCCTGCGATAAGTTCACCATCCTGGAGAACCTGCTCAGCGAGCAGGAGCCGGGAGGAGACCAGGAGACCCACGACACCTTGAGCAAAGAGAAGATCGAGGACGCGGTGATCAAGATGATCATCGAGAACCAGGACAATAATAAGAGCACCGGCCTTGGCGAGGTGGGAAGCCGCCTGGTCAGCCTGTATCCGGATTTTGACGTGCGAAGCTACGGCTACAACATGCTGTCCAAGTTTCTGGAGGAGTTCAGGCGGATCCAGATGGTGAAGCGGGGCAGCATCGTGTCCGTCACCCTGAAGGAAGACGAGGGGCACAAAGCGGATATCGACCGGTATGTGACCAGGATCGTGAAGGACGCGGGAAAGAGCGGCATTGAGCTTAGCACCCTGGGGAACCGGGTCTATGAGAAATATAAAGATTTCCGGATCAACGATTACGGCTACTCCCAGTTTAACCAGTATGTGAAGAGTCTTCCCAATATCCGGGTGGAGAAGGCAGGGACGATCTTAAACGCAGTTTATAAAGAGTAGCCTGAGAAAAGAAAGGTATTGGAGCGTATGAAGAAAGGGCAGATCTGTGAAGGTGTTATCCAGCGGGTGGATTTCCCCAATAAAGGAATGGTGTACGTGCCGGAGGAAGACCGGTATGTAATCGTGAAAAACGGGATCCCCGGCCAGAAGGTCCGGTTCGCGGTCAATAAGTTTAAAAAAGGGAACGCAGAGGGCCGGCTTCTGGAAGTGCTGGAGCAATCCCCTCTGGAGACGAGAGAGCCGGTGTGCGGGATCTTCCCGGCCTGCGGCGGCTGCATGTATCAGACCATGCCCTACGAGGAGCAGCGGAAGATGAAGGAAGGCCAGATCCGCCGGATCATGGATGAGGCCGTAGAGGGCGAGTACCTGTTCCAGGGGGTAAAGCCAAGCCCCAAGGAATTTGGCTACCGCAATAAGATGGAATTCTCCTTCGGAGATGAGTATAAGGACGGCCCTCTTTCCCTGGGCCTCCACAAGAAGGGAAGCACCTACGATGTACTGACGGCGGCGGATTGTAAGCTGGTGCATGAGGACATGAACCAGATCCTCATGTGCGTGCTGGAGTACTTCCAGAAGCTGGGCGCCAGCTATTACAGGAAAATGCAGCATATCGGGTATCTGCGGCACCTGCTGCTTCGCCGGGGGGACACCACCGGGGAGATCCTGGTGAATCTGGTGACCACCACCCAGGAGAGCTATGACCTGGAACCGCTGGTAGGCGCGCTCCTGGACCTGAAGCTGGAAGGAAGGATCGTGGGGATTCTCCATATCCTCAACGATTCCCTGTCAGATGTGGTGAAAAGCGACGAGACAAAGATCCTCTGGGGACAGGATTATTTCTATGAGAAGCTGCTGGGGCTGGAGTTCAAGATCACGCCCTTCTCTTTCTTCCAGCCCAACACCAGAGGGGCGGAAGTGCTCTACGAGACAGTGCGGGAGTACATCGGAGATCTTCACGGTCTGACGGTGTTCGATCTCTTCAGCGGCACAGGGACCATCGCCCAGGTGCTTGCCCCTGTGGCAAAGCAGGTGGTAGGCGTGGAGATCGTGGAAGAGGCGGTGGAAGCCGCCCGGGAGAACGCCAGGAGAAATGGGATTTCCAATTGCAAATTCATAGCAGGCGATGTATTTAAAGTTCTGGATGAGCTGGAAGAAAAGCCGGACGTGATCGTGCTGGATCCGCCCAGGGACGGGATCCATCCCAAGGCCCTGCCCAAGATCCTAAGCTACGGCGTGGACCGGATCGTGTATATCTCCTGCAAGATGACCAGCCTGGCCCGGGACCTGGAGATGATCCAGGCGGCGGGGTATCATGTGGAGAAGATGGCGGCGGTGGATCAGTTCTGCGAGACGGTGCACTGCGAGGTGATCTGTAGTCTGGTAAGGGAGTGACATATTATATTTTACAAGACAGTCGGAAGGTGACTACACCTCACCTGCCCCGGCGAAAGATATCAGTTATGCAAAATGGCCGTTTGCTTTTTGGAGCAGGCGGTCATTTTGTGTATTATGCTTAATATATATTGTGGAATTGTAAAATAAAAATTGCTAAATAAAGTGTTTTCATATACAATATGTATAGTAATTCTGAAATTATTTTAGTAGGAAATGTGGAAATGAAGAAGATTATATTACAAATATCTGGTGATGAAATAAACATTCATAAAGCTTCGCGTTTTCATGGATGGTTAATGGATCAATTGGAAGGCGAATATGCAGAAAAGCTGCACGATGAACAAATGCGGCCTTTCAGCCAATATCTGTTTAAAAATAATGGAGAGTGGGAATGGCATATTCAGACTCTGACAGATGAAGCGGGAGAAATGCTGGGAGAGTGCTTGTTAAATATGAATCTTAGAGAGATTTATCTAAATGATCAAAAGGAATGTATTCAGATTATTCAAAAAGAATGCGAAGAGACTACGATAGATGATCTGTTGAAAAAGACTTATTTTCAGGATTCTCCAAGAATCTGTAAAGTGAAATTTTTGACGCCGGTTTCTTTTAAAAGGCAAGGGAAGTATTTGATCTTTCCAGAAATAAAACTTATTTTTCAAAATCTGCTGAACCGATTCCAGAGTTGTGATTATCAAGTGTCGCTTGGAGGAGAAGAACTTTTAGCAGAGATAATGGAGAAAGTAGAAATTGTGGATTACAATCTCCAGACACGGAGATTTTATTTGGAAGGGACTGGCGTTAAGGGATTTCAGGGAGAAATAGTGCTAAAAATATATGGTTCTCAAATGCTTGCAAATTTAGTAAACTTTCTGCTGCGATTTGGTGAGTTCAGTGGGTGCGGCATAAAAACAGCACTTGGAATGGGAGCAATGGAGTTTATAGAAAGAAGGTAGGGTATGACAGATGAGAGAGTAAAAGTAATTCTTGGAGGTCTCCTGCATGATGTGGGAAAAGTTGTTTATCGGGCAGGAGCAGCGGAGAGGCATAGTCTATTAGGCGAGAAATGGTTAAAAGAGGAAGGGGGGATAAAGGATCAGGATATATTAGACCAAGTGCAGTATCATCATGGAAAGGAACTTGCTTATGCCAAATTAGAGGAGAATTCGCTTGCGTATATTACATATATCGCAGATAACATTTCCGCGGGGCTGGATCGAAGGAAAGAGACGGATATCTTTGGATATGAGCAGGGAGTTCCGCTGGTCAGTATTTTTAGTCATATGAATGGCGACAGAGAGGAAAAATATTATCCGCCGTCATTATTGGATGTGGGAACAAAGATTGCTTATCCAGGCGAGAATAAAATCTCATGCGGCCCGGAGTTTTATGATTCTGTGCTGGCAAAATTAAAGGATTGTCTGGCTGGATTGGAATATAATGAAGATTTTATAGAATCCTTCCAGGAAGTATTAGAAAGTGTATTTACATATGTTCCCTCGTCAACTTCAAGACAAGAGAGAGGAGACATTTCTCTATATGACCATTCAAAATTGACAGCGGCAGTCGGAAGCTGTATTCATGCATATTTAAAGGAAAAAGGTCAGACGAATTATAAACAGATTCTTTTTGAAAAAGGTCAGGATTTTTATGAGACCTCTGCATTTTTCTTATATAGCATGGATATTTCCGGCATACAAGAATTTATTTATACAACTGCAAGTGATAAAGTTTTGAAGGCATTACGAGTACGTTCCTTTTATCTGGAAATATTGTTGGAACACTGTGTTGATGAATTGCTTTTTTCTTTAGGACTTTCAAGGTGTAATCTTTTATACTCTGGCGGTGGACATGCTTATATGCTTTTGCCGGGGACGGCTGAAACGGAAGAAAAAATCCATATATTTGAAAAGAAGGTAAATCGTTGGTTCTTAGATAATTTTAAAACGGCTTTATTCTTAGGAATTGGCTATGTAAAATGTTCGGCGAATACATTGATGAATCAGCCGGGTGGAAGTTATGGAGAACTATTTCATTCCGTATCGGAGATGATATCTAAAAAGAAATTACATCGATATAATGCGGAAGAATTGATTTGGCTGAATAAAAGACAAAATGAAAATCATGAGCGTGAGTGTAAGATCTGTCATCGGTCAGACAGACTGGTTCAAACGGATAAGTGTAGTTTTTGTGCTGCGGTGGAAAATATGTCTTCACAATTGTTGAAGAAAGACTTGTTTGTTGTGATGCAGGAGGATGATGAAAATTGTCTGCCATTACCTTTTGGCTCTGTACTTAAGTTTATGGATCGTGCAGAAACCCTGAATGCAATGAAAAGTCCGGGATATGTAAAGACATATGGTAAAAATCAAATTTATACAGGACTGCATGTGACAAAGTTATGGGTGGCAGATTATGCTTCGGAAGAAACATTTGAAGACTTAAAAGGAAAGGCAGTAGGAACCAAAAAGATTGCGGTCTTAAGAGCGGATGTTGACGATCTTGGGAAGAGTTTCATTTACGGTTTTGAAGATAAAACAGAACAGGATAAATATGTAACTCTTTCCAGAACAGCTACTTTTTCAAGAAAAATGTCTATGTATTTCAAAAAGCATATCAACAGTTTGCTGGAGTGTGGAGAAAATTATATTGTAGATAAAGCGACGGGAAAAAGAACAGCAGTTGTTGTATATGCCGGAGGTGATGATCTTTTTATTGTTGGAAGCTGGGATGATATTATCGGTTTTTCTCTTGATCTATATGAAAGCTTCCAAAGATATACACAAGGCAGTCTGAGCTTTTCTGCAGGTATCGGAATCTACGACTCTAAGTTTCCTGTTGCAAATATGGCTGAAATGACTGGAGATCTGGAGGATTATGCAAAAAGTGTAGATGGTAAAAATGCGGTTACCTTGTTTGAAAAGAATAATACATATTCATGGCCTGAGTTTCAAAATAAAGTTATCCGGGAAAAATACAAATTACTTAATGATTTTTTTGAGGCCCACCCAGATAAAGGCAGAGGATTTCTCTATGAATTGCTTGAGCTGTTTAAGGGAGTTGATACTGGGGTTGAACAAAAGATAAATTTGGCGCGGTTAGCATATCTTTTAGGCAGAATACAGCAAAAAGAACAAAAAAATAAAGAAAAGCATGAAAGGCTATATCAATTCTCGGAACAAATCTATCAATGGATCAAAGATAAGAAAGACAGAAGGCAAATGATTACCGCAATCTATTTATATGCTTATAAAACAAGGGAGATGGAATAATGGGAAGGACACTTAATAAACAGACGTATGTCGAAGAAGCGGAAAAAATTATAATTGAGTTGAAAGAAAGCAGCAAAGAGGGCAAGATGATATCTATATCAAAATTAAGAAGTATGTTGTCAATGCTTTCAGGGCTATATAATCAAGTCGTTCATAGCAATGAGAAATATTTAGATGAAGACGTACAGTATGATTTGAAATATTGTAAAGTGCGCTTTGCCTATGAGGCAGGAAGAGATCCAGTAGTTAAAAGATTTATCGATAAAACGCATATGATGGATTATGTGGACTGGATTGAAAACAATAAGGAACATTTTGTTTTGTACTATCATTATGTGGAGGCATTGGTAGCATATCACAAATATTATGTAAAACAGTAAGGAGAAATTATGAAAGCAAAATTAGAGATTACAGGAACAATAGAAGTATTAACAGGATTACATATAGGTGGAAATGAAGGATTTTCCGCAATAGGAGCTATTGATTTGCCGACTATTAAGGATATTTACTCGGGGAATCCAATGATACCGGGAAGCAGTTTGAAGGGAAAACTTCGTACACTTCTGGCAGAAGTTCACAACGACAGAGAGAAAAATCCCGGTAATATGATTGAATTGGATGCGCCAGAAATTAAACGGCTGTTTGGGGCTCCTAATGGTGGGGATTTAGATAAATTGGAGAAAAAGCATAATAGTCGTCTGATATTTACGGATATGATTGCAGAAAATGTTGGAGAGTTACGCAAATATGGCATAGACTATCCAACAGAAGTAAAGTTTGAAAATTCCATTAATCGTCTTAGCGGGACAGCAACTCCTAGGCAGATTGAGC
>UMLF01013698.1_pt1 | contig 17121 bp, 12 predicted proteins | sample 1966501 | NCBI WGS metagenome assembly UMLF01 (sample SAMEA4836194, study PRJEB28245) | human gut metagenome | biome: gut microbiome; material: fecal sample | place: Denmark | collected 2008 | reverse complement strand
CTCTTAACCCTTGGCGGTACAAGTGTGTTGGATGCCTTTAGAACTTTTATCTATACATCAGATGTAACAGGTGCGAAGGATGCGGGACTTGAGGTACGGGCAAGAGACAGCAAAAAGACAGAATATGTCAACGATCCTGTTTATTCAGGATCAGCCGGTGGATTCGGCGGCGCTTTGCTTAACGGATCTGTCAAAGATTCCAAAGTGACGAATCTTCGCAAGGTCAACGGTATGAACTACACCGGAGGATTTATCGGACATCTCGGAAAGAGTGGTACGGTAGATCTGGATAACTTAGGCGCGCTGGGCGACTTATTAAGCGCAGGAGCAGGTGTGATGGATGTCTTCGGTTCTCATGTAGATCGATGCAGTGTCGAAGGTGTCACAGAAGGCTTTACCGTACATAGCGATAATACGATAGATCAGAAAGATAAATCAGAAATCGCAGGCGGCTTTACCGGCTTGGCGGATTTGGGCAGACTGTCAGAAAATAAAGTCACCGGATTAAAACAGGTGACAAGTGGACAGATTGCCGGAGGTTTCGCAGGAAAGACAACCTTTGCCTATCTTGCGGAGATTAAACTGGATTCCGAGTTGGTTAAAATACTTGTGCAAGCTGTGAATCAGATATTAAAGGCGCTTCAACTGGATAACTTACAAAAGGGCGAAGTCATTAAGATTGATCTGGGGATTATAAAAGTCGATGCCTTGTATGATGGAGAACTTGTATCCCTGAATCTTCTCGGACTTGACATTAAGGTTGGTCTGGCGAAAGATAAGAGCCTTGCAACTATCTATATCGGAGACAGTAAAATCGAAATCAACTGCTCTGAGGGTGGTACAATCGATGAAGAAAGCCTGAAAAATGAAATCAACATTTCGCTCATTAAAGCAAACCGTACAAAGATTGCTTCCTGTACAGTGACAGGTATTGCAGATGGCTATGACGTCTATGGCGGCGGCGCCGGAAATAAGGCGAATGGTACAGGCGAATACGGCATTGCCGGCGGCTTTGTTGGCTGGAACAACGAAGGATTACTTGAGAACAACAACATGTTCTTTGCAGACGTTGTCCGGGGCGCAAAGGATTTGACAGGACCGTTTACAGGAAAGTCAAGTCTCAAATCAAATTGGGAATTTAACGATGTTGCAGGCATTGAAGGCAATGAAAACTATTACCGAATCTATCGTGACGGCGATACAGCCTATGAACAGCTGCTTGGAAAATTAGGCAAGAAACTTCATGACAAATACGAAATATTAGAGGCTTGGAAAAATGTATATACCATTCGGCATATGACAGAAAATAAAGTTGTGAAGTTTACAGATCTGAAGGACGCTGAGATGAGTGGTGCAGCAGGAAAAATTCCTGTTAATGTATATCAGGAGGACGGCGCGATGGCTGTTCTCATGAACAATACGGCAAGCAGTCCGACAGAGCCGGGCGGCAGTGAAGAAGCGCCAGACGTTCAGGATCCGTGTAAGGATTTGATTGAGCTTCGTATAAAGAAGGTTTGGAAAGGGGACGATGAAAAAGACCGTCCGAATGTGGTTGTCTTCCATATTACAAGAAGTTATGAAGTGGATGGGAAGACATTCGAAGATGCAACCTTCAATAAAGAAGTGATTCTGAAAAAAGAGGATGCACAGACCTCAAATATATGGGAAAAGGTTCTTTCCGGATCAGAATTTACCGCTTACCATGTCGGTGCGGATGGAAAGAAATATTACTATACATATAAGATTAGTGAGACAAAGGTTGACGGTTATGAAACCACCATAAAAGGTGATGGAAAATACAATTACACAATAACCATTACAAACAAGAAAAACTGGTTTGATAGTCTTCTGCCAGAAACAGGCGGTATTGGAACCGCCGCACTTTATACGATAGGTGTTCTGCTTCTTTGCTTTGTGACAGCGACGGGATACAGAAAGAGAAAAAGCTAAAGAAGACAGAGTAGCTATAAATAAACAATTATTTACAAAAAGGAGAGAAAACCAATGAAAAAAGTAAAACGCATGCTGGCAGTTTTACTGGCAGCAATCATGACGCTGGCAATGGCGACAACAGCCTTTGCAGCAGACGCACAAAAGGGAAACTTGACAGTAAAAGTCAATCAGAACAACACATTACAGGGACAGACCATCAAAGTCTATAAGCTCTTTGATTTATCTGTAAGTGGCGATAACTATGCTTACGTAGTGAATGAGACCTACAGAGAGGCAATCGCAACAGCATTAAGTATGAGCAGCGATGCAACGAACGAGGCCTTATATGAGAAACTTGCTTCATACACAGAAAATTCTACGGATATTCAAAACTTTGCTGATGCTTTTACAACAGCTGCATTGAAAGCAAACACATCAGAAACCAAAAGTTCTGGAAAATTAGGAGAAGTTACAGAATATAAGTTTACAGGATTAGACTATGGTTACTACCTTGTATATCAGACAGGAACAAAAGAAATCCAGTCATCTCTTGTATCTGTAGATCAGGAAAATAAAGCAATTTTCTTAAAAGGAGAGGCACCAAGCATTGATAAAACAGCAGATGCAGAAACTGTTGAAATCGGACAGGTTGTAAAATATACCATTACAGGAACAATTCCGGACACAACAGGTTATGCCGAATATGTTTACAAAATCCACGATACATTGACAGCAGGTCTTGATTTCGTAAATACTCAGGGCGCAGCACCGGAAGGCACAGACTATGAGGTATCCGTAAAGCTTGGTGAAGGAAATTCTATAACAAAGACTGCTGTATTAAGCGGAGCTGACAAGCGCACAATGACTTTGGATTTATCCCAGTGGATTAGAGACAATCAGGCTAACAAAGGACAGAAATTTACAGTAACATATTATGCAAAAGTAAATAAAGATGCGGTAGTACAGACAAACAACAGCGCTTCCTTAGAATATGGTAACAACCAGGATGAAACCACTACAACAACTCCGGATGTAGTAACAACCCCTACTTATCCGCTGGACATTAAGAAAACAGATACGAAAGATACACTTTTGGCAGGTGCAACGTTCCGCTTATATAAAAGCGAAGAGGACGCAAAAGCAGCCAACGAGAATGCTATCAAGGTAACTGGTTCTGAAGGCAGCTATACAGTAGCAGCAGATCAGAATGCAGAATCAAACATGGATATGGTTACAAAGAAAACAGAAGTAGCTGCCGGATATAACTTACATCTGAATGGTCTTAAGGCTGGAACTTACTGGTTAGTGGAGACAGAGGCACCGGCAGGTTACAATAAGCTGACAGCTCCAATCAAAGTAACAATTACACAGAGTGGAGAGAGTGAACTGGAGTGGACAGTATCAAAAAATGATACACCAGAAGACGATAAAATCATCGACATCAAAAACAGCACAGGTACCATTCTTCCGGGAACCGGTGGTATGGGTACTGTACTGTTCACAGTTGTAGGTGTTGTACTTGCACTTCTTGTTGCAGCAAGCTTTGTAATCAGCAGAAGAAAACGTGCTTAATATTTATTGCTTGAGGTTTAGATGAGGGGGACTGTCCTTAGACAGTCTTCCCATTAGTTATAACAGCAGGGAGAATGAAATAAAGATGCGCAAAAAAAAGACACAGAAGAAAAAATTTTATATTGGAGATATTTTTCGCATTATCGGACTTATTATTGCACTCTCCGTACTGTTATATCCAACCGTTAGCAATTATTTGTATGAAAAAAACGGCGCCAGGGTAATTTCATCCTATGATGAGAATGCAGTGCAGCTAAGTGAAAGTGAGAAACAAGCAATGTTGGAGGCGGCAAGACAGTATAATCAGGAACTATTGGGAAATATTGAATTGTTGGATCCATTTTCACCGATTAAAAAGGAAGTAGATGCCAGATACCAGAGCCTTCTTAATACAAATGAAGCAGGCATGATGGGATATATCAGAATCCCGGAAATTGATGTGGAATTACCTATTTATCATGGAACGGAAGAAAAGGTGCTACAGTCTGGAGTTGGACATTTTGAGGGGACTTCCCTGCCTGTGGGAGGAGAAAGCACTCATACGGTTTTGACTGGTCATCGGGGATTGCCATCTAAGATGTTGTTTACAGATATGGATGAACTGGCAGAAGGGGATATTTTTTATATTAAGATTCTTGGAGAAACGCTTGCATATCAGATTGATCAGATCCTTACGGTAGAGCCGGAAAATACAAAAGCATTAACGATAGTACCGGGAAAGGATTATGCTACACTGGTAACCTGTACGCCCTATGCAGTGAACACGCACAGGTTATTAGTCAGAGGAATACGAATTCCATATGAAGAAGCGGTTCGTCAGGAACCGGATGAAAAAATCACTCCAACGATACCATTCCAAGTGAAACTTTTGCTGCTGGCGATTAGTGTTCTGATTTTTATATTTTTATGTTATAAGATATGGAGAAAAATTAAGAAACGGAAAGAAATGAGGAAAAAGAGAAGATGAAGAAAAGAGTAGGAAAGATAACCACCATTTTAGGCGCATGTACTTTACTATTGGCTTGCTTAATGATCCCTCAAAATGTATTAGCTTCTGAAAAAACGGGTTCATTGACAGTATATTATCATGGAGTTACACCGCAGGGAAACCAGGTAATGTTGTCCGGCGCTGAATTTTCTTTATACAAAGTTGGAAAAAAGGTAGGAACCAGATGGGAGTTACAAGATGTCTTTGAAAAATCAGGAGTTAGTTTGGAAAATCTGAATTCTTCTGGGCAAAAAAAAGTGGCGGAACAGTTAAAAAATTTTATTGAAAAAGAAAAATTAGAGGGAGAGAGTGAAACAACAGGACAAGATGGAAAAGCAATTTTTTATGATTTGGAAGAGAGTATGTATTTATGCGTTTCCGATGATGAAGTAGCTTATGATACAGGCAGGTTTCGTTCAGCTCCGTTTTTAGTGTTTATTCCTGAAATTGATGAAAATGGAAATTGTATTTATAATGTACGGGTAGAACCTAAAAATGAATGGGTGTCAGGTGATAAGCCAGAAGATAAACCTGGACAGAATACAGGTGATACTCCTTCTAAAGGAGAAAATGTAAAGACAGGAGATAATACACCAGTGGAACTACTTGTTAAAATAATAGCTGTCAGTGTAATTATGATTGTGCTGCTGATGTTTTGGAGAAACCGTGGTAAAAGAGATGAAGAACAATCAAACGAATGAAAGACAACGACTATTATTAAGAATGAGTAAGAGGAAAAGTGGGAATGTCTTGAGTTTACTAATTGTTATCAGGAGATATTGAGACATGGCAATCCATTAGTGTGACAGATGTCAGAAGGAAGAAAAAAATCAGCAAAGACAGGAGATGTAAGAGCAATTCGGTTGAGGATTTCCTTGCTGGAAGTCGGCATGATTTTCGCATTGATTGCTTTTTGCCGAAAGGTAAAAAACAGTAATGAAATATCCTTGTGTATTATGGAAGTATTCATAATACACAGGGATATTTTTTAAATCAATAAGACATGAGAAGGAGGCGTTCTGTTCGGAAAGGTATGAAATGAACAGAGAGGAAATGAATAGAAAGCATTTTGAAAAACATAATAAAATACTTGTTCTTGCAGAAGAAAGAAATCTTTCAGCTTCTTGTTTTACTTCTTTGGAACAGCAGGGAAACGTTTATCTGGCAAAAAGTATTCAGGATGGGATACTGCATCTTACATTTTTTGTTTATCATTTGATTTGTATTTCAATAAAGAATCCTGAGTATGTCCAAATGGGTGATCAGTTAATAGAGACCATACGAAGGGTGTCAGAAATCCCAATTTTGATTGTGATCCCAGAAATATCAGATTTAAAATATAAATTGATTCACGCAGGAGCAGACGCAGTTTTAAATAGGAAATGCTCTGCTGAAGAATTAAATTTACAGGTATATGCACTGATTCGGGCATATAAAAGATGGAAAACAGAAAAGAAAGAAATCACAGATATTACTGTTGGAATATTGACAATAAATGCCTTACAAAGGAAAGTATATTGTGGGGAAAAAGAAATTTTAGTAGTGAAAAAAGAATTTGATTTTTTGTATCTCCTTGCCGCAACACCGGGAAGGGTATATACATACAGTCAAATCTACCAGATTATATGGAAAGAATATCCACAAGGTGACTTGAAAAATATTATTTATTGTATGGTACATCGCTTAAAACAGAAAATACAACAAGTGGATAGGAAAGCTGCTGACATGATATGTACAGTAAAAGAAGTGGGATATTGTTTAAAAATTTTATAAGATAATAAAAAAGTAGACCGTAAAAAAGTCTGCTTTTTCATTATACAGAGATAGCTTTAAAGTCAAGAAAAGGGAATAAATTAACTGATACTGAAAAACTTTAAATTATAAATAATAGGTGAAAAAATATGTGAAATTACTACTTGACAAAATTTTGCGGGGGGGTATAATTTCTGTTAATTAAAATTAGTTTAAAATGAATTGAATTTTGCAAGTAGTACTTTCTGGTGCCTGTATCTTAGTATATGGGCATTTGTTATGTGAGAAAAGATAATACCTACAAGGTAGGTGTTTGATAAAAAAGTTTATTTTCGGAAGAAAGTATGATGGCGGCATTCATGGATGTGGAAGCTGCCTTTTTTATTGTGATAGATTTATGAAGGAGGGAGAACATGCAGCTGAATGTGACAACAGATTATGCAATCAGGACTGTTCTGTATCTGGGACAATGCAAAAAACTTGCGCCAGCTACAGAGATAGCCGCTGAAATGAAAATCCCAAGGGGGTATCTGGAAAAAGTGCTTTCCAAGCTGAAAAAGGCAGAATACATCTCTGCAGATTTAGGTGTGAGAGGCGGATACCGGCTGAACAGAACATTGCGGGAGATCACATTGGGAGAGGTGATACGCCTGATGGAAAATACTACAAAAATCAATCGATGTCTGGAAGAAGATTCATATTGCAACAGACAGGCAGTAGATTATTGTGCAGTACGCAGATATTACGCAAAGGTGCAGGAAAAGCTGGAAAACAAATTTTTTGGTATTTCGTTAGCAGAAATTCTGGAACAAGAAGGATGACAGAAAATTGAAAAACCATAAATGATAAATAAGGAGCAGAGTGAAGATGAAGAAAATGCAAAAAACCAGAAAGATTGTAGCAGCCATATTGACGGTTGTATTGCTCTTTTCCTCTATGGGTGTACCTGTTTTTGCAACAGAAACAGATGGACAGCCGCAGACAGAAATGGTGACAGAAGAGAGTAATATTGAGAGTACAGAAGAAACTGTGGATGTAAATGAAACGGAACCGGAAGCTACACCCCAACCGGAAAATACGGAAGAACAGGCAGGAAATGGGGAGGTTCCGACCGAGGAGTTTGAGGCAGAAGAAATACAGACAGAGAATCCGGAAACAGATGGAGCTGTGCCGGAAACAGAAGAGCCGACAGTGGGAACAAAACCACAGATGCAGGAGCCTCAGATGACGGAACCATCAGCGTCAGAATCAACAAGTCCAGAAGCAGAAACTCTGAATCTTGAGAAAGGCGGAAACGTTGCCATAGAAGATTTTGAAATTCTGGAATATGAAACAAAAGAGAACGAAATAATTACAAAATTAACAGATGATGTGGCATTTAGTATAGTGTCGACATTGTCAGGGGAGGCACAGACTGTATGGTTGGGATACCGCTTTGTATTACCGGAAAAATCTTTAAGCGGTGGAACCTGTAGTTTTGTCAATGGAACTTATTCTTGGTTGCAGCCATTGGATGGCCAGGGGCAGATTACGGTAAAAAAGGAAAATGGGAATCTGATTCTGGAGGGGAAAACATTGGCACAGCAGGCTGGTGGAAATATTGCCCCCGGAATGTTTGTTCCGACTGTTACGGTACATGTGAGTGATTTGGTAAATGGAGATAGTCTACAACTTCAAGGGAAATGTTGGAAAATTGACGATGAAGCACAAAAAAAATCGTCATTCGCTACTATGACTGCGCAGGGAACATCAGATTACTCTGCATATACTTCTGTACAGACACCAGCACAGATATCAGGTTATTTTAATAAAACCACAGGTCAATTTTCGATTTATGAGCCTGAACAGTCGGAAGGTTATGTATATGGAAGGGTGTATTCTTTAAGAGCTTTGGCATGGCATGATTCAAATACGGAACGACTAGATCCATCAAAGCCGCTTTCTTTTGATTTTGAGTATCAACTGCTCAGGAAAGAAAATGGGGTTGAGAGCGAAGTGACAGCTGAGGAAGAACAGCCGTTGCTTATGGCAATTAAAAGAGATAACAAGGATGATAAAGAGAGCCAACTGGAAGGAACTCCAATCCGAGAAGATTTCACGTTAGGGGGATTGATTACAGACCGTAGTGGAGGAAATGGACCTAGTAATGAAGGTTATTATCATGGAGGAGAATATATATTTTCTCAGAATCCAGATAATTCAATACATATATCAGCGACTTTATCTCCAGATGATAAAGACAGTAAGTACCATAGTGCCTCTATATATGCTCTTTTCTTTGTTCCGATGACTGAGGTGAGCAAAGAGGAAACAAAGAATGTGTCCTATAAGTTTGTAGTGGAGACAAAAAACATAAAAGGAACGTCCTACTCAAATCAGGAGATACAAGATATCACGAATATTAAAAATAGCAAAAAAGAAATTACAGTCCCATTGAAAGGAACGGAGGAAAACATTCCGCCGAAGGGATTGTTTAGTCGTTCTACATATTTTCCAAATGGGATAACAACAATACAGAAAGATAAAAAAACATCAGCAATTGCAACCGTATCAAATAATTCGCCAAGTAATATTGCAGATTATAATATTCATTCTGTTAATATGTTGATTAAGTTTGAAGAAGGATTGACGTTTCAAACCATAAAATACACAAGTGGAAAAAACTATACAGGTAACTGTACATTTCTATATGGGATAAAACCAGATGGAAGTAATTGGACAGATGACGTGGAATTGAACCATACACAGGATTACGAACTTGTGTACTATGACTCTTGTGAAGCTGCATCAAAACAGGGGGCAGTAGTTGCAGTATTAGCAGAATTTCGTGACGGAATATGGGCAACAGGAAGTGAGCTGAAATGCGAGTTCCAATTTACAGCGACAGGTGATAGCGGCAGTTCCCAAATTTTTGTGCAGGATGTAAAAGTATGGAGAAACACTAAGGATAAGATTGAAAGTTGGAAAGGAACAAATGGAACAAGCGTAACACAAAAGGTGAATCCTAGAGATTTTATGGTGCCTTATGATAATCCAGGTAATACGATTGGAAATGAAGAACAACGAGTATATCGGAGAGATACATGGCCGGAAAATGAGGTGTCCCCTCAGCAGGTTGAAGGACATACATGGGGAGATACGATTTATATCATCGGAGGTCTTGTGGAAAGAATTGCCTGGAGTGGTAATGCCCGTCCCAGTAGAAACTTAAATGGAACGAATATTGGAACTGCACATGGAGCATGGAATGAAAGTTGGAGTAATTCAACGTTTGACGCAAGTTTGGGACAGAGAATTGTAGATCGAGTCTATTATTTTAAAGTAAGCGATGTGGGGAACAGAGAGCTTTCACTAAAAATAATACTGGACAAGGAATACAATAATCAATCAAAAGGTTATTTGCACCGATATGGGAAGGTATATCTTAGTACTCCCGATAATCCGGTAACGTACGTGCAAAATGAAAATCCCACAAAACCGGGAACCTTTGAAGGCGGAATAGAAATCAATCCCGATCATTTCACCGTGCCGGGAGATGGAGAATATCAGATATATTTTTCCTCTTTTATAGGAGATGAAACCGATTTGTCCAAGGATGTTCCGGCAGGAATTTTGTGGAATCAGACTTATTTAGAGGCCATCGGAAATACCCTGCGGTATGCAAAGCTGGGTAATGTCCATGTTGCCCATTCTACAACTGTTACAAGAACTGCCTCCACCAGTGTGGCAAAATCCAGTGTTTCTGAAACGACAACGGACAAAGCGGAATATACACTGATGATAGATGCAGACGATAGAAATATCCCCAATACTTTTATCCTGGACATTCTGCCATACAACAAAGATGATGTGGGAAGCCAGTTCCATGGTAGTTATTCCTTGAGTGACAACCAGATCAAGGTGTCTTACCAGAGCATACAAGGAACCGCACAAACAAAAATGCGTCTGTTCTACACTACGGATGAAGCGATTCGGACAGTAAAGGACGGGAATCGGATCGAGGCAGATATTTTCCAGGGTATAGAGGCAGAGACAGTAGGCAGCAATTTTGAGGCTGGTAATGTAAAGTGGCAGGAAGCAACGACAAATGCTGATTCTACAGTATTTACCTTCCCAGAGGGGACAACACCTACGGCTGTTGTGCTTGCTGGTACGGCACAACAAAAGGAACGTACAACGGCAGTTATTTCCCTTACTTTACAAGACCAAAAGATCGGAGATACCTACCACAATATAAGTTCTACGCAGATTGGCGTATTGGATAATCCATTGCCGTCAGAGGTTGCTAAGGTAAGTGTCATCGGAAGAGATGTGTCTGGTAAAGCATGGCAGGATCAGAATCAAAACGGAATTTATGATAAAGGAGACGTGCTTCTTTCCAATGTACGGGTTTGCTTATATCAGGCAGATGGAACGGAGATTACAGAGGATGTGAATCATAAATCTTATGATGAGATTCTGACTGGGGCAGATGGCAGCTATCGTTTTGAAAAAGTGCCGGAAAGTCCAAATGGTTATTACATAGAATTTGAAAGCACTACAGGAGTTTCCCTGAAGAACTATCAGACAGTTCCGCAGTATGTAGGCGGTGCGCAGTTGCCTTATGAAGAAGCAGAGGATAGTGACGTGGTATTTCAGGATACACCGCAGGAGAAAGTGAGAACAGGTGTATTTACTTTACTTTCCGATCAGGAGCTGATCAGCGGCAATCTGGTGCAGAAGGCAGAAGGCGTCAACGTAGGACTTGAAAAAGTATTGACCATTCAGGCGGAAAAAGAGTGGAAAGGAAAAGCAGAATCAGAACAGCAGGTGATCGTACAATTACAGTGCAGAAAAGGAGCTGATTCCCAATGGGAAAATGTAGAGACAAAGGATCTGACTGAAACAAATGCATGGAAGACATATTTTGAAAAGCAGCCACCTCTCTATAAAAATACTGTAACCGGAAGATATGAATACCGTGTGGTGGAACTAGATGCATCCCAGAATGTGGTGGAAGCCGGAGCACAGATTCTGTTAAACGGAAATACTTATCAGGTACAGTATGAGACAAGAGCAGATAACACATGGAAGATCACAAACAGTAGGTTGCTGGATCTGACCGTAGAAAAAGAAGTTGTGGGAGAGTTGGGAGACCGCACAAAGAAATTCACCATTGAGGTTTCCGCACAGGACAGCAAAGGAAAACCGGTGAACGGAACATTTACTTGTGAAGGCACAGGAGAACTCAAAAATATAGAGTTCCAGAATGGAAAAGCAGAGATCCTGCTTGCGCATAAAGAAAAAATTACCATCAAAAATTTGCCTTACGATTCACAGATTACGGTAACGGAGAAACAGGTGGAGGGTTATACTGTTGCGTATGCTATCGATAAAGGAGAAAATCAGGAGAGTGCAACCCTGAACCTTATCAAAGACAGCGAAGTAAAAGTAATCAATACAAAAACAGACATTCCAGATACGGGAATCTTACATAGTTCAACAGGAACTGGCATCCTGGTATTCATAGGAATCCTTGGGATTGCTTTTGTTGGAATTTCTGTATTCTGTAAAAGAAAAGGACTGCGGTAATGAGAAAAGAAAAACATCCTAAGCAGCAGTGGAAGGAAGACTTACTGTTTTTGCTTCTAAAGATAGGGATTCTTGCAATCCTGGCAGTGGTATTATTCGGCTTTGTCTTTGGCGTACACCGGTGCGGCGATCATGCCATGCATCCGGCAGTCAAAAACGGAGATCTTGTGTTTTACTATCGGCTCCAGAAGGAATACCAGAATTCTGACGTAGTGGTTTTGAAAAAAGGAGAGGAAACACAGGTACGGCGGATCATTGCAAAAGCAGGAGATGAGGTCGACATCACAGAAGAAGGGTTGAAGATCAACGGATATTTGCAGCAGGAGAAAGACATCTATTCGGAAACCCTTCCCTATGTGGACGGAATTACCTTTCCGGTCACCCTGAAAGAAGGCGAGTACTTTGTTTTGGGAGATGACCGGAGCAATGCAAAAGACAGCCGGCTATACGGCGTGGTTAAACAAGAAGAAATCAAAGGCATCGTTATGACACTTCTTCGCAGAAGAGGATTTTAAAATAGAAAACAAAAAGGAGTTTATGACTATGAGAAACAAAAAGAAAATCGGAGCATTAGTATTAGCAGGAACCATGATGTTCAGCATGGGAACAAGCGCATTTGCGGCAGATGTGACGACAGTAGGACAGGCATCGATCACAAAAGACTTTGAAATGGCAGAGGGAATTACCACACCGGCATCTACCTTCAAATTTAGCGTGGAAAAAGTCACAACAGATGCACCAGAAGCTACCATCCAGGATATTAGCTTTGCTAATGCAGAAGAAGGAATCTTAACAAATGGAAAAATAACTGTATCTAAGAAATCAAATATTTCATTTGGTACATTCCCACATGCAGGAGAATATGTTTACACCGTAACAGAAACAGAGGAAAATGCAGATGGCGTGGAGTATTCTACAGATACATATACCCTCCGCGTATATGTAAAAAATGGCGATAATGGTCTGGAAATCCGCAATATGACAGCAGAAAAGGGAACATCAAATGGTACAGAAGGACACAAAGTATCAGAAATGAAGTTTACAAACACTTACAGAAAAAACGCTTCTCTGGAGATCACAAAAGATACAGAGGGAGAACTTGCAGATAAGACAAAAGATTTTGATTTTACCATTACCATCACACCTTCAAAGACAGAGACAAATCCAACTTCCTACACAGGTAAGATTGGAGAGGAAGAAGTAACTGTAAATGCAAACCAGGAAACTACATTCCAGCTTCATGACGGAGAGACTTTGAGGTTTGATTCTTTACCGGCAGGTACAAGATATGTGGTAACAGAAGCAGGTAAAGGGGACGGATATAAGCCGTCTGTAACGGTTATGGAAAATGGAACAACTACAGTAACAGATAAAGAAGCATCTTCTGATGCAGATGGAATTTCCTCTGCGGATGCACAGGCAACCAATCTGGTTGGTGAGGATACAAACAAAGTAACCTTTACCAATACATACAAAGAAGTACCGCTGACAGGTATCTTCATGAACAACCTTCCGTTTGTCATTGTGATTGGCATTGCAGTTCTGGCATTAGGAACTCTGGCGATCCTGAAAAAACAGAGAAGTGCAAGACAATAGACCGGTGCTTAGAAAATGGATCCAGATAGCAGATCATATGGTGAACCTTATAGCAGCTTTGTTCTTCGTGCTTCTGCTGGCCTATGGAATCTACGGGTTGTGGGATTCGGCACAGATCAACAAGCAGGCAGAGGCTTCCAATTATGAAACCTATAAACCAACGGATGAGCTTTCTTTTGCAGAGCTTAAGAAGCTCAATCCGGAGGTGTTCGGATGGCTGACGGTGGAGGGGACGCATATCGATTATCCCCTTGTGCAGGGAAAAGACAACTCCAAGTATGTCAATATGGATGTAAAAGGGGAATTCTCTTTATCGGGAAGTCTGTTCTTAGACTATCAGAATCAAAAGGATTTTTCAGATAGGAATAACATTATCTATGGACATCATATGGAGAAGAATCTGATGTTTGGAGAACTGGAAAACTTTCAGGAAAAGAGTTATTTTGACAGCCACCGGTATGGAACGCTGTATTATGAAAACGCCTGGCATAAAGTGGAATTCTTCGCATTTCTGCATACAGATGCACACGATCCGGTGATCTACAATACAGCATTAACGGAAGAAAAGCAGAGGGACTATCTGGACTATGTGAAAAGCTATGCACAGCAATACAGAGAACATCCCTTTCAGAAAGAGGAAAGATATCTTGTCCTTTCTACATGTACCTCATCCTCTACCAACGGAAGGCATGTGCTGATCGGATGTATAAAAGAAGAAACAGAAAATATGATGACAAAGGAGCATTGATAGAATGAAAATACATATCAAACAGAAAGCCATTTTGGCTCTGCTGCTTCTTAACCTATTGATAATGACTGGCAGCGTGGCATACGCCGCCGAAAATCAAATATCGGTAGAACTGGCGGTAAAACAGACGATAGCGTATGAAAATACTGCCACAGAACCGTTCCATAAGACGGGAACCTACGAATTAACCGGCTTAACAGAAGAAGCGCCAATGCCGGAAGGCAGCGAACATAATGTTTATGCGTTTTCCATCAACGGTGTTGACGAGACGGTAAAGATACCTATGGTTTACACCCATGGGGGTATGTATCAATATCAGCTGACTCAGACAACCAAAAAACAGGATGCTTATACCTATGATGAGACAAAATACAAAATTACGGTATATGTAAAGAATAGTGAAAATGGTGGACTGGTTGCAGAAGTGATGGCAGAAAATGGCAGCGGAAAGAAGTGTACAGACATTACATTTCGCAATCAATATGAGAAAAAAGGAAGTGTGGAGCAGCAGACAGCAGGACCGGTAAAAACCGGGGATGAGACAAGAATCCTTCTATGGCTGTTGACATTAAGCGGTTCCGCTTTTGCAGTATTGTACATAAGCTCAATTAAAAAGAGAAAATTTTACTAAACAGAATGTGGAGTGAAATAAAATGCAAAAGGATATTTTTGAAGACATACGACAACGACTTCATTGTGCATATATCTCAGATATTAAAAATTGTGGGCAGAGAGTGTTATTTGAACTGGATCAGATGGACTTGACGAAATATTCTCCGGAAGATATAAAAGAATTAAAATTATATATTAAAAAATAGCATGAAAGTAATGAAATGTCCTTGCGTATTATGGAACATCCCATAACACACAAGGATATTTTTTAAATCAGTAAAAAGTGAAAAAAAGGTATTGTTTCCGGAAAGGTATGAAATGAGTAGAGAGGAAGCGAATAGAAAATACTTTGAAAAGCATAATAGAATACTTGTTCTGGCAGAAGAATGGGATCTTTCGGAACCATGCTTTACTTCTCTGGAACAGCAGGGAGACGTTTATCTGGCAAAAAGTATTCAGGATGGGGTATTACACCTTACATTTTTTGTCTATCATTTGATTTGTATCTCAGTAAAGAATCCGGAGTATGTCCAAATGGGGGATCAGCTGATAGAAACCATACGAAGGGTGTCAGAAATCCCTATTTTGATTGTGATTCCAGAAACATTAAATTTAAAATCAAAATTGATCCATGCAGGAACAGACACAGTTTTAAATAGGAAATGCTCTGCTGAAGAATTAAATTTACAGGTATATGCACTGATCCGGGCATATAAAAGATGGAAAACGGAAAAGAAGGAAATCACAGATATCACTGTTGGAATGTTGACGATAAATGCTTTACAAAGGAAAGTATATTGTGGTGAAAAAGAAATTTTAGTGGTGAAAAAAGAATTTGATTTTTTGTATCTCCTTGCCGCAACACCAGGAAGGGTATATACATACAGTCAAATCTACCAGATTATATGGAAAGAATATCCGCAAGGTGACTTGAAAAATATTATTTATTGTATGGTATATCGTCTAAAACGGAAAATACAACAGGTAGATAGGAATGCTGCTGACATGATATGCACAGTAAAAGAAGTGGGGGATTGTTTAAAAATTTCATAAGATATTTTAAAAAGTGGACTGTTGTGAAATAAAGTCTGCTTTTTTATTATACAGGGATAGTTTCGGATATCGTGCAGCACAGAAAACTGACAGATAGATGACAGATTACAAACAGATACCTAACAGTTTGATTTTGTATACTACTCCTTTACGAAAAAAGGAATGATTTTCCATGCTACAAAGGAGCAGTATATGTGCCAGGAATTCTTAGAAAAAGTAATCACATAATTCGATATCGAGCATTTCGTAGTGCCGCAATTCAAAACAGGATTGTGACACTTTTCTTTTTATGCAAAAAAGCAAGATCGCCTCCACTCCGATTTGATTTCAAAAAATTCAGATCGGAGGAAGAAAGAATGGCTTTCAATAAAGCAAAAGAAGAATATAAATGGAAACAGTGGAAAGAAGCAGAAGAAGTAAAAATGAGGGAGCTGGGAGTTCCGGAAGAAATCATTCTGAAATTAAGAGAACAGGATTGGGAAGATTTCAAAAAGGAAAGGAATTACAATGAGCATCAATTTCCAAATTCAGATGTAGTAGAAATTAATCTGGCAACGATGTGCAGTGCAGACAGAGAAACCATAACTACGGTAAATGCCCTGTTGGATGAAATAGAAAACGAAGCGCTTTTTAACGTATTGCGTTCGGCAGATAGAGAGACGTTGCAGATTGTACTTTTTCGGATGTTGGATATTCCAACAGAACAAATTGCTGAAAAAATGGGATTGACGCCAAATGCGATTTATTTGAGAATCAACCGTTTAAAAGAAAAAATAAAAAAATTGAAAATGAGAGAAAGAAAATAGGGAAGTTCACTGGCTAATAAGTAAAGGGAAGTTTTTCCTTTTAAAGTTCCTTGACAAGTACATACCAGCATTACAGGTACGTTCCCAAAGATAGAAGCGTGACAGCGTAAGCGCCAGGACGGATGGGGAGAAACACTACAGGACTTTTACGGAACTGTTTGGTCAGAGACTATGACTGATATTTTCATAGAAGAACTGTCGGTGTTTGCCCTCATTTTGAGCGAATCCTTACAGCTGTGAATGGACTTTTGCAGGTCTTTCGCCAGGATCATCTGCGGGGGATAATGATACGAATTTCTTCCCACAAGGAAGAGGATGGACTCCAAGTTGTAATCAGCAAGACTTTCAGAAAATCTGCGAGGGATGCGAAGCGAAGCATCCGCCTGTAATGTTCCCTGCCATAGATATGGCGCGGCAACTGGGGAGTCGAGGACAAATACGGTGCCAAAGAAAGAAGAAACGATAAGAAATCAAAAAAGAGTGTGTCGTTG
>UMLF01009775.1_pt1 | contig 17173 bp, 10 predicted proteins | sample 1966501 | NCBI WGS metagenome assembly UMLF01 (sample SAMEA4836194, study PRJEB28245) | human gut metagenome | biome: gut microbiome; material: fecal sample | place: Denmark | collected 2008 | reverse complement strand
CAACAACGTCGTGCTCGCCAAAGGCGGCGACGGCGGTGAGGGGATTCTCACCGGCCGTGGACTGGGGTTCCAGGCCAAGCCGGGGCAGACGGTCGACGAGTCGAAAGTCGTGCGCACCTTCGTGCCGTCGGACGGGCGTGACCCGGACCATCTGGCGCAGATGCTGGCGGACATTCCGCCCGAAATCATCCGCGTGGTCGTCGAATCCATGCAGGAAGCCGGACTGGGGGAGCGTGAGACCGGCAGCACCACGCTGGTCATGGCCTTGTCGGATCACGTGGCGAATGCGGTGGAGCGGGTGCGGCGCGGCATCGACATTACCTACCCGCTGCTCGGCGAGGTGAGCAACCTGTACCCGCAGGAATACGCGCAGGGGCGTGCGATGCTCGCATCGCTCAATGCGCGGCTCGACGTCACGCTGCCGGACGGCGAGGCCACCGCGCTTGCCATGCATCTGGTCAACGCCGGCTTCGCCACCGGCGACCTGTCCTATACGTATACGATGACGGGCGTGATCCAGCAACTGCTTGACATTATCGACCACAGCTACGGCATCACGTTGGACCGCAGTTCCGTGAATGTGGGCAGGTTCATCACCCATCTGCGTTACCTGTTCGTACGCATCCACCAGCACCAGCAACTGACGGATGAGCCGGCACCGGTGATGAAGGTGATTCGTGAGTCCTATCCCGCCGCGCTACGATGCGCGCGAACCATCGCCTCCCTGCTCGAACTGCGCCTCGACACGGATATCAGCGACGACGAAACCGCCTATCTGGCAATGCACGTCGCCCGAGTCACCGGCCACGCATCGTAGTAACGGATTAGCGGATTGGCTCGAGCGTGCCGGTCATTTCGGCGAAATTCGAGGTGGCATTTGAAGCAGCGGCCTGCGCGGTCTTTTCCAGCGCGGAGGCGTCGGGCACGCGCACGATCAGCGCGCGGTGATCCACCGAGAAACGGATGTGGCGGGTTTCCGGCAGCATGTCACCGTCCACCTGCGCTTTGGCCGGCTTTACCAATGTGATTTCGGCACTGACACCCTGGACCTGTTCGATGGTCGAGTTCGTGGACAGCGGGTTCTGTTCGGGCTTGCCGATGATCGTCTGGTGCACCACGTCGCCGAACAGGTTGGCCCAGCCGAGGATGCCGCCGGTGGTGTCGATGATTTCGAAGTCCAGCAGACCATCGTCATAGGATGCCGCCGGCATCAGCGAGAACATGGGAATCTGGCCGCAGTTGCCGGCCATCACCGTGCGGAAATCGAGATTCTTGATGGTGTGGGTCGAGCCGTCGGCGCTGGTGACTGTCAGCGTGCCGCGGAACTTCGGCGCGAACAGGTTCTTCACGCCGCCCACGAAGTAGGCGAGCCAGCTGATGTTCGCCTTGAGCTCGGGGTTGGTGTCGTCGATCATGGCCGCATCGAAGCCGATGCCGGCGATGATGAGGAAGGCGTGGCCGTGGCCGTCCTCCGGGTGGTCGAGCAGAGTGAGACGGCCCATGTCCACCAGGCGGGAGCCGTGGGAGGTGGCCACGGTCAGCGCGGCGTCGATATCGTCCACGGGAACGCCCATATTGCGGGCAAACAGGTTGCCGGTGCCGATGGGGATGATGCCCAGCGCATGGCCGGTGCCGGAGACGGCGCTCGCCACCGTGCGCACCGTGCCGTCGCCGCCGACCGCGATCACCACGTCGGCGCCGTCCTCCAGCGCCTCAAGCGCGCAGACCCTGCCGTCCTTGTCAAGCTGGGTGTCGTAGAAGCGGATGCGATTGAGCCCCTTGGCCTCGCAGAACCTCTGGATATGCAGCCGGCGGGCTTCGGCCTGCGGTTTGGACGGATTCACGATGAAGGCGTACTGCACCTCGTCGTCCCGGCGCTTCTCCAGCGTCTGAGCCAGCTTGCGGCGGCGCTGCGCGCGCAGAGCGATGACGATGACGGCGATGAGCACCACCACAATGGCGATTGCGGCGATGATCAGAAACACGGTGAGGGCAGGCTGAGGCATGGCTCCTATTGTTATCGGTGGGGAGGTCGTTTGCGGCCATGGTGCGCCGTACGTGAACATTTCCTGCACGCAACAGCCCCGTGGGGCGCGATTATGGTTCAATCGCGTCTCATCTGACGAAATTGGCCGGGTGGACCCGTCCGCGGACTTTCCCGGGCTTCCCTGTGATTTCCGCGTGACTCCCGCGCATTCGGCCATTGTCGGTGTCTGCTTACGCGGCTAGTCTGGTGCCCATGCTTGATATTCAATTCATCCGTGAACACACCGATATCGTCAAGGAATCCCAGCGCAAGCGCGGCGAGTCCGTGGAACTCGTCGACGAAGTGCTCTCCTCCGACACCGCACGTCGTGAGGCGCTGAAGGCCTTCGAAGAGGCTCGCGCCCAGCAGAAGGAAATCGGCAAGAAGGTCGCCTCCGCCCCGGCGGACGAGAAGGCCAAGCTCATCGCCGAGACCAAGGAACTGTCCCAGAAGGTCTCCGAATACAAGTCCAAGGCCGATTCCGCCGCCGAGGAATACACCACCGCCATGTGGAAGCTCTCCAACATCGTGGAGCCCGAAGCTCCCGAAGGCGGCGAGGACGACTACGTGGTCGTCAAGAAGGTTGGCCAGATTCGCGACTTCGCGGCCGAAGGCTTCGAGCCCAAGGACCACCTGACCCTCGGCACCGGCGTGGCCGGCATCGACATGCGCCGCGGCGTCAAGGTCGGCGGCTCCCGCTTCTACTTCCTGCGTGGCCAGGTGGCCCGTATGCAGATCGCCATGCTCACCATGGCCGTGGACCAGGCCGAGGAGCACGGCTTCACGCTGGCCATCACCCCGACGCTGGTGCGCCCCGAGGTCATGCGCGGCACCGGCTTCCTGAACTCCCACGCCGACGAGATCTACCGTCTGCGCGAGCCCGACGACCAGTACCTGGTCGGCACTTCCGAAGTGGCGCTCGCCGGCATGCACGAGAACGAGATCCTCGACCTCGGCAACGGCCCGCTGCGCTACTGCGGTTGGTCCTCCTGCTACCGCCGCGAGGCCGGCGCCGCAGGCAAGGACACTTCCGGCATCATCCGCGTCCACCAGTTCGACAAGGTGGAGATGTTCGTCTACGCCAAGCAGGAGGACTCCTACAAGGAGCACGAGCACCTGCTGGCCATGGAGCAGGAGATGCTCGCCAAGGTCGAAGTGCCCTACCGCATCATCGACACCGCAGCCGGCGACCTCGGCTCCTCCGCCGCCCGCAAGTTCGACTGCGAGGCCTGGGTCCCGACCCAGGGCCGCTACCGCGAGCTCACCTCCACCTCGAACTGCACCGAGTACCAGGCTCGCCGTCTGAACATCCGCGAGCGTATGGAAGATGGCGGCACCCGTCCGGTCTCCACGCTCAACGGCACGCTGGCCACCACCCGTTGGCTGGTCGCCATCATGGAGAACCACCAGCAGAAGGACGGCTCCATCGAGATTCCGCAGGCCATGCGCGCCTACATGGGCGGCAAGGAAGTCATCGAGCCCACTAAGTGGGAGGCCTGAGTCTCATCGTGCTTTAGCTCCCTTTAATGGGGGAGCTGTCAGCGTAGCTGACTGAGGGAGAGATCGCTAATAGCCAGCAGGCGAATCCAAGACCGACCGCACTGCCGAATATCAACATCCCTCCCTTCTGTATAATGAATGCTTGCGCGTGTGAACGCGCATCAGGACAGGTGTCTGAGCGGCCTAAAGAGACGGTCTTGAAAACCGTTGAGGGGCAACCCTCCGCGAGTTCGAATCTCGCCCTGTCCGCGAACCGAGGCCTGGGCAACATGCCCAGGCCCTTTTTCTTCTTCTGGAACCTGTCTTCTTGATCGCCACCGGGGTGCTGATATATTGGTTTGTGATGCCGTAACATGCGGTGTCCCCGTTGATATGACGGGCCAATCGGCGTGAGCCGATAAGAAAAGGCCCGACGTTTGCAGCATCGGGCCTTTGCGTTGATTACCGGCTTGCGCCTTTAATCAACAAGGTTGCAAGATGAATCATATCACGATGCACGGTAGTCTGACCGTGAACGGGCGCACCGTGATCGTCCATGTGGGCGATGGCGAGGCGAACGCCACGGTTGACGGCACGCACTTCAACGTGCGTAGCCTGTGGCAGCTCTACCAGTTGCTGAGACTGCTCGTGTAGCGTCTCATTAAGGCGCGGTGCCCCCCTAGTCGGGTATCGCGCCGGCAACCTGAAAACCGATAATGTTGGCAAGTGCTTGCAATTTGTGGTGGACGATTGCAAGCTAACGTCTTGGATTGTTGCCGCTATCCAATATCTCATTAGGTCTACCGGTGTACCAAAAGTACGTTGCTTTGTAAGGGGAGTTAATGAAATGAACAAACCCGCACAATCGAGCATCGAATCGGTTTAATGCCACTCACCTCAACGGGACACGCGGTAATTGTTAGCTAAGTTGACAATAAAAGAGCAAAGGCCTAAATTAGCGATCAGTCATCACGCTGAGGTGATGATTTCACTAGGAAGGAGTAGAGATATGGTATCGCACAACAAGCGCATCGTGGCTGCTCTTGCCGCGGTAGCAGCAATGGGTATTGGTTTGGCCGGTTGCGGCGGCAGCGACACTGCCGGCGACACGAAGTCCGGCAGCGATGGCGGTGTGGTCAACATCACCTATATGCATCGTCTGCCCGATTCCGAAGGCATGACCTTGGTCAACGACATTGTGGCCAAGTGGAACAAGGAGCACCCGAACATTCAGGTCAAGGCCACCAAGTTCGATGGCAATGCCGCCGACATGATCAAGAAGCTCGAGACCGACGTCAAGGCTGGCAATGCGCCGGATTTGGCTCAGGTCGGTTACGCCGAGGTTCCTGAGGTCTTCACCAAGGGCCTTCTGCAGGATGTCACCGATGAGGCCGCCAAGTACAAGGACGATTTCGCCTCCGGCCCGTTCGCACTGATGCAGGTGGACGGCAAGACCTACGGTCTGCCGCAGGACACCGGCCCGCTGACTTACTTCTACAACGCCGCTGAATTTGAGAAGCTCGGCATCACCGTGCCGAAGACCGCTGACGAGCTCATTGAGACCGCCAAGAAGACCGCTGCCCAAGGCAAGTACATCATGACCTTCACACCTGATGAGGCCATGATGATGATGTCCGGCCAGGCCGGCGCTTCCGGTCCGTGGTACAAGGTCGACGGCAACTCCTGGGTTGTCAACACCCAGACTAAGGGCTCCAAGGCCGTGGCCGATGTCTACCAGCAGCTGATCGACAACAAGGCCGCCCTCACCAACCCGCGTTGGGATGCATCGTTTGATAACTCCATCCAGTCCGGTCAGCTGATCGGCACCGTGGCCGCCGCTTGGGAAGCCCCACTGTTCATCGATTCCGCCGGTGGCACTGGTGCTGGTGAGTGGAAGGTCACCCAGCTCGGTGACTGGTTCGGCAATGGCACCAAGACCGGCGCCAATGGTGGTTCCGGTGTGGCCGTGCTCAAGGGTTCCAAGCACCCGGCCGAAGCCATGGAGTTCCTTGACTGGTTCAACACCCAGGTTGATGACCTTGTCTCCCAGGGCCTTGTCGTGGCCGCTACCACCGCGGATGCCAAGACCCCGCAGAAGTGGTCCGACTACTTCAGCGGACAGGATGTCATGGCTGAGTTCAAGACCGCGAACGACAACATGGGTGACTTCACCTACATGCCTGGCTTCTCCGCAGTCGGCGCTGCAATGAAACAGACCGCCGCCAAGGCTGCCGATGGTTCTGCCAAGGTTTCGGATGTGTTCGACACCGCTCAGAAGACCTCGGTGGATACGCTGAAGAACCTCGGTCTGTCCGTCAAGGAGTGACCTCACTAGGTCTTGTCAACGGGCCGGCTTGAAATAGCCGGCCGTCCAAGACCTTCGATGCCTCGCATCACCATAGCGAAAGGCCGGGGCACATACTCCGGCCTTCCGTATTGTTTGGGGGTATTGCTGCAGGGGCGCTGTGGCCCTTGTCATTTGTTTTACTGTTCTTTGCAAAGACAGGTTTTGTATTATGACTGCATCCACTACTCAGGCGAAGGGCAAAGCACCTAGGCGTGCTGCCGCCAAGCCGAAGCGGTCCGGCGCTCAGAAGCGCGAGAACCGCACCGGCTGGGCGTTCATGGCACCGTTCGCCGTCCTGTTCACTTTCGTGTTCATCTTGCCCATCATCTGGGCCATCTATTCCAGCTTCTTCCGTCAGGTCACCGAGGGCGGTGGCGCATACGGCGGTGGCGAGCTGGTCAATAAATTCGTAGGATTCCAGAACTTCCAGTATGCTATTACTTCCGGCAACTTCTGGTCCGGCGTCGGCAGGGTGCTGATCTACACCCTGATTCAGGTGCCGATCATGATCATCGCCGCACTGGCGTTGGCCATCGTCATCGACTCGTTCGTGGTCAAGCATGTCACCGGTTTCCGTCTGGGCTACTTCCTGCCCTACGCCATCCCCGGCGTCGTGGCCTCGATTATCTGGGTCTACCTGTACAACGGCCAAATCTCGCCGATCGTCAAGGGACTTGCCGCCATCGGCGTCAATGTGGACTTCTTCAACAAGAACATCGTGCTCGGCTCGATGGCCAACATCACCACATGGACCTTCACCGGCTACAACATGCTGATTTTCCTTGCCGCACTGCAGGCCATCCCGCATGACCTCTATGAGGCCGCCCGTATCGACGGCGCCAATGGTTGGCAGATTGCCACGAAGATCAAGCTGCCGAACGTGCGTGGCGCGGCCCTGCTGGCCATGCTGCTTTCCATCGTCGGCACCATTCAGCTGTTCAACGAACCGCAGATCATGTCTACGGCTGATCCGGGTATTTCCAAGTCGTATACACCGATGATGATGGCCATGAACACTTCTCAGGGCACCATTACCCCGTCTGGTGACGGTCCGGCCTCGGCCATCGCCATTGTCATGGCTCTGATCGCAGGTGTGCTTGCCGTGCTGTACACCTTGGCCGAAAGGAAGGTGAACGAGTAATGAGCTCCGCAACCGTTGAAGCACGCGCCCGCAAAAAGGCCGAGCGCAAGCTCGAAAAGCAGCGTCAGGCTGCGCAACACGATTTGCCTCGCTCCATGCGACCGTCCGCGGCCGTGAAGACCTTCACTGTGGTGCTGCTGGTACTGGTGTTGATCTACTTCCTGTTCCCGATTTACTGGGCCATCATCGCGTCCACCAAGACGCCGGCCCAGATGACCGGTAGCAACGGCATGTGGTTTGCTGTGCCGCTTGACCAGCTGCCCAATGCCATCGCCACTAACTATTCCAAGCTGCTTGGCTGGACTCGTGGCAACTTCTGGCGCTGGGTGCTGAACTCCCTGATCTACTCGGGCGTCTCGGCATTGATCGGCACCATCGTGTCTGTGATGGCTGGCTACGCCACCGCAAAATTCAACTTCCGCGGCAAGAACGTGGCCATCGGCATCATTATGGCCTGCATGCTCATGCCGTCCGCCCTGCTGACCATCCCGATGTACTCGATCTTCCACACGTTGCACCTGACCAACACTATGCTCTCGATCATCATCCCGTGCTGCGTTTCGCCGTTCGGCTTCTTCCTGGGCCGCACGTACGCACAGAGTTCGGTGCCGGACGAACTGCTTGAAGCCGCCCGCATCGACGGCGCGAGCGAGGCGAGGATCTTCTTCACCATCGTGCTGAGGCTCCTGGCCCCGGCCATGGTGACGATTTTCCTGTTCCTGTTCGTGGCCACGTGGAACAACTTCCTGCTGCCGTTGATGATGGTGTCTTCCGACGCCTTGAAGCCCGTGACCCTCGGTCTGTACGGCATGGTCTCGCTGTCCACGTTCACCGATCGCGGCGCCCTGATGATGGGTGCGTTGCTCGGCGTGCTGCCCGTGATCGTGCTGTTCCTCGGCCTCCAGCGCTACTGGCAGTCCGGCCTCGCCGCCGGTGCCGTCAAGGGCTAACCAATCCGCTGCCCGGCATGTCGTGTCACTCCTTCCGGTGCCGGGCAACGTCCCTCCCATATTCAGTGACACGATTCCAATCGTCCGGCGTCACCGTAAGCGTCAAGGATCTACGCAGTCAGGGTCCCAGGGCCCGCGATGACGCCGGTCATTTTGTATGCGACGAATTCGTCGCTTTGTAGTTTTTTGATGACCAACCCCACAAAGGAGCACTCATGACCAGCACCGGCCGCTTCACGCTGCCCAGTGAAGAGAATTTTGCCGAAAAGACCAAGGAACTCGCCGAATTGTGGGGTGCGGACGCCATCCGCAACTCCGACGGCACGCATCTGGACGAGGCAGTGCTCGCTCTTGGCAAGAAAATCTACAGCGCCTACTTCCCGACCCGCGCCCACAACGAGTGGATCACCCTGCACATGGACGAGACCCCGCAGGTCTACCTGCTGACCGCCCGTATCCTGGCCGAGTCCAACGCGGTGGATGTGCCGCTGATGGACGGTTTCTTCGAGGAACAGCTCAAGCCTAACCGTGACGCCGACCCTCATAAGTACTGGGAAGTCGTGGACCGCACCACGGGCGAGGTCGTGGACCCGTCCGGCTGGACGCTCGACCCGGGCGAGGACACCGTGCACGTGACCGCTGCCGTGCCGATGCACGAATACACGGTGAGTTTCCTGGCCTACATCATCTGGGACCCGGTCGAGATGTACAACCACCTGACCAATGATTGGGGAGACAAGGAACACGAGATTCCGTTCGACATCTACCATCCGGCCACCCGCAAGTTCGTGTTCGATACGTTCGAGCAGTGGCTGAAGGACAGCCCGCAGGTGGATGTGGTGCGTTTCACCACGTTCTTCTACCAGTTCACGCTCCTGTTCGATGCCAAGCGTCGCGAAAAGGTGGTCGACTGGTTCGGTTGCGCCTGCACCGTGAGCCCGCGCGCATTGGACGATTTCGAGAAGGAGTACGGTTACCGTCTGCGTCCGGAGGATTTCGTGGATGGCGGTGCCTACAACTCCGCGTGGCGCGTGCCCCGCAAGGCGCAACGCGACTGGATTGACTTCCTCTCCGGATTCGTGCGCGAGAACGTCAAGCGGCTTGCCGACATGTCGCACGCGGCAGGCAAGGAAGCCATGATGTTCCTTGGCGACCAGTGGATCGGCACCGAACCGTATAAGGACGGGTTCGAAAAGCTGGGTTTGGATGCGGTCGTCGGCTCCATCGGAGACGGCACCACCACCCGCATGATCGCGGACATTCCGGGTGTCAAATACACGGAAGGACGCTTCCTGCCGTACTTCTTCCCCGACACGTTCTACGAGGGCAACGACCCGAGCATCGAAGGCCTCGACAACTGGCGTAAGGCCCGCCGCGCGATCCTGCGTTCGCCGATCGGCCGTATGGGCTACGGTGGCTACCTCTCCTTGGCCGCCAAGTTCCCGAAGTTCGTGGACACGGTGACCCATATCGCCGACGAATTCCGCGACATCCACGACCGCACCGGTGGGGTGGCCGCCGAAGGCGAGCTCAACGTGGCGATTCTGAATTCCTGGGGCAAGATGCGTTCCTGGATGGCGTTCACCGTGGCACACGCCCTGCCCAACAAGCAGACCTACTCCTACTACGGCATTCTGGAATCCCTGTCCGGCATGCGCGTGAACGTGCGGTTCATCAGCTTCGACGACGTACTCGCGCATGGCATCGATAGTGATATCGACGTAATCATCAACGGCGGCCCGGTCGACACCGCATTCACCGGCGGCGACGTGTGGACCAACCCGAAGCTCGTGGAAACCGTGCGCGCCTGGGTGCGTGGTGGCGGCGCGTTCGTGGGCGTGGGCGAGCCGAGCTCGGCACCGCGCTTCCAAGCGGGCCGGTTCTTCCAGCTGGCCGACGTGATTGGCGTGGACGAGGAGCGCTATCAGACCCTCTCCGTGGACAAGTACTTCCCACCGGTGGTGCCGGACCACTTCATCACCGCCGATGTGCCGGTCGACCCGGCGGCCCGCGAGGCTTGGGAACAGGCCGGCTACCGCATCCCGCTGAGCGGTTGCGGCGGTGGCCAGTCCATCAAGCCGTTGGGCGGCATCGACTTCGGCGAACCCGTGCTCAACACGTATCCGGTCAATGAAAACGTGACCCTGCTGCGCGCGGACGGCGGGCAGGTGCAGCTCGCGACCAATGATTATGGCGAAGGCCGCGGTGTGTACATCTCCGGTCTGCCCTATTCGGCGGCCAACGCCCGACTGCTGGAACGCGTGCTGTTCTACGCTTCCCACAACGAAGACAAGTATGCGGCCTGGAGCTCGTCCAATCCGGAATGCGAAGTGGCACACTTCCCCGAGCAAGGGCTGTATTGCGTAATCAACAACACCGATCAGCCGCAGAAGACCACGGTGACTTTGGCCGACGGCACCACCGAGGACTTCGACCTGCCTGACAGCGGTATCGCCTGGCGTGAAGCCTGATCCCACGTTTTGGAGAACGGACCCATCATGACCGAAAGCAATGAAGTTTTATTCGGCATCGCCTCGCATTTTGCGCTGGAAGGTGCCGTGACCGGCATCGAACCTTACGGAGACGGCCATATCAACACCACCTATCTGGTGACCACGGACGGCCCCCGCTACATCCTCCAGCAGATGAACACCAGCATCTTCCCCGATACGGTGAATCTGATGCGCAATGTCGAACTGGTCACCTCCACTCTCAAGGCTCAGGGCAAAGAGACGCTGGACATTGTGCCCACCACCTCAGGCGCCACCTGGGCCGAGATCGATGGCGGCGCATGGCGCGTCTACAAGTTCATCGAACACACCGTGTCCTACAACCTCGTGCCGAACCCGGACGTGTTCCGCGAAGCCGGCAGCGCATTCGGCGACTTCCAGAACTTCCTGTCCGAATTCGACGCCAGCCAGCTGACCGAAACCATCGCCCACTTCCACGACACCCCGCATCGTTTCGAGGACTTCAAGGCCGCCCTCGCCGCGGACAAGCTCGGCCGCGCCGCCGCATGCCAGCCGGAAATCGACTTCTATCTGAGTCACGCCGACCAGTATGCCGTCGTGATGGATGGGCTCAGGGACGGTTCGATTCCGCTGCGCGTGACCCACAATGACACCAAGCTCAACAACATCCTCATGGACGCCACCACCGGCAAGGCGCGTGCGATCATCGATCTCGACACCATCATGCCCGGCTCCATGCTGTTCGACTTCGGCGATTCCATACGCTTTGGTGCGTCCACTGCTCTGGAAGACGAAAAGGACCTCAGCAAGGTGCATTTCAGCACCGAGCTGTTCCGCGCCTACACGGAAGGCTTCGTGGGCGAACTACGCGGCAGCATCACCGCGCGCGAGGCCGAACTGCTGCCGTTCAGCGGCAACCTGCTCACCATGGAATGCGGCATGCGCTTTCTCGCCGACTACTTGGAAGGCGATATCTACTTTGCCACCAAGTACCCCGAGCATAATCTGGTGCGCACCCGCACCCAGATCAAACTCGTGCAGGAGATGGAGCAGAAGGCCAGCGAAACCCGCGCCATCGTAGCCGACATCATGGAGGCTGCCAGGTGAGCCGTCAGCCGAACCATACCCGAACCAGCATGATGGAGGCAGAGCAATGAACGATCAGCTGACCGAGGTATACGCCAGCATCGACGCCCTGATTGATTATGCCTTGGCCCATCTTGACCTTGACCCACGCAACGCAGACTGGACCCGCAACCAAATCTTCGCCCTCTTCCGCCTAGATTCCTACCCCGGACCCAAAACCACAACGTCGGCGGCGTCAGTGTCAGACGTAGTCCAAGACATTGTTGGCAGCCGAAGCCAGGCCCCCTATGGCGAAACGACCGCCGACCGCCTGCTCGCCGCCTTCCGCGCCGCCGCCACAACCGCCGGCCTTTTCAAGCCGGAGGAAGGCCCGGCCTACGCCGACACCATCATGGGCATCCTCTCCGCCAACCCCGCTGATCTCGACGACCGATTCCTGCTCGTCGAGCACCGGGATGGCGGCATGGCCGCCATGCAATGGTTCTACGACTACTGTGTGGCCAACAATTATGTCAAGCGTGCCCAGCTCGACCGGAACCCGCGCTTCGACTCGCACGGGCTGACGGTGACCATCAACCTCGCCAAACCCGAATTCAAGAACATGAAGAAGGCGGCGGCCGGCAACGCCGTGGCCGGCGGCTACCCGAAGTGCACGATCTGCCATGAGAACGAGGGCTTCGCCGGACGTGACAAGCGCACGCTGCGCACCTTGCCGGTCACGCTCGGCGGCGAGTCATGGTTCTGGCAGTTCTCGCCCTACGGCTACTTCGACCAGCACGGCATCTGCGTGAACACCGACCACACGCCGATGCATGTGGACCGCGACACCTTCGGCCATCTGCTCGACTTCGTGGACCGTTTCCCCGGATACTTCCTCGGATGCAACGCCGCGCTGCCTCGCATCGGCGGCTCGGTGCTCGCCCATGACCATTACCAGGGCGGCGGCGAACTGCTGCCGATGCACAAGGCCGCCACTTGGGCCGCCTTCACACTTGCCGACTATCCGGACGCCGTGGTTGAAATCCTTGACTGGCCCGGCACCGCCGTGCGCGTGGTGTCGAAGAGTCGCCAGAGCATCATCGACGTATCCGACATCATCCGCGAGGCATGGGTCGGTTATGACGACGCGGCGAACGGCATCGCCAGCCATGACGCGGATGGCAACCGCCAATCCGCCCTCTCGCCCAGCGCGATCATCACCGAACGCGGCTATGAGATGAGTCTCATCTTCCGCAACAATGCGATCAGCGACGAGTACCCGGAAGGTATTTTCCATGCACACCCCGAATACTGGCCGGTCAAGCAGGAGCCGATCGGACTGATCGAGGCCCAAGGCTTGTTCATTCTGCCCGGACGGCTCGTCGACCAGCTCGGCATTGTCGAAGAGGCGCTCGCCGAAGGCCGCGATTTGCCCGATGAAGTCAGCGAATTCAGTCTCGAATGGGGCGAACTCGCTGAAACGTTGGCCGGAAACCACGACCGCGAGGCCATCCGCCAAGCCGTACACGACGAGCTCGGCAGCGTCTGCTACCGCATCCTCGGCAACACGGCCGTCTTCAAGCAGAAAGCCACCACGCAAACATTCCTCGAAAGCCTTGGTTTTGCCGCTAGGTGAAACAGGTCAAGTGAAGTAAGCTCAATACTGAAGGAAAAACCGAAGGCAAGTCCTTCCAAAGGAGGGAATATGACTACTGTTCTGGTTACGGGCGGTGCTGGATTCATCGCCACCCACACCGACATCGAACTGCTCAACAAGGGCTACGACGTTATTTCCGTAGATAACTACGGCAACTCGTCGCCCGTGGCGCTTGAGCGCGTCGAGCAAATCACCGGCAAGCCGGTCAAGCGTTATGACGGCGACGTGCGCGATGAGGCGCTCATGGAACGCGTCTTCGCTGAAAACAACATCGACTGGGTCATCCACTTCGCCGGTCTCAAGGCCGTGGGCGAGTCCGTGGCCAAGCCGATCGAATACTACGACAACAACCTGTACTCCACGCTTGTGCTGCTCAAGGTGATGAAGAAGCACAACGTCAAGAAGATCATCTTCTCATCCTCCGCCACCGTGTACGGCACGCCGAAGGAACTGCCGATCACCGAGGAGACGCCGACCGGCGGCACCACCAACCCGTACGGCACCTCCAAGCTGTTCCAGGAGCAGATTCTGCGCGACGTGCATGTGGCCGATCCGTCCTGGACCATCGTGCTGCTGCGCTACTTCAACCCGGTCGGCGCGCACGAGTCCGGCCTGCTGGGCGAAGACCCGAAGGGTATTCCGGCGAACCTCACCCCGTACGTGGCCAAGGTCGCGGTCGGCGAGCTCAAGGAAGTCCAGGTCTACGGCGACGACTACGACACGCCCGACGGCACTGGTGTGCGTGACTACATCCACGTGGTCGACCTGGCCAAGGGCCACGTGGCCGTCATTGACCACATCGACAAGGAAGGCGTGTTCGTCTACAACCTGGGTACTGGCCACGGCTACTCCGTGCTTGAGGTTATCAAGGCTTACGAGAAGGCCGCCGGTCATCCGATTCCGTACGCGATCAAGCCGCGTCGCCCCGGTGACATCGCCGCCTGCTACGCCGACGCTTCCAAGGCGGAGAAGGAGCTTGGCTGGAAGGCCGAGCTGACCATCGACGACATGGCCGCCTCCTCCCTCAACTGGCAGACCAAGAACCCCAACGGTTTCCGCGACGCGGAGTGATATGAGCAGATGAGCTCCCTCTGATGAGGGAGCTCATCTGTCGTTTATCACACAATGCGCCTATCGGCGGCCCAGCGGGTGAGCTCGGTGCGATTCGAAAGCTGAAGCTTTCGCAACACCGAGCTCACGTGCGTTTCGACCGTCTTGATCGAAATGAACAGTTCGGCCGCCACCTCTTTATACGTGTAACCACGCGCGATCAGCCGCATGACCTCCTGCTCGCGGGCGGACAGCCGGTCCAGCTCCTCATCATGAGCCCGTGCCGCACCATCAGCGCCGCCATCAGACCCCGCCGCCGGCACACCCTGGAAGGTCGAAAGTACAAAACCGGCCAGTTTTGGCGAGAACACGGCATAGCCCTCATGCACCTGCTTGATGGATGAAATCAAATCAGCGCCGGTAATCGTCTTGGTTACATAGCCCTGGGCGCCGGCGCGAATCACCGACCCCACATCCTGCGGCGCATCCGAAACCGACAATGCCAGAAACACGGTAGTGGGGGAGTAGGGCCGCGATTTGGCGAGGATCTCGGCACCGCCGCCACCCTCGCCGCCGGGCACATGCACATCCAGCAACACCACCTGCGGCTTGGTCTGTGCGATCATCGCCACCGAACCGGGCACGTCCGCCGCTTGGCCGACGATATCGAAGGAATCGCGCAACGTGGCGATTACGCCCGCACGGAACATCTCATGGTCATCGACCATGGCCACACGAATCTTGGCTGTCTCGTTCTCGCTCATCGATGTTCTCCCTGCGCCGCTTTCAGCGCGATCGGCATATGCATTCTGACCTCGGTGCCCCAGCCGGCCCTGGACACTATCTCCACTGTACCGCCGCGCCGTTTGATGCGGCCGATAATCGATTCGCGGATGCCCAGCCGGTCGGGCGGAATGGCGTCCATATCGAAGCCTTCGCCATGGTCGCGCACGAACACTTCAACCATCGTGTCGCTGGCCTCGCAATACAAAGACACCGGCTCGCCGCCATGCGTGACCGCATTGACCAACGCCTGACGGGTGGCGTCCAGCAGCGCATCGGTCTGGGCGCTCGGCCGCGCGTCGCCCACGGTGACCACCTCAATCGGCTTGCCGTGCTCGTCCTCCACCTCGGCGGCGATCTGCTTCAATCCGGCTCCCACCGAACGATCCGATGTGGAACGTTCCTGATACAGCCATTCGCGCAGCTCGCGCTCTTGGCTACGCGCCAGGGCGAATACGGTGGTCGGTTCCTCGGAGTTCAGCTGAATCAGCGCCAACGTTTGCAGCACGCCATCATGCAGATGGGCGGTCATGTCCGCGCGCTCCTCTTCGCGCTCCTTCAATGCCTGCTCGTGGGTGAGTCGTTGCAGCATCGCGTTCGCCCACGGCATCACCGCCACCACGATACCGACGATCATCACGAATCCGCTGGCAACAATGCGTCGAGGAGAGGTGCCCCACCCAGGAATGCTGACATTATGCACATACAATGCCCATCCCATGAAAATCAGTGCGATGCCGCCCAACATAGACAACAGCTGCGTGCCTCGCGGACTAAGATTCATCCATGCCAGTGCGATGCCGCCCAACCCTACCAGCAGCGGAAACACAATCTGGACATCCGCACCGGTGCTGGTGAGCAACAGTCCAGTGGCCATCAACGCGAAACCGGCCAATGCCACGACGGCCGGTTTCGGAGCACGTTGGATGGCCTCGGACAATGATTCCGGTGCGGCAGCCGATTCGTCGTCATGAGCGGCAAGTGGCTGATTGCCTCGCGCAAGCGGCGCCTGATTAACGGGCACTGTGCGAGCCGCAGCCGCCACCGGGTCTCCGGCAGGCATGAACACCCACAGGAATACATAAGCGATGATGCCTGCGCCGTAGAGGACGGTCAGTGCGATGAACGCAATCCGAACCCATGCCACGCCGATGCCCAAGTGCAGGGCGATGCCCTTGCACACGCCGGTGAGCCAACGGCCCTGCCGGGGGCGCATCAACGGCATGCGCGCGGGCAGCAATGGTTCGGGAGATGACGTCATACTCCTATTGTGCCGCGCTCAGGGCGTTGCGGCCGGGGTTTTACCCGGTGTTCAGGGAACAATCAGGGTGTTCCCCGAGCGTTGTGGCAGTGGTCGGGCGGTGTAATGGAATCATGAGCAATCCAAACGCGAATCCATATCAGCCACAGCCGCAGCCTGGTCCGCAAAAAAACAAGACATCGCGACGCTTCTTCACTTGGGTGCGATCCAGTGGACTGGTTCGCGGCGATGACCGGTGGATCGGCGGCGTATGCAGCGGCATCGCTTTACGGCTTGGCTGGAGCCCCACATTAGTACGTGCGTTGGTGATTGTATGTACATTGTTCTTCGGTTTTGGCGCAGCTCTGTACGCACTCGGCTGGTTTCTGATGCCGGATGTACGCGATGGGCACATCTTGGCCGAGGACCTCATTGCCGGCCAATGGGACTGGAATTGTCTGGGATGCTTCCTGTTCCTCGCCGTGGCAATCGTGATTCCAGGTGCGGGGTGGGGTTGTATTGCGCTCGCCGCCTTAGCGCTTTGGTTGTTGGCCAAAAGCGGCATTCGCCAGCAGGAAGGGTACGGATTCGGGGCATCTGCGCCGCGACCGGTTTCACAGCCTGTGTCATATCCAGCTCCACAGCCTGTCTCATATCCAGCCGCGCAACCAGTACCTCAATCTCCTTTGTATTCAGCTCCGCAACCTATTTCACAACCTGTTTCACGAACCGCGCCTAGTGTTTCACAACCTGTTTCACGAACCGCGCCTAGTGTTTCACAGCCTGTTTCACAGCCTGTCTATCAGTCGATGCCCAGCGTGATGCCGGGTACTGTGCCCGGCGCGATGCCCGGCACAGTACCCAACGGGCCGTTTGCCCCCGACCGTATGAATGCGACGGCCTATGCCCCCACCGAGTCCAAGCGCCGCAAGCCGGCGGGCCCAATCGTGGTCTTGAGCATACT
>UMLF01010196.1_pt1 | contig 17507 bp, 15 predicted proteins | sample 1966501 | NCBI WGS metagenome assembly UMLF01 (sample SAMEA4836194, study PRJEB28245) | human gut metagenome | biome: gut microbiome; material: fecal sample | place: Denmark | collected 2008 | reverse complement strand
TGCATTTCCTGCGTTCACAGATCCACCGTACTGAATACGGATAGCTTCTGCAGTAGCCTCATCATAAACTTCCGCGATGCACTCACGAATGCCCTTGCACACTTCCTCTGCCTGCTCAGTGGTTGCAGTTTTGCCGGTTCCGATAGCCCAGATCGGCTCATAGGCGATCACCATTGCTTTCGCCTGATCAGCTGTCACATTCTGAAGACCTACCTTCACCTGCTGACGGATAAAGTCCATGGTCACGCCCTGCTCTCTCTGCTCCAGGGTCTCGCCGCAGCACATGATCGGAGTGATACCATGCTCGAAGGCTTTCAGCACCTTCTTATTTACATCCTCATTGGTCTCTCCAAAGTAATCTCTTCTCTCAGAGTGTCCCAGAACTACATATTTTACGCCGGCATCTACCAGCATAGCCGGAGCGATCTCGCCGGTGTAGGCTCCGCTCTCCTCAAAATACATATTCTCCGCGCCAACCTGAATGTTGGTTCCCTTGCAGGCCTCTACCACCGGAACGATGTCGATGGCCGGAACACAGAATACTACGTCTACTTCTTCATTTGCTACCAGCGGTTTCAGTTCCTCTACCAGAGCGACTGCCTCGCTAGGAGTCTTGTTCATCTTCCAGTTGCCTGCGATAATTTTCTTTCTTGCCATTTTTTCAGCCTCCTTAAATTGTATGAAATAAAACGGGTATGTTCGCCTCCGCTAAGACTCACGCTTCGCATTTCATGCTCGCGCTCGTCAACTACGGCGAACTAAGTAAGCACTAGCACTCGTCTCTCGCCTGCGGCTCGGTCTCGTTAAGTGCTTACTTATCATTAGCGGCTGCTACGCCGGGCAACTCTTTGCCTTCCAGGAATTCCAGGGAAGCTCCGCCGCCGGTGGAGATATGGGTCATCTTGTCGCCATATCCCAGCTGATTTACTGCCGCTGCGGAATCTCCGCCGCCGATGATGGTGGTGGCGTCTGTCTCTGCCAGAGCCTTGGCAACTGCCTCTGTGCCGTGTGCAAAGTTTGGCATCTCGAACGCTCCCATGGGTCCGTTCCATACAACGGTCTTAGCGTCCTTCACAGCGTCGCAGAAGATCTTCTCTGTCTCCGGTCCGATATCCAGGCCTTCCCAGTTCTCCGGGATCTCGCCTGCTTTTACCACGCTCTTATTGGCATCGTTGGAGAAATCATCCGCGATCACGGTGTCAACGGGAAGCAGAAGCTTCACGCCTTTCTCCTCAGCTTTTTTCAGCATGTTCAGCGCATATTCGCAGTAATCTTCCTCAAGAAGAGACTTTCCTACGCTTCCGCCCTGCGCCTTGCTGAAGGTATAGGACATACCGCCGCCGATGATCAGAGTATCTACTTTGTCAAGCAGGTTCTCGATCACAGAGATCTTGCTGGAAACTTTGGCTCCGCCCAGGATGGCCACAAAGGGACGTTCCGGATTGTTCACTGCATTTCCAAGGAAATCGATCTCTTTCTGCATCAGATATCCTACTACAGCGGTATCTACATACTGGGTAACGCCTACGTTGGAGCAGTGCGCTCTGTGCGCGGTTCCAAAAGCGTCGTTTACAAATACATCGCACAGGGAAGCCAGCTCTTTGCTGAACTCCTCGCCGTTTTTGGTCTCCTCCGCACGGTAACGGGTGTTCTCAAGAAGGATCACATCGCCGTCTTTCATGGCTTCTACCGCTGCCTTTGCGTTTGGTCCCACAACTTCCGGATCAGCGGCAAATTTTACTTCCTGGCCCAGAAGCTCGGACAGGCGTACTGCCACAGGCGCCAGGGAAAGTTCCGGAACCGGCTGTCCCTTGGGCTTGCCAAGATGAGAACAAAGGATAACCTTTCCTCCATCTGCGATCAGCTTCTTAATGGTGGGAAGAGCTGCTACCAGACGATTCTCGTCAGTGATCTTTCCGTCGATCAACGGTACGTTGAAATCGCATCTTACCAGGACTTTCTTTCCTTTTACATTAATGTCGTCTACAGATTTTTTATTAAGCATAAGTCTGCCTCCTCAATTTTTATAATTTCATCCAGAAAAGGGTCCGGTCCTTGAAAGACCGGACCCTTTTTTGAGTCTTGATTATGCTAATTCAGAGAAGTATTTGATTGTTCTTACCATCTGGCTGGTGTAAGAATTCTCATTGTCATACCAGGAAACAACCTGAACCTGTGTGGTTCCGTTGTCCAGAGGAAGTACCATCGTCTGAGTAGCGTCGAACAGAGAACCATATCTCATACCGATGATATCGCTGGATACGATCTCGTCTGTGTTGTATCCGAAGGACTCGTTGGAAGCAGCCTTCATAGCCTCGTTGATCTGATCAACGGTTACGTTGCCTTCTACAACAGCGGTCAGGATCGTAGTAGAACCTGTCGGGGTCGGAACACGCTGAGCAGCTCCGATCAGTTTGCCATTCAGTTCCGGGATAACCAGACCGATGGCTTTCGCAGCGCCGGTGCTGTTAGGAACGATGTTGCAGGCAGCCGCACGGGATCTTCTCAGATCGCCTTTTCTCTGCGGTCCGTCCAGAGTCATCTGATCGCCTGTATAAGCATGGATGGTACACATGATACCTGTCTTGATCGGTGCAAGGTCGTTCAGAGCCTTAGCCATCGGAGCCAGACAGTTTGTAGTACAGGAAGCTGCGGAGATAACAGTATCTTCCGGCTTCAGGGTGTTGTGGTTTACATTATATACGATAGTTGGCAGGTCGTTTCCAGCCGGTGCGGAGATAACGACTTTTCTTGCTCCAGCTTTTACGTGTGCGGAAGCCTTCTCCTTGGAGGTGTAGAAACCTGTACACTCCAGAACGACGTCTACGCCGATCTCGCCCCAGGGAAGCTCCTCAGCGTTTGCCTTTGCGTAGATCTTGATCTCCTTGCCGTCAACGATGATAGAATCATCGGTTGCCTGTACGGTATCAGCCAGTGCGTATTTGCCCTGTGAAGAGTCATACTTTAACAGGTGAGCAAGCATCTTCGGAGATGTCAGGTCGTTGATCGCAACTACCTCATATCCCTCTGCTCCGAACATCTGTCTGAACGCAAGACGTCCAATACGACCGAATCCATTGATCGCTACTTTTACTGCCATGATTAATTCCTCCTAAAAAGTTTGATTCGCCGCTTTCCGCGGCTTTATTTGTCAATCCCTTAACATTGTTAAAGAATCATCAACTGTAGATAATTGTACTAAATCCAATGCAAAAATTCAAGTCTCTATTTGTATTTTTATGGAAGATGCCCGCAAATATATAACTTCTTAATTTTTTTTCATATAGAATGACACTGCACATCTCCAATATAAATTGAAAGCGAAAGAAAAATGGCAATTATCTGCCATTTTTCTCTCGCTTTTACAATGTCTTTTATAACATTTTAATTTTACAACTGCAACCAAATTGTTTTCAACTCTGTATATTGTCTATTTGCCCACAATGACTTATCTCTGCTAAAAAATCCAGACTGCTTAAATCCACCAAACGGAGTGGAAATATCTCCCTCCGAATAACAATTAACAGATACCGTACCAGCCCGTAGAGCTCTTGACATCCGATATGCCGTCTTCACATCATCCGTAAACAATGATGCCTGGAGCCCATATTCTGTATCATTTGCGAGATGGATTGCCTCTTCCTCTGTATCAAAAGAAAGGATTGCTAATACGGGGCCAAAAATCTCTTCCTTTGCAATTGTCATATTGGATTTCACTTGGTCAAATATCGTAGGTGCTACAAAATTCCCTCCTGTTTCCTTATACAACTGTTCTCCTCCAAGAATTAACTTTGCTCCCTCTTGCTTTCCGATTTCAATATAACGCAAGACATTTTCCATATGCTTTTTCTCAACCAAAGCTCCAAGGCGATTATCAGGATTCAAAGGATCACCAGTCTTCCATTTTCTGGCCTTTTCCAAAACTTTCTTAACAAACTCTTCCTTAATACTTGAATGTACTAATAATCTAGAATTAGATGTGCAATTTTCTCCCATATTCCAGAATACAGCCATTACTGCCTGTTCCGCCGCATAATCCAAATCTTTGACGTCAGGCATAATAATACAAGGATTTTTCCCTCCCATTTCCAACAAGATTCTTTTAGCATTTGAATTTCCAGACTGGCCCAGCAGTTTCTTCCCCACCTCTGTAGAGCCTGTAAAAGTTAACGCATCCAATTCCGGATGTTTTGCCAACGCATCTCCTATCTTTGCCCCGCTTCCTGGCAAAATATTCAAGACCCCTTCTGGAACCCCGGCCTCCAGGGCCAATTCCCCCATACGAAGCATAGTCAGTGATGTAAGCTTTGCCGGCTTCACAATAGCACAATTCCCTGAAGCCAAGATTGGTGCAAGTTTCCATGCCGCCATCTGCATAGGAAAATTCCATGGTAAAATCGCTCCCACTACTCCAAGCGGCTCCCTGACAACCATGCTCAAATGTTCTCCGTCTCCAGCTGTAATTACGTCTTCCAGCTTGTCTATCGCTTCTGCATGCCAAGAAAACGTAAGTGCTGTATCCGGGACATCTCCCTGAAGTGTATCAAAAATAGGTTTCCCACTGTCAAGACTTTCCATTACGGCCAATTCTTCCTGATGTTCCAAGATCAAATTCGAAAAACGAATCAAAATCTCTTTTCTTTTTTCCGGACTAAGACCAGACCACCGTCGATCTTCAAATGCCTTCCTAGCTGCCTGTACCGCAATTTCCACATCTTTCTCGTCACAACTGGTTATATCCACGATTTCCTGCCCATTGGCTGGATTTACTGTTACAAAAGATTTGCCCGACACAGCCTCTACAAATTTTCCATTAATTAGTGCCTTTGTTGTATACCTCAGACTATCCGCAATTTTTTTATAATAAGAACATGTCTGTAATTCCATACATTTTCACTCTCCTACTCTTATTCTCATTATACTTATACACGATCATTGGCCATACATACCCGAATCCACTGCTTAATGACCTGTTTTACCCGTTCCATTCCACAGCGCATAACATCTAAGGTAAATTGATTCTCTCCATCTTTTATCAGCTGCTCGCGTATTCCATTCATATATGCACAGTAGACAGCAGTTCCCACATTCACCTTTCGAATTCCTCCTCGAATCGCCTTTTGGATATCCTCTTTGGGAATACCTGTTCCTCCATGCAAAACCAATGGTACAGAAATCGCTTCCTTCGCTTCTGCCAGTTTTCTAAAATTCAATTCAGGTTTCCCAACGTAAAATCCATGTGCATTTCCAATTCCTATTGCCAAAGAATCTGGCGTCCCCTCCTCAACCAGCTTGACTGCCTCATCAAGATCAAACAAATAATTATCTCCTGTGTAAGATGTCTCATAGGCAGATTCTCCACGTATCCTTCCAATTTCAGCCTCCACAAAACAATTGTTTTTCCGGGCATATTCCGCCACTTCTTTTACATAACTAATATTTTGCTCAATCGGTTTGTCTGAAGCATCCATCATAACAGATTTGAATCCGAGATCAATCGCCTCCTTACATGAACTGCGATGCGCAGAATGGTCCAGATGATGAATGACAGGAATATCTGCTTTCTCTGCCAGCACATCCACCATGGCCGCACACATTTTTGGACCAATAGTCTGATAGACCGGCGGATCAGACATTAATAACACCGGAGCACGTTCCTCAGAAGCAGCCTCCACGATTGCCATCATATCCCACTGATCAGAATAATTAAAGGCTGGTATAGCATATTTTTCTCTCTCTGCCTGCTCATATAATTGTAATAAATCATTTCTAGTATACTTTTTCACTATTTCAATATACTCCTTTCATTTATTTTCGCTTTTTTATTGCCATTTTTAGTCTTTCTAAAATTTCATTTTCTCTATTTTCACAAGAAACACAGCCTGGTGTCAGATTTGGTTTTGTTTTTCCATGGAAATCGCTCCCCGATGTAACTAACATATTTCTCTCTTCTGCCAATTTCCGATACACAGCCATGGTTTCTTCTTCATGATAGCTACTGTACACTTCTATTCCATCTACCTGAAATTCTTCCAAAAATTCCACAGCTACAGATATATCTTTCCCAAAACAACACCCCGGATGCGCTAATATTGCCACACCTCCCGTATCATGAATCAAATCTACAACTTTATCTGGCGTATTATGTTGTACTGGTATATAAGCTGGTCCGCCCCTTTCGCAGATATCCCACGCAAAATTCAATACAGGATTATCCGACCTTTCGCCTCCTGGGAAAAAAGGCTGCAATACAGGATGATTTCTATTTTGCTGAAGTTCCAAGGCGGATTCTCCAATCCTTTCCGGAGCAATTACACCGTGCACCGCCTGTTTCCATATCTTTTCTTCCTGCAGTACAATTCCCATGGCTTTTACAGCTTCCACCATTTTCTTACTGCTTTCGCACATACGTTCTTCTAGTTCTTGCTTCAATTGTTCAAATCTTTTGTCCTGGATTTGAATTCCATACCCTAACACATGAATATCATACTTTTTCCAGTCGCAGCTGAATTCTCCAGCCGGAATGACTTCTATGGAAGACTGATTTGCATACTTCATCATCTCCAGTACATTTCTCACAGTATCATGATCACTGACTGCAACTGTATGTACCCCGTATTTAGCAACCTGTTTCACAAGTTCTCTAGGTGAGAATTGTCCGTCTACGCTTGCATTGGAATGAATGTGCAGATCTAATGTACTTGCTCTGATATTTTTCAAATTTCTCGTAATAATCATAATCTACTTTACCAACATTCTTTCCTTCTCCGATGCTTCCTTTGTTACACACCCAATCACGATACATACAACCGTTATTCCAATAATAAATCCCATGCTCATACTATGATTTCCTCGGAACACGCCATTTACCACTGCAAGAATCAAAAGACTTCCCAAATTACCAATCAACTGCAGTAAGCTATCAGTTGTTCCTTCAGATACCGGATAGCCCGCCTCACATCCAAATACCAACGATACCGGCATAACTCCTGTAAAGAAAAAGCCAAAAATAATCGCTGCTAAAAGTAATAACCCTGTTGAATGTCCCATAATAAAGAGCACCATACCTATGATCCCTCCTGTGAGACAGATTCTGACCAGTGGAAGTCTCCTGTGCTGTCTATCGCGATCTGTAATTCCTGGAAGTAACAATGTCCCCACGCATCCGGCAATCGTAATAATTGTACCCAGCATACCAATGAAAAGACTCTCAATAGTGTTGTTGTTAAAGAAATTAATAATTGGTTCAATTAACGTTGTAAATGCCCCATAAACTCCATTTAATGTAAAATAAATTAACATTCCCGCCAAAAATTTCCGATTCTTCGCAAGTTGTTTCATCCCTTCCACATAATTCACACGACTGATTAGTTCTTCTTCGCATGGCGGTACTGCAGGTTTGTCACGTGCTATGGCAATAAACAGCGCAGTAAATGCAACTGTTGCATATCCGTAGACCTTAAGAACTCCTGGAATATCAAGCCCAAATGTATTCTGTAACCAAGGGAACCCAAACTGGCCCATCATTACTCCAATATAAATACTGAGCATTCCGCAACCATTTGCAATCCCCCTCTCTTTTGGAGGAAACCAATGAGCAGCCAACATTCCAAATGCGTTAAGGATAAAAGGCTGACATATCGATTCCCCAATTGTACATATAACTAATGCTGTATAATTTCCACCAACATATCCCCGAATAATTGCACAAATAGACATCAAGACACTTGCCGCGGCAACTGTTTTATACCATCCAAGGCGGGCAAATACCGCGCTTGCCGGGATTGAAAGAATTACCATTCCCGCCATAATAATCATCGACAAAGCGCTCATCGCTGCCTCTCCTGCCACACGCTCTGTAAAACCATAGAAATGCCATGCCTCCGTTGTAACCGAAAAAAATGTTGCCCAAAGATACTGCATAGCCGCTCCTACACCTACATACACTAATAGAACAGCCCATCTCCTAGAGTATACCTGATACTGAACTTCTCTCTTCTCTTCCATATTTTCCACTCCTTATTTCATTATAAGTTTAACAACACCTGCACCTCTTCGTCTGGTAGATCAGCTGTATTTCCTATCAGCTTTGCTACCGTTAAAATTTTTGCCGCATTTTCTACAGATTCTAATTTATTTAATGCCGCAAATACCGACTCGCCCACAGACAACACTCCATGATTGGCAAGCAAGAGTACATCTCTTCCTTTGTCAAGAATTGGCTTTACCCCTGCATAAATCTCATCTGATCCCGGTCTGCCGTATGGAGCCACTTCTATTTTTTTGTGATCCCAGATCATTTCCGCATGTGCCTTAGATTCCAAAGGTTTTCCACACATTGCATATGCAGTTAGAAACACTGGATGTGCATGAACAATTCCTCCAATATTATCACGCATTTTATATACTGCCCTATGCATTTTTAATTCTGAGGACGGCTCATAAATCCCTGACACTTGGTTTCCCTTCTCATCAATCACGCAAATCATCTCCGGGGTAAGCGTTGCCTTGCTTTTTCCTGATGGCGTAATGTAAATCCAATGCCCCCGGTTGATCGACACATTCCCTTCGAACGCATTTACCAACCCTTTATCATCCAATCGTTTTGCCACTGCAATTACTTCCTGAATTGCTTTTACATCTACAGGCATTATTAATCCCTCCCATCGTCTTATTCAATGATACTTTCTTTCGCTATTTTAATAATTTCTTCATAATGCTTCTCTATCCACTGAAAGCATTCAATCTGATGGATCATAAAATACAAATATTCAAAATCACTCAATTCTCTGTTTTCATAAATCTGGCGTAGCAAATCTCTCATAATATAAAGATTCGTTCCAACCATCATAATCGGGAGCAATTCGGCCTCTCGTTCCTGTAGCTGTCCAATTCGCGCTTTTGTTCTCAAGATTTCCTGATTATACTCATACAACACTTCTCGCAATAGTTCTGTATTTATTGCTCCATGTCTATCATAAAACCAAGACGTACAGAATGTAACGCCAGCCATTGCAACATCATATAATCTTACATCTCGCTTTGCCCAATCAAAATCGAAAATCGCCGTCACCTCATCATCAACAAATTTGAAGTTCCCCAAATGTGTATCTGTATGTATATTACAGACTGGCAGATCCTCTTGATTTTTCCATAATTTATCTGTCAAGGATATCATTTTCTTTACATAATCTAATTGCGTCAACATATACTGTCCCAAATTCTGCTTAAAATGATCCTGCGCAAGCGCATGTGACCATAAATCAAAATCTTGTGCGTGATGTTTTAACTGCTCCTGGAAGACAGGCTCCTTACAACGAACTCCTTCTTCCGGGCAATAATCGTCCGCATAGCCATGGAGTTGCGCAACAACACGAACCGCCGACTTAATCGCCTTTGTCCTTGGTGATGATTCCGCCCAAAAATATGTGTCCTCTCCTTCCAACCATTCTTGCAACACCAGATACTGACGCACTTGCGGCTTCAAATAAATAGGCACATATAAATCGCCGGTTTTGGAAAGAAGAAATTGGGCATTTACCTTCATGCCTTTTTCTTTTAAATGTTCCATAAGACCAGACTCATATTTAATCTCATATCCTTCTTTCCTTGGTGCCCACACTCGAACAAAAACGATTCTTTGCTTTCCGTTTTGTTCAAAAGTTCCTTTCCAGCTATCATTATTCAACCCGCCTGTCATCTTCTTCAAAGAAACCACTTTTCCACAGTCATAATTTTCTTCTACTGCTCGAATCACATCTTCATACATAAAAACTCTCCTTTCTATTCAAAATAAAAACCAAACTGTCAACAATTAGACAAAATCACATTAGCTCCTGTTCCTAACACATTTTCAATCACCACTCTTCCAACAAAAAATGGCGGATTTACTTTAATTTTCCGAATTTCCTTCATACATTCAAACTGCAGCTCTTTTGGAATCCCCTTATCCGTCCGTACAGAAATTACCGGAGAAACATATCCCTCTGCTTTAGCAGTTGTTGTAAGCATTCGCACTGGTGCCAGGAATTCATGCTTCGCATATTCTTCTCCCCGTTTACATCCAAAACCTTGAATCTCTGACACCCCCTCACTATTACCTCGCACAGTAATACGGCAGCTAGACGGACACACAACACAAATCACTTCTTTTTCCATGCCATCCCCTCCTTATATTTTTTTACAAGAAACTTGCAATTCTGTTCCTTCAGTTAAAAACTTTTCCACCGGGAGAAGAATATGCTCGATTTCTCCTGGGTTTACTATTTTTTTCCTGTTGGAATAAATAATCTTGCCTCCAAAACAGACTTGTATTTTTACATCTTTTTGCGGACTGCAAACCCTAAAATAGAGACGAACATAGTCTTTCAACTCATCTTTCACAACTTTTTGTGGCACAACATAACGCACATTTTCATCTGGAATAATTTCCACAATTTCTGTTTCTTCTCCTAACTCTCCTCTCGCATACATTGCTGCATATTTACCCGCCAGTTCACTCTCTGTTGATACGTTGTCTACCAAATCATTTACATGAACAACATTTCCACAGGCAAAAATTCCTTTTTTAACCGTCTGCATCATATGATCCACGACAGGGCCATTGGTTATCTGATCTAATGTAATCCCACACCCCTTTGAGATTTCATTTTCTGGGATTAATCCTACAGACAATAGAAGAGTATCACACGAAATATCAATTTCCGTACCAGGCTTCGCTTTCATGTTATCATCTACTTCCGCGATTGTTACTGCTTCTACCCTTCGTTCTCCTTTTACATTAACGATTGTGTGTCCAAGATAGAGTGGAATACCAAAATCATCCAAACATTGTACTTTATTTCGAGTAAGGCCAGCCAGATAAGGCATAATTTCAACTACTGCCTTTACTTTTGCCCCCTCCAGAGTCATGCGTCGAGCCATAATCATACCAATATCTCCAGACCCAAGAATCACAATTTCTCTGCCAACCAAATAATTCTGAACATTTACAAAACGCTGAGCTGTCCCAGCTGTATAGATACCTGCAGGCCGTGTTCCCGGAAGAGAAATCGCCGCTCTTGTCTTTTCCCTGCACCCCATAGATAGAACAAGAGATTTTGTCTCAAATGTGCAGTTTCCATAATTTTTACTGACTGCATAAACAGAAATAGGGTTGTGTTTAATCTGCAATACCATCGTATTGAGGTATACGTCAATTTCTAATTTTTTAACCTGTTCAATAAATTTTTGAGCATACTGTGGTCCGGCCATCTCTTCGCCAAAATATTTCAATCCAAATCCCGTATGGATACATTGCTCCAAAATTCCTCCCAACCGAAAATCTCTCTCAATAATAGCTACGCGCCCACCTTGATTCCTTTTGGCTGAGAGTGCAGCTGCCAAACCGGCCGGGCCACCTCCAATCACTACAACGTCATAACTATATACTGCCATCTGACACCCTCCTTATCTATTTTCCTTGACTAAGAGTTCTGATCCCGGTTCATTTTTACAGATCTTCTCTGGTGAAACTCCAAGTTCCCGCGCTAAGATTTCCACGACTCTTGGACTGCAAAATCCTCCTTGGCATCTTCCCATCCCCGCACGCACTCGACGCTTTACCCCATCTATAGAACGTGCTCCTCTTTTAATCGCCTCTATAATCTCCGCTTCACTGATTGTTTCACAGCGGCAAATAATATTGCCATACTTTGGATTCTCTTTAATCAGCCTCTCTTGTTCCTCTCTACTGCATTCACTAAACTTGACAATTTTTTTTCGATATGGATTAAAATTCTCTTTACGCTTTAATACTAGTCCCTGCTCTTCTAAAAGATTTCGAACGTAAACTGCTGTTGCAAGAGAACAACTAACTCCTTGCGAAATTCCATTTACTTCTATATATCCACCGAGCTCTTCGAATGCACGAATTGAATATCCTGCCGGATCTCTTGCAGGGCGAAGTCCGGCAAACTGTGTAACCGAGTCTCTCGGATTAATTGATGGTATCATTCTCCTTACATCATCCAAAATAGATTGAAGCCCTTCCGCAGTTGTTGCCTTATCTGTTTTGTCTTCCAGGTTTACGGCTGTTGGTCCCACAATTAAATTACCGTCTATACTTGGAGTAATCAATTTCCCGCGCGTGATTGGCGTCGGTATTGGTGCCAGAATATACTTAGGGGCGTAAGGAAGATTTTTATCCAATACATACATTTCTCCCTTTCTCGGATAATTGCGGAAATCACAAAGCCCTACGGTTTTTGCGAGTTCATCCGCATAAATTGCAGCCGCATTGATGACAAATCTTGTCGTAATATCTCCCCGATCTGTTGTAACAGAAATGACTTTCCTGTCTTTTTGATTAATTCGAATAGCTCTTGTTGAAGTCATAAGTGTGACACCATTTTCAACTGCGTTTTCCACATATGCGGACAACAATTCGAACACATTAAGAATACTTTCACGTGGAATATATAGAGCTCCTTTAACATTTTCTGAAAGTTGTGGTTCTAATTTTCTCGCTTCATCACCGGTAAGCAATTCCGTATCATACACACCATTCGCTAAAGCTTTCTGCTGATTTTCCTTTAGCGTTTTCAAATCCTCTTTTCTAAACGCTAATTGAAGTGCACCTATCCGTTTGAACTCAACGTCTAATTGTTCACAGACCTTATCAAACATAGGATTAGAGGCTACCGCCAATTTGCTTTCCAGAGTTCCCGGCGGTGAATCATAACCGCAGATAATCGTCGCACTATTGCTTTTGGATGCATCTCCCCCTATATCTTCATTTTTTTCCAACAATACAATATCTAATTTATACTTTGAAAGTTCTCTTGCTATCGCGCTTCCTATCGCACCGGCTCCAACTATCACTACATCTGTTTTTTGCTTCATCATTTTTTCCTCTACGCTCCTTTCAGCTACTGCTTACCTAATTTACCTAATATTTCTTGTTGATTCAAAAATTAACACACAAAAAAACAGCTGTCAATATGCACAAATCAACAGCTGTTTTCTTCTAATTTTTGTATTATATTCACAAAATTCTGGGGTTTCTTATCTAAATCCACAAAAAATCCACAAACTAAAAATCCGCGCGATCTGCAAGCCGAACTTCTATACCGAGCTTTCGATATGCCTCTTGTTCTTTTATCGGCATATTCCAGTCGCAAATAAGCACATCAATCTCGTCTATCCCACACACTCGATTAAATCCAACTTGCGTCAGTTTGCTATAGTCTGCCAAGACTATTTTTTTCACACTTATTTCTATCATTTTTCTTAAAACTGCAGCTTCTTCCAAATGAAATTCTGTAATCCCATGTCTCAACGACACCCCGCCTACACTCATAATAGCTTTATCAACACGAAATTTTTCCAAAAAATCGACACTTAATAGCCCCGATATCCCCATTCCATTTTTTCTCAATCTTCCTCCTACGACTAATACATCATTTGTTTCATTTGCGATTAATTCGTTGGCAATTACGATTGAATTTGTAATAACCTGTAAATATTTCTTTTCACGCAAAGCTTTTGCAAATTCCTGCGTCGAGGTTCCATTACTAATCACAAGGCTATCTCCATCTTCAATAAAATCGGCCGCCAATCTCCCTACTGCCCTTTTTTCTTGCCTATTACGAATCTCTCTTTCTCCATATGGGATCTCTCGAATTCGCATCCCAGCAAGAACTGCTCCTCCATGAGTTCTTTTCAATAATCTCTGCTCTTCCAAATATTTTAAATCTCGTCGAATTGTCTCATCGGAAACACCAAACTTTTCGGATAAAAACTCCAGTTTTACACTATACTCTTCTGACAAAATTTTTATAATTTCTTTTTGTCTCCAATTCAGCATTTCTCTATCTCCTTTGTTATTTTTCAGACAATTTGTTAATTTATTTTTTTAACACCACAAAAATACCACAAACACATATATTGCTTTTTTTATATGTTTTATATAATTTTTCTCTCGTTTTTATTGAAAATTTCGTATAATCTAACTTTTCTTCTTTCACCAAAATATTTAAATCTGACATTTATAAAATTGGCACAAAAACAGGCTTTCTATTTTTGAATTCCGTATAATACCGAAAGCCACATTCTTTAAGAAGATCTGGCACTCGATCAAATACATTGGCTATCTGTTCAGGTCGATGTCCATCTGCCCCCACTGTCACAATCTCACCTCCGAGCTCACGATAACGTTTTAACACCTCTGGATGTGGATGAATAAACGGAAGACCATATTTTACACCTCCTGTGTTAACCTCCAATCCCTTCCCTTTCTCAATTAAAAACCGAAGAATCTCATCGATTTCCTGTGAAAAATTTTTATAAGAATATTCTTTTTCTTTGAATTTCCCATATCGTATCACGTAATCCAAATGTCCAAGCACATCAAATTCCTGACATGTGCGAATATCTTCCAATGTTTCTAAAAAAGCAATCCGATATGCTTCTTCATCCGTTCTATTCTCAAATAATTTCCCTGAAACTGGATCCGACGACTCAATGATATGAACAGATCCAATAATAAAGTCAAAGGGCCAAGCTTCCGTAATCTTTTTATAATACTCCCCAAGATAAGACTGCAATCCCAGTTCAACTCCGATCCTAATATCAATCCTGTCATAATATTTCTCTTTCAGACTCGAGAGAATAGAAAAATATTTCTCCAAATTAAAGATGCATTCCTCTCCCGATTCTATGACATCTTTATCAAAATGATCCGTAAAATAAATTGTCCGCATTTTCTTTTCTATGGCTGCCTGTATCATGTTTTCTGGTTCTGCATAACAATCATAAGAAAAAGAAGAATGCATATGCATATCCGCTGTCACAATCTGTTTCTTTACTTTTTGATCAAATATTTTCTTCTTATTCATTTCCCGTAATGGTCCCTCCTCCTAACACACAATTATCCTCATACAATACCACTGCCTGTCCCGGGGTGACGGCCCGCTGGGGTTCTTCAAAGGTGCACAGGATCTCATCCTCTCCGGTCTTTTCTACGGTGCACCAGGCGCCCCGGTGGTTATAACGGATCTTGGCCCACACCCTGCGGGGAGCCGTAAGATCCGGGATCGCCATGAAATTCACCTGGTCCGCCCGGACAGTGCGGGTCAGGGCGCTTTCCGCCGGTCCCACCACGATCTCATTGGTCTCCGGACGGATCTCCAGCACGAATACCGGCATTCCCATGGAAAGGCCCAAACCTTTCCGCTGACCTACCGTATAATGGATGATCCCTTTATGCTGTCCCACCACTGTGCCGTCCGCAAGGACAAAGTTGCCGGGAATGCTTTCTCTCCCGGTATATTCCCGGATGTAGGAGGCATAGTCTCCGTCCGGGACAAAGCAGATATCCTGGCTGTCCGGCTTATCCGCCACGCGAAGGCCCAGTTCCTGGGCGATCTCGCGGATCCTGCCCTTGTCATAGGCGCCTACCGGCATCAGGGTATGGGCAAGCTGTTCCTGGGTCAGACTATACAGGGCGTAAGTCTGATCCTTCTCCCCGCCCTTTGCCCTGCCAAGGGTATACCTTCCATTATCCAGCTGACAGACCTGTGCGTAATGCCCGGTGGCGATATAATCCGCCCCGATGGCCCGGCTCCGGTTAAGGAGGGCTTCCCACTTCACATACCGGTTGCAGGCGATGCAGGGATTGGGGGTTCGCCCCTTCTCATATTCCTGTACAAAATAGTCGATCACCTGCTCCCGGAATTCCTGCCGGAAATTCATGACATAATAGGGGATCCCAAGGGAAGCCGCCACTCTTCTTGCATCCTCCACTGCGCTTAGGCCGCAACAGCCCCCTTCTTCCTCCTGGATTCCGGGGTCCTCTTCCTGCCAGATCTGCATGGTCACCCCGATCACGTCATATCCTTCTTCTTTCAGCAGCCAGGCAGCCACAGATGAATCCACGCCGCCGGACATTCCTACTACTACCTTTTTCTTCTCCATCTTCCCTTCTAATATTCCTCGTCTTCCTCTTCTTCACCTTCATGGATATCCGACTTGGGCTTTTCCAACCCTTCGATCTCAATGCCGTTCTTCTGGGCGTAATCCCAGAGAGCCGCATGGATGGCCTCCTCTGCCAGGAGAGAACAGTGCACCTTCACCGGCGGCAGCCCGTCCAGAGCTTCCATCACCGCCTTGTTGGTCACCTTCATGGCCTCCTGTACGGATTTCCCTTTCACCAGTTCCGTGGCCATGCTGCTGGTAGCCACCGCGGCTCCGCAGCCAAAGGTTTTAAACTTTACATCCCGGATGATCTGGTTCTCGTCCACATCCAGGTAGATCCGCATAATGTCGCCGCACTTGGCGTTTCCCACAGTACCCACGCCGCTGGCATTCTCGATCTCGCCTACATTTCTGGGGTGCTGAAAATGGTCCATGACTTTCTCTGTATACATATCGATTCCTCCTCGTCTTCTACTTCTGTTTCTTGATAAAGTCCTCATACAATGGGGACATTTCCCGTAGTCTTGCCACAATCTCCTTCAGGCTGTCCACCACATAGTCGATCTCCTCCATGGTGGTCTCATGGCTTAGCGTAAGTCTGAGGGACCCGTGGGCGATCTCATGAGGCAGGCCGATGGCCAGCAGCACATGGGATGGATCCAGGGATCCGGAGGTGCAGGCAGAACCGCTGGAAGCACAGATTCCCTTGCCGTCCAGCAGGATCAGAAGCGACTCTCCTTCAATAAACTGGAAGCTGAAGTTGGCATTGTTGGGGAGCCGGTCCGTGGGATGTCCGTTAAGCCGGCAGTAAGGAATCTCCGTCAGCACCCGGTGGATCAGGTGATCCCGCAGCCGGGTCTCCTGCCGGCTCCGCGCTTCCATGGTGTCTGCCGCAAGGCGGGCCGCCGTCCCAAGCCCTACGATGCCCGGCACATTTTCCGTTCCCGCCCGGCGCTTCCGCTCCTGGCTGCCCCCGTGGATAAAGGACCGGATCTTCACGCCTTTGCGGATATAAAGGAACCCGATGCCCTTGGGGCCGTTCAGCTTATGGCCGCTGGCGCTGAGCATATCGATATGGCACTCATCCACATTGATGGGCACATGTCCAAAGGCCTGGACTGCGTCGGTATGGAACAGGATCCCCCGGTCATGGGCGATCTTCCCGATCTCTTTGATGGGCTGGATGGTGCCGATCTCATTGTTGGCAAACATCACCGAGATCAGAATGGTCTCCGGACGGATAGCCGCTTCCAGCTCATCCAGCTTCACTACTCCATTCTCATCCACATCCACATAGGTCACTTCAAACCCGTGCTTCTCCAGAAACTGGGCAGAGTGAAGAATGGCGTGGTGCTCGATCTTCGTGGTGATGATGTGATTGCCTTTGTCCCGGTATGCTTCCGCAGTGGCCTTCAGCGCCCAGTTGTCGCTCTCCGTACCTCCTGCGGTGAAATAGATCTCATTGCTTTTAGCGCCCAGCACTTCCGCGATATTGTCCCTCTGCAGGTTGATCGCTTCTTTATTGGCGGACGCAAACCCGTAGACGCTGGACG
>UMLF01080337.1_pt1 | contig 17551 bp, 25 predicted proteins | sample 1966501 | NCBI WGS metagenome assembly UMLF01 (sample SAMEA4836194, study PRJEB28245) | human gut metagenome | biome: gut microbiome; material: fecal sample | place: Denmark | collected 2008 | reverse complement strand
GGAAAAGCAAGAAAAGGAGCAATAAAGATACAAACAAATCCCAGTTTGTGTGGGAGCGATAAATTTAAGAATGATAAGAAACAAGTAAGATATGAGCTACTCTATAAGAGAAATGCGAAAAAAAGAATATAGTCTGCTCGGTGACTTTTTGTACGAAGCAATTTATATTCCGGCTGGTACGGCTGCGCCGCCTAAATCTGTAATAACTTGTCCCGAATTGCAAATATATATTGCAGATTTTGGAAACAGCAAACACGATATGGCTTTGATTGCAGAAATTGACGGAAATATTGTAGGAGCAATATGGGCAAGGATTATGAACGACTACGGACATATTGATGAGAATACGCCTTCCCTTGCAATGTCCGTTCTTAAAGCGTACAGGAGTATGGGAATCGGAACTTCATTACTCACACAAATGCTGTCAACGGAAAAAGCTGCTGGTTATGCAAAGATTTCTTTATCTGTTCAAAAGGATAATTATGCAGTGAAGCTATATCGAAAAGTGGGATTTACGACAGTTGGCGAGACGGATGAAGAATACATTATGATCGTTGACCTAAATTCTATTTGCAAAATGGAGGAATAAAATGGCTTTTGACTACAAGAAAGAATACAAAGAATTTTATATGCCGAAGAACAAGCCAGGAATTATAGAGATTCCAAAAATGAACTACATCGCAGTCCGGGGAAAAGGCAATCCCAATGAGGAAGACGGAGAATACAAAAACTCCATCGGCTTGTTATATGGAATTGCCTTTACCATAAAGATGAGCTACAAGGGGACGCATAAGATCGAGGGTTTCTTTGAGTATGTGGTGCCGCCCCTTGAAGGACTCTGGTGGCAGGAAAACACGCAGGGACTTGATTATGCAAGAAAAGAAGACATGCACTTTATCTCTATGATCCGGCTGCCGGATTTCGTAACAAAGGAAGATTTTGAGTGGGCAGTTCAGGAAGCAACGAAAAAGAAAAAGCAGGATTTTTCGAAAGTTGAGTTTTTTCATTATGACGAAGGATTATGTGTTCAGTGTATGCACATCGGTTCTTACGATGATGAGCCTGCCACCGTTGATCTCATGCACGACTATATGAAAGCAAACGGGTATGAGCTGGATATTACGGACACGAGATACCATCACGAAATCTATCTGAGCGATCCGAGAAAATGCGATGTGAGCCGGCTGAAAACGGTTGTGCGCCACCCGATCCGGAAAGCGGAGTAAGCGGATTTTAAAAACAGATTTACAGCGCTGATCATTTTATGGAGGTGTCCACATGGAACGAGATCCATTTAAGGAATATCTGAGAGCGTCTGAACCGGATAAGGCCAACCGGAGCTATATCTGGAGTACGGCGATCGGTCTGCAGGCGGTGGACGGACTGAGTCCTTCGGACTACCTGCTTGATACGGCAGTAAAAAATATAGAAGGGGATATTACGTTCGATGAGGCAAAAAACCTGATCGACAGTTATTATGCGAACAATCATATGGTCTCCGATGAAGCACGTACAGAAGAAGCGGATAAAGTTTCCTCGAGGATCGCAGAGATCCTGTCAGAAGAAGCATTTTCTTTTTCACCCAACGAATATATTGCGATCCACCGTCGGCTGTTTCAGGGAATCTATAAATATGCAGGAAAGATCCGGGATTACAATATCACAAAGAAAGAATGGGTCCTGGACGGGGAGACGGTTTTATACGGAAGCGCTTCTGAGTTAAGGGCGACTTTGGACTATGATTTTTCGCAGGAGAGGGCTTTTAGTTACAAAGGACTTTCGATGGATGAGATCATCCATCATCTTGCGGTATTTGTTTCCCGGTTATGGCAGATCCATATTTTTGGAGAGGGCAATACGAGGACAACGGCAGTATTTTTCATTAAGTATCTGAAAACGCTTGGTTTTTCTGCTACGAATGATATTTTTGCAAAGCATGCGTGGTATTTCAGAAATGCACTGGTTCGCGCCAATTATACGAATTTGCAGAAGGATATTCATGAAACAACAAAATATCTGGAGCTTTTTTTGAGAAATCTTGTTTTAGGCGAAAAGAATGAGTTGCATAACCGATATCTGCATATAAGTGGATATTGGGCGCCAGAAAAAGTAGACATTGGAGAGGGAAAAGTAGACTTTCAAACCTTAAAAGTAGACATTAAACATAGATTGCCGGATCAGGGGAAAGCATTTTCCAGCAAGACAAAGGAACATATTTCTCAGATGTTTGATCAATTTGGTTATGAAGATGTTTTTGGGCGAAGTGCAGTTGTCCGGATCCTTGGACTTCAGAATTCCAGTGTTTCCAAACTGCTCTCCAAACTGTTGCAGGCGGGAGTGATAGAACCGGTATCCGGCTACGGCAAAGGGAAATATAGGTTTAAGAGGATGTAGAATTGCATGGCATGGGACGTTGCCGTCAGGGGGAGAACCTATGAAAAGATATATCGCAGAAATTGTAATCTTTTGTATACAGCTTTTTATGTTTTACATTTCCCCGCTGTTTGCGGGACCAACCGATGGTATGGGGATGGTCGTTTTAATTCTGTCCGCGACCCTGATCCTGTCCATTTTGCTTGGCAGTATTTCCAAAAACAGAATAAAATATGTTTATCCGGCGGCAGTGGCAGCGGCTTTTTTGCCCTCTGCATTTCTTCACTATAATGGGACGGCGTTCGTGCAAGCAGTCTGGTACTTTGTTATAGCGGCAGTTGGCATGTTGCTCGGAACGATCATTTTTAAGGCGCTGCACCGGAAATCATAAATTGTGAGGGAAATGATGTATGAAATCTTTAATTATATATGGCAGTCAGTACGGCACAACAAAGCGATACGCAGAACGATTTGCAGAGATGACTGGTTTTCCGGTTATCAGCTATGAAGATATGAATGCCCTAACCGACTATGAGCGGGTCATTTATTTCGGCGGTTTATATGCAGGCGGCGTGAAAGGTTTAAAGAATGCAGTTAAGAGATTTTCTCTGAATACAAAACTGATCATCGTGACAGTTGGTTTGGCAGATGTATGCGATAAAGAAAATGTAAGTAATATCAGAAATTCCATAAGCAAGCAGGTGCCAGAGGATTTGTTAAAATCCGCATTTGTCTTTCATTTGCGAGGCGGGATTGATTATCAGAAATTGTCTTTTAAGCATAAAACGATGATGACGCTTTTATACAACAAGATAAAAAACTTGCCGGAAGATAAAAAAACTGCTGAGGATAAAGCTTTGATAGAAACCTTTAACTCAAAAGTTGACTTTGTTGATTTCGATTCTTTAAATCCTATAGCAGAAGTCCTTTGATGTAAAAGAATTCTTGCTGTTCTTTTCCCGGCAGATCAGCTATTGTTAAGGCGGAGGTGGTAGAATGTCTTCAGGATTTTTGAAGCGGCTTCTGCTGGCGCTGCTGGGGATCCTCCTGGTTGCGATAGCGGCTTTTGCGGTGACCCTGCATGGATCTGGGATGATCTGGCCTATGAGCAGGAGGACAGTGATGTAAAGGTGGCCCTTGATTCTGGCAAATTCTTCCAGAATATGGATGCCGGGGATATTTATGGGACATGTGTCATTACTATTGCATACAGGTATCAGGGAAATGACTATATTGGTGTAACGGCAGTTCAAGTAGGGAGGTAATTATGAAAATAGGAATTCTGGCCTGCGGGCCGATGGCGGAGACATTCGCCAGAACATTGATCCAGATGGAGGAGGCCGAGTGTTATGCAGTGGCTTCACGGAGCCTTTCCCGGGCGGAAGCATTTGCCCGGGAATATGGATTTACAAAGGCGTACGGAAGCTATGAAGCGCTGTGCGAAGACCCGGAAGTGGAGCTGGTCTATATTGCCACGCCTCATTCCTGCCATTATGAAAATATGGAGCTGTGTATCCGGCATAAAAAACCGGTTCTCTGTGAGAAGGCATTTACCATGAATGCAGGGGAAGCCCGGAAGATCATGGAACTGGCAGAGCAGGAGCAGGTTTTTGCGGCGGAGGCTATCTGGACCCGGTATATGCCCTCCAGGCAGATGATCCGGGAAGTAGTTGACAGCGGGATTATCGGAAAGGTTTCGGTGCTGACGGCAAATCTCTCTTATCCCATCAGTGGGAAGGAGCGGATCATGCGGCCGGAACTGGCTGGAGGAGCGCTTTTGGACATTGGTGTGTACGGGCTGAATTTTGCGCTGATGCATTTTGGAACGGACATTGAGCGGATGGAGTCTTCGGTCCGCATGACGGATACCGGCGTGGACGCCATGGAATCCATCACCCTCTTTTTCAAAGATGGAAGGATGGCAGTGCTGACCCATGACATTTACAGCAGATCCGACCGGAAGGGGATTTTCTATGGAGAGAAAGGCTATATTGTAGTGGAAAATATCAACAATCCACGGAGTATCGCGGTCTACGACGCAGAAGACCGGCTCCTGAAGCAGATGGATGTGCCGGAGCAGATCAGCGGATATGAATATGAGGTGCGGGAATGTATCGAGGCGATCCGGGCGGGAGCAAAGGAGAGTTCTTCCATGCCCCTTTCAGACAGTGTCCTGGTCATGGAGATCATGGACCGGCTGCGAAAACAGTGGGGAATGGTTTATCCCCGGGAGAGATAATGGCGGCAGCAGGGGGGGACAGATATGAGTGACTGGATTGAATTCAGAAATGCCCAGCGGGAAGATACCCCGCTGATCCTGGCGTTTATCAGAGAACTTGCAGACTATGAACATATGCTGGATGAAGTGGTGGCAGATGAAGTTCTGTTGGAGAACTGGATCTTTGATAAGGAGAAGGCAGAAGTCCTTTTCGTTCTTGAGGACGGGAAGGAAGTAGGATTCGCCTTGTTTTTCCATAATTTCTCCACTTTTCTGGGGCGGGGAGGAATTTATCTGGAAGATCTGTATGTCCGTCCGGAGGCCAGAGGAAAAGGATATGGAAGGGCGCTGCTGAAGAAACTTGCCTCCATTGCAGTGGAGCGGGGCTGCGGTCGTCTGGAATGGTGGTGCCTGGACTGGAATAAGCCAAGTATTGACTTTTATCTGTCACTGGGGGCTGAGCCTATGTCTGACTGGACGGTCTACCGGCTCGCCGGAGATACCCTTTTGGATCTTGCAAAAGAATAATTATCTGTAGTTTTCCTGCTTATTTTGGTTGTTTTTCTTGTCAGGAAGGGCTGGGGCATTTATAATCACCTACGTTGATTTTTCATTTATTCAAAGGAATGAATTACGGAGGAAAAGAAATGCAAAGAAAAGGTTGAAAACATCTGCGGATCGCAAGTATCCTGGTAATCCTTCTGGGTATGATCTCTATCCTGGCAGTACAGCTGCTGCTCGGGGCAAGTGAAGCGGAAACGGCCGCAGGCTTATCAGAATCTGCGCTGAAATCTGCCCTTGCAGGGATCGTGGCGATTTACGCGATGAATATTTTCAAGATCATCGCAGGACTGATCGGACTGGTTATGTCTAACAAGAAGTCCCTTCTTACAGTCATTCTGGGCGGGCTGCTTTTTATCATCCAGCTTGCCGCGTTCTTCCAGACCGGAAGCAGTATTGTGGAGATTGTGATCAACATTATCCTGCTTGTGATCCCCTATTATTATTTCCATAACGCAGTGAGAAATTATAAGGATCAATAGCAAGGGAAACGACCGGGCCATATTGGGAAACCAATATGGTCTTTTTTCGTGGCGGGTGTTATAATAAAAAATAGCTGTTTAGTACAGTGTATTGAATTTTGAGGTGTGTTCATGATAATTCGCAGGGCAGTTGACAAGGATTATAAAGAATTACTTGCATTTTACGAGAGGATGTGCCAGGTGCTGGGTGAGGAAGAGTTTCTCCCGGACGGAGATAAAGGCGGATTCCCTTCCGGGGAAATGATCAAAGGAGCCATAGTTCGGGGACAGCAGTTCGTAGGGATTGAAGATGAACGGATCGTGGCAGCCTACATTATGGATCATGACTGTGACAAGGCTTACGACCTGGTAAAATGGCAGGTAAACGCAGAGAAAGAGAAGGTTGTGATCCTTCATGCACTGCGCGTCCTTCCAGAATATGGCAAAAGAGGATACTCCCGGAAACTGGTGGAACACGCTATCTCAACAGCAGAAAAATGGGGGCAGAGAGCCATTCGGCTGGATTGTATTGAGGGAAATGAGATCCCTCAGAAAATGTACCGGTCTTTTGGCTTTCAGTATAGAGATACAGTTGAGATCACTTATGCGGATATTGGGGTTCCCAGGAAATTTCTTGTGTATGAATTGGTACTGTAGATAATATAAAGAGAGGGCAACGGTATGAATAAGCAGGAGATCTATGATTATCTGAACAGCAGGGATATCTGGCACGAGATCACGGAACATGAGGCTGTCTATAACATGGAGGAAGTGGCCCAGATTCAACTTCCTTATCCGGAACAGGAGGCCAAGAATCTTTTCGTCCGTGACGATAAAAAGAAGAACTATTATCTCATCACCGTCAAAGGGGAGAAGCGGGTGGATCTAAAGGAATTCCGCAGCCGCAACAACACCCGCCGTCTGGGATTCGCAAGTGAATCGGATCTTATGGAGATCCTCGGTCTGATCCCGGGGGCGGTAACGCCTTTTGGACTTCTCAATGATGAAGAGAGGAAGGTCCAGTTTTTCCTGGACAGAGACTTCCTGGAGGAGCCTGGATTCCTGGGGGTACATCCCAATGACAATACGGCCACCGTCTGGCTTAAGACCAGGGACATGCTGGAGATCCTTCGGGAACACGGCAATCCGGTGAACGTGGTGGAGATCTGAGGAAAGACAGAAGGAGGTATGATACCATGACAAGCAATCTGACAAGAGAAGAAGCGCTGGAACTATTGCGGAAATACAACCAGGAGCCCTTCCATATCCAGCATGGACTTACGGTAGAAAAGACCATGCGCTGGTTTGCCAATGAACTTGGGTATGGAGATGAAGCGGATTACTGGGCGATCACAGGGCTTCTCCACGATATTGATTTTGAACAGTACCCGGAGGAACACTGTGTGAAGGCACCGGAACTTCTGCGGGAAGCAGGGGTGGGAGAGGACATGATCCACTCTATCTGTTCCCATGGATACGGGATCTGCTGCGATGTGGAACCGGAACTTGAGATGGAGAAAGTGCTTTTCGCCGCGGATGAGCTGACGGGACTGATCGGCGCGGCTGCGCTTATGCGCCCTTCCAAAAGCGTTCAGGACATGGAAGTGTCCAGTGTGAAGAAAAAATTCAAGGACAAGCGGTTCGCGGCAGGCTGTTCCAGGGACACCATCCGGGAAGGAGCACAGAGACTGGGATGGGAATTAAATGATCTGTTTGAGAAGACATTAAAGGCCATGCAGTCCTGCGAGGATGAGATCCGTGAGGAAATGGAGGCGCTTGCTTTATGAAAGCGGTAGTATATAAGGGAAAGGGGATCCTTGCTCTGGAGGAACGGCCAGTCCCCAGGATCCTGGATGAAAAGGATGCCATTGTCAAAGTGACGCTGACCACCATTTGCTCCAGTGATATCCATATCAAGCGCGGCGCGGTGCCAAAGGCCGTACCGGGAACGATCCTGGGTCATGAATTTGTTGGAGAAGTTGTGGAGACTGGAAGCGGAGTCCGGAAGGTGAAGGCGGGAGACCGGGTCTCAGTCAATGTGGAAACCTTCTGCGGAGAATGCTTCTTCTGCAAGAGGGGATTTGTGAACAACTGTCAGGATCCTCAGGGCGGCTGGGCGCTGGGCTGCAGGATTGACGGAGGACAGGCGGAGTATGTCCGTGTTCCCTATGCAGACAACGGCCTGACGGTGATCCCGGATGGAGTGACGGATGAGCAGGCCCTTTTCAATGGGGACATTCTGTCCACCGGATACTGGGCGGCGGATATTGGAAAGATCCGGCCTGGCGATACGGTAGCGGTTATCGGAGCCGGCCCTACGGGACTTTGCACCATGGCCTGCGCCCGGCTCTATACGCCGGCCAGTATCCTTGCCATTGATACAGACCCTTACCGACTGGATCTGGCGAAAAAGAAAGGCCTGGCAGATGTGACCCTGATCCCAGGAGAAGGAGACCTTCCGGAGAAGGTACGGGACTTGACAAAAGGACGAGGTGCTGATGTGGTTCTGGAAGTGGCCGGCGGAGAGGACACCTTCCAGACGGCGTGGCAGATCGCCCGGCCCAACGCGGTGGTTGTGGTGGTGGCTATGTATGAAGAGCCTCAGACACTGCCGCTGCCGGACATGTACGGGAAAAACCTGACCTTCAGGACCGGAGGCGTGGACGGCCGTTACGGGCAGGAGATCATGGATCTGACTGCCCGGGGGAAGCTGGACGTCAGTTTTCTCATCACTCACCGCTGCGGGCTGGATGAGATCATGGATGCTTATGAGATCTTTGAACACAAAAAAGAACATGTGATAAAATTTGCAGTAAAACCATAAAGGAGAACGCATATGGACAAGGTAGTATTAGGGAAAACAGGGATTGAAGTAAACAAAAATGGATTCGGCGCGCTCCCTATCCAGCGGATCAGCAAGAAAGACGCAGTCTATCTTCTGCAGAAGGCGTTCTATCACGGGGTGGATTATTTTGACACTGCCCGGGCATACTCAGACAGTGAAGAGAAGATGGGGGCGGCCCTTTCCTGGGTCAGAGACCGCATTGTGATCAGCACCAAGACGGCGGCCACGGACGTGGAGACATTCTGGAAGGATCTGGAGACCAGCCTTGGCAATCTTCAGACGGATTATATTGATATCTATCAGTTCCATAATCCGGCGTTTTGCCCAAAACCAGGGGACGGCACCGGCCTCTATGAGGCGATGGAAGAAGCCAAAGCAACGGGGAAGATCCGGCATATCGGGATCACCAATCATCGCCTGGCCGTGGCCAGGGAAGCCATTGAATCCGGTCTCTATGAGACGCTGCAGTTTCCATTTTCCTATCTGGCTTCCGAGAAGGACAGAGAAATCGTAGACGCCTGCAGGGAGGCGGGTATGGGCTTTATCGCCATGAAGGGACTGGCGGGAGGGCTGATCCGCAATTCAGCCTGCGCTTACGCATATCTGGCACAGCCGAAATTCTCCCATGTGGCGCCGATCTGGGGTGTGCAGCGAGAAAGCGAGCTGGACGAGTTCCTGTCTTACCAGGAGAATCCGCCCAGACTGTCCGGGGATCTGGAAGCAGTGATCCAAGCGGACCGGGGGCAGTTGTCCGGGGATTTCTGCCGGGGCTGCGGATATTGTATGCCCTGTCCGGCGGGGATCAAGATCAACGACTGTGCCCGTATGAGCCTGATGATCCGCAGAGCGCCCCAGGCGGCCTGGGTTTCCCAGGAGCGGCAGGAAGAAATGAAGAAGATCGAGAACTGTCTCCACTGTGGACAGTGCAAGAGCAAATGTCCTTACGGGCTGGATACGCCGGAGCTGCTGGCGAAGAATTACGAGGATTATAAGACATTTCTGTAAGAAGCAGTGATTTGGAGCGAGAAGGATCTGACAGGAGGAGCAGAGGATGAAAATAACGGTATTGGTGGATAATCTAAGAAACGGCCCCCTTAAGGGCGAATGGGGATTAAGTTTTCTCATCGAATATGAGAAGTGGAAGATCCTTCTGGATACCGGAGCCTCCGGGCTTTTTGCCAGGAACGCCAGAAGGCTTGGGATCGATCTTGGAGAGGTAGATCACACAGTGCTTTCTCACGCCCATTATGATCACAGCGACGGGATGTCCGCATTTTTCCGGGAAAATGATCACGCAGCTTTGTATATCAGGGAGAAGGCAGAAGAAGACTGCTACTCCCAGAAATGGCTTCGCAAAAAATACATTGGGATTAAGAGAGGGGAACTGAAACGGTATCAGGACCGGATCATCCGTGTGGCGGGAGACTATGAACTGGAAGAAGGCATTTATCTGATCCCCCATAAGGCGGCGCAGCTGGAGAGAGCTGGCCTGCGGGCCGGAATGTACCGCCGGACAGGAAGGCATTGGAGACCCGATGATTTCTCTCATGAACAGAGCCTGGTGTTTGAAACGCAAAAAGGGCTGGTGATCTTCAACAGCTGCAGCCATGGCGGCGTGGAAGTGATCATCCGGGAGGTGATGGACACATTTCCCGGCCAGCCGATCTACGCGATGCTGGGAGGGTTCCACCTGTTCCATAAGCCGGAGGCGGAAGTGCGCTCCCTGGCGCGCAAGATCCAGTCCACAGGCGTGGAGAAGATCTACACCGGCCACTGTACCGGAGAGAAGGCGTTCCAGATCCTGCGCCAGGAGATGGGAAGCCAGGTGCGGCAGTGGAAGACGGGAATGCGGATCAGCCTTTAACCTCCTTTACCAGAATTTAAAATCCAGCTAACAATAAAAGAATATTTCTGTGCTATGCTCTCTTATAATTAGTAAGTAAAAAAACCATCGTGACGGAAGGAGTTTTGTGAGATGAGAAGAGAGAAGCGCAGCCGGAAAGAAATTCGCAGAGACCTGGTACGTAATTATTCTTCTATGGAATCAAAGGTAGATTCCAAGGCCAGAGAAGTGTTTAAGAGGAAACCATATTCAGTGGGGACGTGTTCTTTTTAAAAATACCACGTCCCAGATTGAAAATACCCTGTCCCTTTTTGTAGAAACTTGCGATTTGTTTTGCTGTATTTTATCCAGGCAATCTGCTACAATCCAGGTAAGAAAGGCGGGAATCGGATATGAGCAAAAGAGAAGAGGGGATCTGTATCTGGATCCATCATATTGCCACGGGACTTGGGGTTATCATGGGAATGGCCGGATGGCTGCGCCGTCCAAAAGAGGGCGTCGCCGGATGGCTGCGAGGCTTCCTGCTGGGGATTTTTCTTCTGACCCAGTTCTATGCCTGTCTCAAGATCCTGGCGGACATCTTTCGCAGATGTGATAAAGAGGAGGGAAAGACGGAAAGGGCGGAGGATCGGACATCTTCGCTTCACGGGAGCTTTGCCCGTATCCGCAGGCTCTGCCCCGGGAAGAGGGAGCAGCGGGCGGCGGCCTGGACAGCCCTTGCCGCAGGAGTCGTCTTTAAGCTGGGAGTTCCGGCGCTCCTTGGCCGTCGGTAAATGGAGCGCATATTTGAGGAAATGTCAGCATAGATTGTTGTAAAATCCATTATTGGCGATTTTATGAAGGAAAAGAAAGAGGAAAAGAATCAGCCTTTCCGGGAGCGGGTGCTTCAGGCGTCTCAGCTTCCCAGGGATGTGGTCATGGGTCTGCCGGTTCTGTACGTTCTGGGGCAGAGCGAGCTCCATCTGGAGAATTACCGGGGGATCCTGGAATATACAGAAGAAATGGTGCGTATCCTGATCAAGGGCGGTCAGATCAAGGTGACCGGACAAAAGCTTCAGGTGGTCTATTATACCAACGACGAGATGAAGATCAGCGGTCAGATCAGAGCCATCGAATATCATCGCTAGAGGAGGGATCGCGCTTGCTGTCACGGCTTATCCGCTATATCCGGGGGTATCTGCGTATCCGGGTGCAGGGAATCTACGCGGAGCGGTTTCTAAACGCCTGCGGCCACAGAAACATCTGCCTCTGGGACATCCGGCCCGTATCCGGCGCCTACGAGATGAATATTTCTATCCCGGGATTTCGAAAATTAAAACCAATCATCAGGAAGACAGGAACAAAAGCGGTTATCGTTAAGCGGTTCGGTCTTCCTTTTTATTTACAGAAATACCGCAGAAGGAAAGCATTCTTCGCAGGCGCGGTCCTGTGCTTATGCCTTTTGTGGCTCTTCTCCGGACTGCTCTGGAATATTGAGATCCGGGGAAATCTCTCCTATACAGAGGAAGATCTGCTGGAATTCTTAAAGTCTGACCATGTGTATCCGGGCATGCGGGTTTCCCAGGTGGACTGCGCCGGTATTGCCAGGGATATCCGCAGAGAATACGAAGAGATCATCTGGGTCTCTGCTTCCCTGGAAGGGACCCGGCTTCTGATCCGGGTAAAGGAAAATGAAACCGGCTTAAGCCAGGAAGGAAAAAACCAACCAAGCAGGGAGGAGACAGAGCCTGTAGATCTGGTGGCAAAAGAGGACGGTGTGATCACTTCCATGATCGTGCGGGAGGGCGTGGCTCAGGTGGAAGAAGGCCAGGAAGTAAAAAAAGGCGATGTACTGGTCTCCGGCCAGGTGCCGGTGAAAAACGATGCCGGGGAGATCACCGGGTTCCAGTACCATGTCTCCGACGCGGATATTCTTGCCAGGACGAAGATCTTCTATGAGGATCCGATGTCTCTGACCTGGGAGGAGAAAAAAGACCTTCCGGTGGAGAAGACCCAGTATTTCCTGAAGATCGGCAATCTGCGGTTCTCCCTTGGGCTGATGGATCATCCTTATCCGAAATTCCGTAGCGAGTCCCGTCAGTGGCAGGGGCGGATCTTCGGCAATTTTTATCTGCCGGTATCCTGGGGTGTACAGACCCTGCGGCCTTATGAAAGCCTGAAAAAAACCTATACAAAATCCCAGATCCGCGCCCTTCTCAGCGCCAGGTTTTCCGGCTATTGCGAAGATTTGGAGAAAAAAGGGGTAGAAATTATCGAGAATGATGTTAAAATATACACAGGGTCCAAGGAGGCCCGGGCACAGGGGACACTGACCGTCCTTATGCCGGTGGGGGAAGCAAAGCCTGCGGTGAAGACCGAGATTCCCCTGCAAGAACAGTCAGGAGAAGATGCAGATGGGAATGATGGAAGCAGTAATTGAGATCCCTGCTGAACATGCGAAGAATCTATTTGGCCAGTTCGATGTCTTTGCCAAGAAGATCGAGCGGGCGTTACATGTCACACTGATCGCAAGAGACGAGAGTGTGAAGATCTTAGGGGACGCGGCACAGGTGGAACGGGCCAGAAGTGTCCTCTCACAGCTTCTGGAGCTGTCCCGGAGGGGGAATGTGATCCAGGAGCAGAACGTAGACTATACCCTGGCGCTTGCCATAGAAGGCCAGGAGGATTCCGTACTGGAGATTGACCGGGACATTATCTGTCATACTCTTCAGGGAAAACCGATCAAGCCCAAGACTGTGGGACAGAAGAAGTACGTGGACGCCATCCGGCGCCAGATGATCGTTTTCGGCCTGGGGCCGGCTGGAACCGGCAAGACTTATCTTGCCATGGCCATGGCCATCACTGCCTTCCGGAACAATGAAGTGGGTCGGATCATTCTGACCCGTCCGGCTATTGAGGCGGGAGAGAAGCTGGGATTCCTGCCGGGAGACCTGCAGAGCAAGATCGATCCTTATCTCAGGCCACTGTATGACGCTTTGTATCAGATCATGGGAGCGGAAAGTTTCCTGAAGAATTCTGAGAAAGGCCTGATCGAGGTGGCGCCCCTTGCCTACATGCGGGGACGTACTCTGGACAATGCGTTTATCATCCTGGATGAGGCGCAGAATACCACACCGGCCCAGATGAAAATGTTCCTTACCAGGATCGGGTTTGGATCCAAGGTGGTCATCACCGGCGACGAGACTCAGAAGGATCTCCCCGCAGGCCAGGTGTCCGGCCTGGATGTGGCTACGGCGGTGGTGCAGAAGATCGAGGATATCAGTATCTGCCATCTGACCAGCAAGGACGTAGTACGTCATCCGCTGGTACAGAAGATCGTCAAAGCCTATGAAGAGTATGAGAGCCGTTCGGCAAGAAATAAAAACCGGGGCAGGAGGAAACGTTCATGACCATATATCTGGAGGAAGAGGGGGAGCTTAAGCTCCCTGTCGATACAGAAACACTTGCCCGGGAAGCGGCGGAAGCCGCCCTGGATGAGGTTGGATGTCCTTATGAAGCAGAGGTAAATCTGCTTCTTACTATGAATGGGCAGATCCGGGAGATGAATCGCGAATTCCGGAACATTGACCGGGCTACAGACGTGCTTTCCTTTCCCATGATCGAATATGAGACGCCGGGGGAATTTGATTTCCTGGAAGACCGTCCGGACTGTTTTGATCCGGAGACCGGGCGGCTTTTGCTGGGCGACATTGTGATCTCCAAGGAGAAAGTGCTCTCCCAGGCGGAGGAGTACGGCCATGCGCCCCGGCGGGAGTATGCGTTCCTTGTGGTCCACTCCATCCTCCATCTGTCCGGCTACGACCATATGGAAGAGGAAGAGCGAAGAGAAATGGAAGCGCTCCAGGAGAAGATCCTGGAGAAACTGCAGATTTTACGATAGATTTACGATAGGATGATAGAAGAAACATGGCAAATTCAAAGCAGACAAGCGGAAAAAGTTTTCTGGTACAGGGCTCCATCCTGGCGGTAGCCGGTGTGATCACCAAGATCATCGGCGCAGTGTACCGTGTGCCTCTGGTCAATATCATGGGCGACACGGGGATGGGCTACTACGGGGTGGCGTTTCAGATCTATGCCATCGCCCTGACTCTTACTTCTTACAGCCTGCCCCTGGCAGTGTCCAAGCTGGTTTCGGCAAGAGTGGCCGTAGGCCAGTACCGGAACGCCTACAAGGTATTCCGTGGAGCTCTGGCTTTCGCCATCACGGTGGGCGGCACGGCGGCGCTGATTATTTTCTTTGGCGCCGGGTTTATCGCCTCTGAGCTTATGGCTATGAGTTTAAGCGCCTATGCCCTGAGGGTGCTGGCCCCCTGTATCCTGGTGGTTGCCCTTCTGGGCGTATTCCGTGGTTTCTTCCAGGGTAACGGCTCCATGATCCCCACCGCTTTCTCCCAGGTACTGGAACAGATCGTCAACGCAGTAGTCAGCGTTCTGGGCGCGTACCTGCTTCTGAAGGCCGGAAGGGCTGCTTCCGACGGATCTTTGGGCTATGCCTTCGCCGCTGCGGGCGGAACTCTTGGCACTGTGGCAGGAGCCGCCAGCGCCCTGTTGCTTCTGGTGTTCATCTTCTCGGTGTACCGGCGGGTCCTGAAACGTCAGATGCGGAAAGACCGGACCCGGAAGCGGGAGAGTTATCAGAAGATCTTTAAGATCCTTTTTATCACCATCGCACCGGTGCTCTTAAGTTCTACCGTCTACAACCTGTGCGGCGTGGTGGACAACGCTATGTTTGGCTCTATTATGTCTGCTCAGGGCTATCAGGAGGCGGAGTATGCCAACTATGTGGGAATTTTGAGTGGAAAATATGATACGGTGATCAACGTGCCGCTGGCTTTCTCCAATGCGCTGGCAACTTCTCTGATCCCAAGCCTGGTGGCGGCAGTCAAGGCCGGGAACCGCAAGCAGGTTCACCGGAAGATCGCCCTTTTCGCCAAGTTTGATATGATGATTGCCATTCCCAGCGCCGTAGGGCTTCTGGTGCTGGCCCGCCCGGTGCTGGATCTTCTGTTTTTCACGGAAAATAATGCGGAAGCGGCAAGGATCCTCCAGGTGGGAGCTCTTTCGGTGATCTTTTACTGTCTCTCTACGGTGACCAACGCTGTTCTGCAGGGGATGGACCGGATGATGATCCCGGTGCGAAACGCTGCCATATCCCTGGGGATCCACGTCGTGGCGCTGTTTATCATGATGGTGGTCTTTGAATGGGGCGTCTATGCAGTGGTAGTAAGCAAGATCGTCTTTTCTGCCTCCACCTGTATCCTGAATTCCCATTCTCTCCGGGAAGAAGTGGGATATGTGCAGGAACAGCGCAAGACCTTTGTGATCCCGGCGGCGGCCGCAGTGCTGATGGGAGGGGCGGCGTTCCTTGTCCATCTGCTCTTTAAACTCTTCGTGGGAACCCAGATCGCTACCGTGGTAGCCCTTCTTGTGGCAGTGGCTGTCTACGGGGTATCCCTGATCCTTCTTGGCGGACTGACAGAGGCGGAGCTTAAGGAAGTACCCAAGGGAGCCAAGCTGGTCTCCCTGTGCAAGAAGCTCCATCTGCTTCGTTAGAGTACAAACGTATATTTGAAGTTCAAAAAGCCAATACTGTACTAAAAAAGGAGTTGTCCTTATGAAGAACAAGTACGGGATTGGCTTTTTTGCTGTCACCATCATCGCGGTCCTTATGATCACCTGCGCCTATCAGTTCACCTTTCAGAAGGCGAAGGAGCGGGCCCAGGCGGAGCAGAAGACAGAAGAGGAGGAAAGAAAAGAGACGGAGTCAGAGGAAGAATCTGTCACTGCGGACGGTGCTGCGCTGAAGGAAGACTGCTATTATCTGATGGAAGTCAACGGGTATGTGGTGGTCTACTTAAGCGACCGGACGACAGCTTATGAATACACGGATATCCGGTTCGACGAGCTGCCTCCTTCCGTGCGGGAAGAGGTGCGAAACGGCAAATACGTAGAAGGGGAGGCCCAGCTTTACGGGTTCCTGGAAAATTATTCCAGCTAAAAACATAGACTTCCGGACGTGGATGGTGTAAGATAGAGCGGTAGTTTGACCAATACCGTCAGGAGGGATGAAATACATGGACGAGAAGAAGATCGCCCGCATCAATGAACTGTATCACAAGTCTAAAGCAGAGGGCTTAACCGAGGTGGAGCGCAAAGAACAACAGATCCTGAGAAGGGAGTACGTGGAGGCCTTCAAGCAGAGTCTGCGAAGCCAGCTGAACAACATTTCCATCCAGGAGGCAGACGGCAGTATTACCGACCTGGGAAAGAAATTCGGGAACAAAAATGGAAACCAAAGAGCAAATTAGGAAACAAATGAAGGCGGCAAGAGAAGCCCTGGGAGAGAGCGGCCGCCGGGAGGCGGGCAAGGTTGCCATAGAAAGGCTTCTGGCGCTTCCTGCCTTCCAGAGCGCGTCGGAAATCTACTGCTATCTGGATTTTGGCACAGAAGTCCCCACCGGGGAGATCCTCCGGGAGGCCTGGCGCCAGCACAAGCAGGTGTGGGCGCCTCGGGTGCTGGGCCGTCAGATCCGGTTCTATCCGGTCACTTCCACGGGGAAGCTTCACCCAGGCATCTTCGGGATCCCGGAACCGGAGGAAGGGATCGAGGGAGAGGGAAGAGAAGGCCTGGCCATCGTGCCGGGTCTTGCTTTTGATGAACACTTAAACCGACTGGGATACGGCGGCGGGTTCTACGACCGTTTTCTCGCCGGCCATCCGGGACTTCGCCGGGTGGGACTGGCTTTCGAGTGCCAGATTCTTGCCAGTCTTCCAGTTACAGAGCTGGATTGCCCTATGGATGTAGTAGTGACGGAAAGGAGGAGCATTTATGCAAATGGGACTGCCCAAAGACCCGGTGATGCTGCTGAGCGTGGTGAACACCAAACTCAGGGATCAGTATCCCTCCCTTGAGGCGCTGTGTGAAGATATGCAGGCTGATCAGGAATGGATCCTGCGTACCCTTAAAGGCATCGATTACGAATACGATGCTTCCAGGCGTCGTTTTGTCTGAGAGACCTTTGTTTGCAAAAAAAATAGAGTGGATTCTAAAAAATGAGCTTTTTTTGTTGACAAAGGGGTTTCAGAGGGTTTAATATTGAAAACAATCAGTATAAAAGATATGAGAGGTTCGAAGGAGGAATTATTATGAAAATGAAAAAAGCACTGAGCCTTGTACTTGCGGCTTCCCTGGCGCTTACGTCACTGGCAGCCTGCGGCGGCGGTTCCGATGAGGAACAGGCTTCCAATTC
>UMLF01034453.1_pt1 | contig 17704 bp, 8 predicted proteins | sample 1966501 | NCBI WGS metagenome assembly UMLF01 (sample SAMEA4836194, study PRJEB28245) | human gut metagenome | biome: gut microbiome; material: fecal sample | place: Denmark | collected 2008 | reverse complement strand
GGGCAGCTCCAGGTTCAGGCGCGGGATCCACAGCACAGCCAGCACATCATCGTCATAGCCATAGGCAGCAAGGTCCAGCGGGGCTTCCTCGTAGGCGAACGGGTCGGTCAGGCCGCTTTGGCCCCCGGCGTAAATTTCCGCGTTGTAGTCCTGCATCGCGGCGTACAGTTCAGGGTAGGCGCGTTCCGGCTCCGGGGATTCGGCTGTGGTTTCCTCTGCCGCGGGGGCGGTGGGCTGGGCTTCGGCGCGGGCCGCAAACTGCGCAGCGGTTTTGGCGTTGCGGGTGCTGGTCCACCACTGGGCAGCGGTGGGCTGTATCAACAGCGCCAGCCCCAGCAAAATGGCCAGCCAGGCCAGAATTTTAGCAATCAGCCGTCCCATTTAGTCATCCTCCTCGCGCTTTTTGCAGCGGTGCAGCAGCAAAAGCAGCAGCAGCGCTTCGCCGCCGATCACAATGCTGCCCGTTACCGCGATCCACGGCCAGGCATCCACCACGCGCTTGACCACCGTTCCGGTGCGCAGCGCCTGATACTGCACGGCCTGCGGGGTGTTGGTTTCTTCCTCTCCATTATAAGGGATGCGGGTGCCGCGCACAAGCATGCGGTGGGTGTTGATGGCATACGGCGTGCAGGTAACAAGGGTGCAGTAATCCTGCCCCGCGGTGATGTCCAGATCCTCGGTGTGCTCCGGTTCCACCACTTTGATTTGATCCACCTGGTACGCCAGCGTTTCATCCAGAATATGCAGGTAGAAACAGTCGCCCTCTTCCAGCTTGTCCAGGTCGGTGAACAGCACGGCTTCGGGCAGGCCGCGGTGGCCGGTCAGCACGCTGTGGGTGCTTTCGCCGCCAAGGGGGTAGCTGGAGCCTTCCAGATGGCCAACGCCCTTTTGCAGCACATCATCGCTGGTGCCTTCGTAAATAGGCAGGTTGACGTCAATTTTCGGGATGGTGATATACCCCAGGCTTTCGCCCACATCCACAAGGTCCACATAGCTGGTGCCGGTATCCTCCGCTTCGCCTGCGGCATCGCGCTCCACGGCGCTGTCCAGCTGCTGGTTATAGCGGCGGGCGGCCTCCTTGGCGGCGTCCAGTTTTTCGGTATCCATGCTTTTTACGGTATCATCGTAATTTTGGATCGCTTCGCTGGCGTGGCGCTGCGCCACCGCGTTGCTGATAACCGGGTACGATGCCACCCCAATGCCGGACAGGATCATCAAGGCCGCAAAGCCGACTTTTAGTTTTGTTGTGGTATCCATAGCGTCACCGCGAACCTTTCCGTGAGAGGGTTGAAGTTGGGAACTGATGCAATTAGAAATTAGAAATTAGGAATTGGAAGTAGGCAAAAGAATAAATAATAAAGAATAATGAATAATTGTGGTGGACCGCGGCGCATTGCGCCGCTCAGGAGATATTGGGTTGGGGGTGGTTTTTAGGGTAGTGAATAACAATAAAATAATCTGTAGGGCCTTACGGCGTTGCACACCACAAAATTGTAATAAACCTCGCCCTGCATGTAGGGGGCGGCGTCCCCGACGCCCCGTTTGACGGGCCTAATAATTGCCGCCCATCCACCCCGCGCCGCAAACGTTGCAAATCATTTGTAGGGGCCGATGCTCGCCATCGGCCCGTTTGACGGGCCTTGCCTTATTTATTTTTAGGTTCTGCACGGGGAACCACCCCTCAAGGGGAGCCACCGCAAACATAAGGTGAGATATTGGCGCCCCTTGAGGGGAGCTGGACGCGGAGCGGCCTGAGGGGTGGTTCCCCGCCACAAACCTAACCCATGGGGTGGTTCCCCACGCAGGGCCTAAAAATCAACCGAACAACGGCCATGTACACCCAAAAAAATTTATTCCCCAATAACCCACCATAGGGGGAGGGCCAAATCCGGCCCTCCCCCTGTGTATGATGGATTATCCCTCTATACCCTATTGGTGAATTGTAACATTGTTTTGCCTTGCGGCGGGCGCATCAGGCGCGGTTCTTCTTTTTCAGGCTCAGCAGCACGCCAACACCGGCCACAACCAGCAGCACGCCAATGCCGCTGAACAGCAGGGTGCCGAAACCACCGGTGGTGGGCAGGTCAAAGCCCTTGCGGTTGATGATGGTAATTAGTGCATACGTATATTCGTTCGTGCCATTCTTGAAAGTAGTGGTCTTTGCGTCACGCTTAATCAATTTGCCATCGCTAGAAAATTTATTGCTAACTGTCCAACTAGTAGTATAATCCACAGTCAAATTGGCATCAACAGGGCCAGAAAGCAAGTTATAGCCCTTATTCGTCATGGTTTCTACCAATTTGTACTCACCATCGGGCAAACCACTGACAGTTGCACGGCCAGCTTCATCACCCTCGCCCGTAGTTGTAAGAGTATCTACCTTAAACCACTTCGGCTCAGTTTCAGCTTCTGTTTCATTCAAGCCCAGTGCCTTGGCATCTGCCGCAGTCAGGAACCTGCATTCTTTTACACCAAAGATAACAGTATCGGTCGTATTCTCTTTCAGTTTGTCAGTGTTTGCATCGTACTTCTTATAAAGGTCAAACGTTACACCATTCAGCAGTTTTTTAGTATTTCCATCCTGACCCTTTTTCAGGATACCAGTTTTGAAGGTATAAACAACAGCCTTATCATGGATTTCGTAGGGAGTATCATCCTCGCCATCCTTAATATCCGTCTTACGGGAGTAATCAAGGTGAGCTTCGTTCACATTGCCATCAGTGGTAGTGTCTGCGCCCGGCTGTAAAGTTGCAGTGTAAGAAATCGTGATGGTCTTACCGGCAGCTGCATTCAGTTTATCCTGGATCGTTCCTACTTTAAAATCAATCGTAATTTCAGAATTATTGCCATTAGAGGTATTTGTCAACGTGTAATCAGTATTCGCAGCAAAGGTTACATCTTGACCTTCTGTATCTTTACTGCTAATGGTAACACTGTCAAGGTTATGCATAAGCTGATCTTTGTTCATTGTATCAACAACTTTAAAGGTTTTCAGCTTTGCTACATTTTCAGGAACATAGATGGTCAGAGTATATTCAACGGTATCACCAACAGCATAGTCGGTATCATTGCCTGCGTCACTACCCTTGGTAATATCACGCTGTTTCACATCTTTCTCCAAATCCGGCTTATGGTTATAAACCGTCATGGTATTGTCATTGTTAATTACAAAATCGCTGTTCGGGGTGGCTCCATCCGGCGTTACAAGCTTACCTTGATCATTAATTTCAAACTCATATGCCACATTGTTGTTGATAATATAGCCGCTTTCTTTGCCTTCTGTATAGCCAATTTCCACAAAACGGTATTTACCCTTGAGCAAATTCTCAACTGTAATTTCGCCATCCTTGTTTGTTGTAAACTCGCATGTGTTATTTACAGTATAATCATCGTATTTATCCGTGCTCGCCGAGTTCTTATTGTAGCGCTGCAACTTAAAGATAACATTCGGCAAATTTTCGATTTCATTTTCTTTACCGTCTGTCTTACCTTTCTTTACCAGCGTAATGTCACCTTTCGCGGAGCTGTTCTTCGGGTAAACAACAACATCATAGAGCCATTCCTTAAGCTGGTTTCCCGTTGCTTGCTCACCAACCTGAACTCTCGTCATAGGAATAGAAACAAGGAACGGATCCACGGGCTTTACAACGGAATCCGGCGTTGTTGTTTCGATAACCAGGTACATACCAACGTCCAGGTCTGCAAACTGAACAAAACCTTTATCATTCGTTTTTCTTTCCGTATTGCCTTCTGCATCTTTAACAGCTTTGTCAGCGATACCTTCGTTCAAATTTGCTACAGTTTTATTGTCAGGAGACTTAAAAAAGCTATCCGCTGTAACAGCAGCATCATCACTAGCAGCTTCATAATATGCTACCAGCTCATCTGCCGTTTTAACCTGATAAATAGTAAAACCTGCATCTTTAAGCGGCGTAGCCCCATTCGGCACAGTCTGCTGCTCACCAGTTCCAGCTACAGAACCTGTCAATTCTGTGCTATGGAGATACTTATAAATGGTAATCGAGCCTTTTTTTGTTTTATCAATCGTACTTACGCTGGTTTTGATTTCAGGTGTTTGGGCATTGCCTTCGCCCTCGGCTGCCATTGCTGGCATAGCACACAGGCTGAGGGCCAGGGCGGCGCTCAACAGGCCTGTGAGAAAACGTTTTGCTTTTTTCATTTCAGTACCTCTTCTCTTAAAAAAATCATCATCGGATGGGCGGCGGGGCCGCCCGGCTTAAGGGTTCTGCATCAGCACGGCGTGCAGTGCGGGGCGCTGCAGCGGGGAAACGCTGCCGCGCCGCCCGCACTGTGCCGTGAAGAAAAAAGGAGGAAAAACTGGGCCGCTTGCCCACTTGGCTTAAGGCTGCGCCCTGCCGTAAACGGGCGCGCACTAGCGGGCTGTACCCTGGGGGTTGCTGGGTTTCCGGGGGATGGTTAATGTCGCCGGCCCCCTTTCCTGTTGTAGCGGAATGTGAATATCAACAGCCCTGCCACCGCCAGCGGCATGCCGATCAGCAGCCACAGGCTTGGCGCGTCTGCACCCGTGTGGGGCAGCTCAGGCGTTTTACGGTTCAGAACGGTAAGGGTCATGGTGTAGGTGTTATTGGCGCCCGGCTTAAACTTGTCTTTGTCCTCAATTGCCAGTCCATCAATATAACACTTGCCCTCTTGGGTAAATTTGATCTCAATTGGCTTTGCCAACAGGTTGTACCCCGGATGTGCCTTGGTTTCCGTCAGGCGGTATGTACCGGGTTCCAGATTTGTGAACATATTGGTGATTTTGCCGTCCGCCCCGGTTATACCGGTCAAATAATTTTTGTTTTCGTTGCTACTGAATTTATAGGTAGTATCTACCTGCGGTTCTCCTCCGGTTGTTTCGGCTTTCAGCTTTTCCAGCTTGAACTCAACACCATCTAGTAGGTTTTTCTCGTTATTGGCGTCCTGCTTGATGATATCCAGTACAAACTTCGGGTTCTGCAGCGTGTTGGTCAGCTCAATCTTGCCGCTGACGCCGGTGATGGTTCCACCGTTTACTTTGGCTGGCGTTGTAGTTGCGCCGGTTTCGCTGTCCTTTTCGCTTTTTGCTGTTGCTTCAGCCGTTACAACATACGTATTGCCCTTAATCGTAATGGTTTCGCCTGGTGCTACCTGTTCAAATTGGTCATTCTCCACCGTACCTTCCACAATGCGGTACACATAATCGGTCTGGCTTTTATCCGTATTGATTTGGTACTGATCCAAACCGCTAAAGGTATACAGCCAGCCGTAAGTACCGCGGTTAATGGTAACATAGTTTGGGCTGTCTGCTCTCGGGTAGTTTACCGGTTTCCAGTCTGCATCGTTTTGGCTGGTTGCCAGACGGCGCTGGAGCTGGATGTAGATTGTACCCGGCCGGTTCTCTGTAGTAAGGTCCTTACCATTTGCATCTTTCCAGAGCTTATCGAACTCAATGTTGATCAGTGTGCGCTTGGTGTTGGTAAAGATTGCGGTAAGTTCCGGATTGTTCGGATCTTTGCTCTTCTCAATCACGCCTTCCACCATGGTGTTGTTTTTGATCAGATGGGCGGATCTGCAACTATCCGGAACGGTTACGCTTTGCAGTCTGGCACCATCAACGGTGCTACCATCGGCGCTCTTGACTTCCCCGACTTCCTCGATGGTATAGCGGGTGCCAACGGGGATGCCGGTGATGGTTCCGGTGTGGTCGCCATTTTCGCCCATTTTGATTTCAACATACTTTTCGATGGGCTCTGTTGTTTCCAGACCCTCACCGCCAACATCATTAAAGGTAACTTTGAAGGTGTAGGTTCCGGTCAAGGTTTCGCCCTCTGCGGCCTTCTTTTGGATTTTCAGCCCGCCGGTTTTGACGGTGTTGACGTATTTTACCTTTAGCTTTGTCAGCGTGGAGCTATTTTCGTCCGGGTCCTTATAGGAGCGGAAGACGATGGTGTCGGCGGAGGGTTTGTTTCCGGTATAGCTATTACCCGTTTGATCATCATTCGGTCTTATTTTTTCCGTTCGGCCATCATTGGGGCTGCTTCCCTCCTGCTTGTCCAGCGACTTGTTCGTGTCGGTAACTGTCACGGATTCGCTATCGCCCTTCATCGAAGTAACCGCCTGCCCGTTCTCGCACACCGTCCATGTGGTGTCGTACAGGTTTTGGTTCAGATCCTCTTTGAGCGAAATGTAGCTGCCGCGGCGGAACTGGTCGCTGAAGGTAACGGTTTCTCCATCTTCCAGAACAAAGCGTCCGTCATCGTCCACCAACTGGGTGTCGTTGTCCTTGGTGGATGTGTACTGTGCGTTTATGGCGTTTTGCAACTGACCGGTTTTGGCGGAGCCGTAATCCGGGATTTCCTTCTGATCGGTTGTAAAGCCGGTCATCGTTTTTGGCACCGCTTTGGGAATGAAGGTAAAGTTCCTGAAATAGATGTGGCGGCTATAGTTATCGCCCACGCGGATGGTTTTGACCTTGCCGTTAAAACCGTCCTGCGCTTTCATCTTGTTCAGGTCCAGCTTTACGGTGACCCATGCGCCTGTCTTCACTTCGACCGAGCCATACGTTGCGCCGTTAATGCCTGATGTGCCAAGGCTGCCTTTTTGGACGGGGGTAGGTGTTTGATCATCCAGCAGTTCCAGATACAGGTTGTTGAGGGAAAGGTCACCTCCACCATCTTCTTTGGCAACGTAAACCTGGAACGTAAGGAAGCGCTTGTCTTTGATATTGATGGGGTCTTTCAGCGTCAGGATGCCATAACGTTTCTCACGCGCTGCACTGACGGGTTCCGTATCCGTATAGCGTGCGTACCAGTGAAGGACCTGTTCGGTATCTTGCCCGGAACCTTGCTCGGGGTTTGTATCCAACTTGAAAATGTAGTCCCCTTCGGTTGATTGGGTTGCGGGTTTAATCTCGATACTATCCGCAGTCAATTTCACCTCTTGGGGCGGAGTACTTGTATCCGAGCCAACGGCCACTTTTTCTCCATAATGGGTTGCCTGGTTCTGGATGGTGAAGTTGAAGATTTTCTGGTCTTCAAAGCATTTTTTGAAGTCCGGATCAACCTTGTTCAGATCAACCTCTTTTTGAACCTGCAGCTCGTTATTATCCGGGAAGTTGAACGCCACCGCCATGTTGGACTCCCACATACCGCGTTCCATGTAGTACATGGTAAGGGTGTGCTTGCCGGTGGAAAGATTAGGGATGGAAACACTTGCGTTTTTATAATACGTTTCGGTTGTTCCTAAGTAAGTAATGCTTGTCGCCGTTGTATGGTTGTGCTCATCACAATTTTCAGCGCCATAATTACCTGTCTTGCTGTTCTTGACCCGGCTAACATAGGAAGTTACGGTGTTTTTCTTATTATCGCGCTGGTCAAATTCCAACACACCAGAAACTCTGGCATGAGCACCGCCAATATCCAGGACAAGCTGATCGTCAATGAAAACCCACACATCATCATCACCAGAGAAGTAAAAACGAATTGGAATTTCATTATTGTAGTCGTCCTTAACTGTTCCGGTACTGGTTAGGGTAAACGGGATTTCAAGTTTTGCACCGTAACCGTAATTGTACCTGACTGCGCTCTTACTGGTTGTGGTTTCATTGAACGGGAAAAAGCCGTATGGCGTTGAAACATTATCTGGACTACTTGCACTGTCCACGTTGTGGGACGCCTCGCTCTTATATCCAGCGGTTGTCACTCCTGGGCTATCATTACCAAGGTACAACTGATCGCTATTTGTATCTTTGCGCAGATATAGAGAAGTTTCTTTACTGTCAAACCACCAGTATTTAACGCCCTCGCCTTTTTGCGGGCCATTTGGCGTTTGCGCTGGTTCTATAAAAACTTCTTCTTGGGTAAACGGGAACTCAACATTGTGGTAAACTTCGCCAAGTTTTGCATTTTTGCTGTTTTGGCCGGTCAGGAACTTTTCATTGAAATGCGGTTCTTTCAGGGTCGTTCCATTCATCACGATGTCGCCATCGCTGTCCCTTTTGTCTGCCACAATGCCCTGGAAAGCGTAGGAATTTTTTTTCTCTTTTGTGTCTCCTATATCAAAGTTCGAGTTATTGGCTGCGATAAAGATATTGTAAGAACTCCATCCGTACAAATTCAATGTACTTGCAATATCCGCAAATCTTTTATCCCAATCGCTTGGCTGGAAATGGCCTGTATAAATGGGATATATAATGGGCTTTCCGGTATTTTTATCTACATAACTCTGATAGTAGTCGCTGATTGCCTGATCGAACTGGCGGAAGGGTACCCAGTGGCGCTGATTAACCGTATTATCATTATCGTACTTATCACGGTTCTTGCCGTTCAGTTCGTAATCTGTATAATAGTCATACAGCGTACTGGTAACATATTTTGTGTTTGCTTCTTCCGTAAAAGGAGCGGATTTAATATCTACTACTTTAGTGCCAGTATCTTTCCCCTTTTCGGCATCACGCAGGGTACCTTTTGGAGCCCAGTAGCCGCCACGAGTGGTATCTTTATATACTGCATCGTCATTCGTATCCGCATAGAAGCAATTTTTGTCATCTGTGGGAATCGTCAGCCACGCTGTACTTACTCCATTTCCTTTTGTCTCCTCGTCACCGTTAATTGCATCACCGGAAAAGATGATTGAACTATATCCTTGGGGAATGTCAATATAATAAAGATTTTCGTTTGTACCATCTTTTACCAGCGTGCCGCTTTCGGATTCTACGCCGTCTCCTTTTATCCGATAATAAATGGTCTCTTTATTATTATTATTGGCTTTGGGGATTGAAAAGTCGCCGGTATCTCCATTCAATGCCATCTTGGAGAAAGTAGCATCGTAATAGATGCGGATGGCACCGGGACGCCCCCATGTTGCATCATCATTGCCATTGTACATGTAGCAATAGCATTGACCTTCGGAATACTGGAAGCGTTTCTGTTTTTCTCCTGTTACTTCCTCATTATAAAAATTGTAGTATTCACTTATTTCTGTATCACTATCGCCCGCGGTAAAGCGAACAAAAGAGCAAAGAACTTTAGGAATGGCAAAGGTTGCTGTGAAACCAGGTTGGATATCATTTAAGGATATTGGCTGCTCACTGACTGGTGTAAGGTTTTTATTAGTATCCGGTTCATAAAACCAGGCTTTGACGTTCGTTAGTGTTGCACTGGTTTTATTTTCAAAGGCCATCTCTTTGCCAGCGAAATGCTTATGGCTAACCGTATAGATCTCCCATTTCTTTGGATCCCAGCCATCTTCGTTCTTTCCGTCATAGTAGTCGCCGCCGATATACTTCTGATCTGTTGGATTGAACGACATCCACGGTAGACTATTATTATTATCTACTTGAACAATTGTTACTTTGTCTGTAGGGTTATCGTCTGTAAGTGAATCTTCCGCATATCCGCAAAATTCAAGTCCACCCAACCCGTTATTTGGATAGTGATCGGCCTTATTCAGGACCGCAGAATAAATTTTTCTTCCGTCCTCCGTTTCGTCAGCTTCCTGCATATCAAGATAATACTTTCGATCTTGTGGACTTTGTCCAATAATGGCATGTATTTTTACCTTTGTATAATTTTCCCAACTGTTAGGCACTGCAAAATAGAGCGTGTGAGTTTCCGTATTTCCCCCCTCACTAACTGCCTGCACGTTATCCAAGCTTTTTGCGGCGTACATCTTCTGCGGCTGTTCGGTCGGTTCCGGGGTGGCGGTGGGGGTCACGGTCGGCACAGGGGTGGCCGTTGCGGTGGCTGCCGGTTCCGGGGTCGGGGTGGGTTCTGCCGTGGGCTCCGGCGTTTCGGTCGGGGCGGGCTGCTCCGGCTCGGCGCTTTGTTCCGGTTCCGGGGTGGCGGCGTTCTGCTCCGGCGGAACGGTATCCTCCCCGGAGGCCGTTCCCTGCTCATCCTCCAGCAGCTCTACTTCGTCAGGTGCGTCGGGCAGAAGATCCACCTCGGCGTATACAGGCAGGGCCATTGCCATAACCAGGCAAGCGGTGACAAGCAGCGCTGTCAGCCGGCGCGCCCAACCTGTTGTGTTTTTCCCTGTTCTATTCAATCTGCTCACTCGCCTTTCGCGCTGGCTTGATGAAAGCACATTGTTCCACAGGGGATCCCTGTGGAACAATAAAAGAAGCCAGCTTCTTTTACTTGCGCAACCGTTGCCATGTTGTTTTCAAAAAAATTACGCATCGAATCTTCTCATTGCGCATTTACTTTTTAGTGTTAAAGTATAGCACCTTTATACCAGAAAGGCAATACAATCCACGTAAATTCCTGTTTTTCAGCACTTTTACTGATTGCGTTTTCCTCCAATTATACAATGTATTCAAAGCCTTTGTATAATTTATTCCTAATTTTCTTTTTGGCAGCGGTCCCTTTTATATACTTTGACCGCGCGTTTATGATCCTCTGCGCACACAGAGCGCAACTTTGCGGCAAAATTCGCCTTTTTTGCTACATTTCCCTGTTTTTGCGCAATTATTTGTTTCGCATGCGCCTGTTTGTGGCGGGGCCTGGCGGCTGGGTGGGCGCCTTGTGGGAGGGATGGCAGGTTTGCGGCGCACGGTTCCCGTTTTTTGCGGCGCGATGGGTACACCGCGCCCCTGCAAACGGTTTGCGGTGTTTGCGGCGGCGGGTGTGTGTTTGGTGGATTGCACGCCCGCCAACGGGACGCCGTTCTCCCTTTACAACGGGGTGCGGGGTTGCTGCAGATATGCCATTCGCTTTTTGTCCCCCCTGCCCCGCCCCTGATTCCCGGTTCCCCCTTGCCGATCTCTATCTGCGCCAGCTCCTGAGGTGCATCTGAGAGCAACGAAAATAGCGGATCTTTCGCAAGCACAAAATCCGGCTGCGTTTGCTGAAACAGACGAGCTTTTTGACGTTTCAGACAGCTCCCAGCTCCCAGCTTTCAATCTATCCTGTGTAAACTGCAACCCCTCACGCGCCATTCTGTGCGGCACTTACCTTATAATATAAGGGGTTCTACCCTGTGTAAATTTGCAACTGATCTATTTGAAGCAGCTGTGAGCTGTTGCAATTTTGCACAGGGTATTGCCCGCATTCTGTGCCGAACATTCCCGAAACGTGTTGGAAAAACGCACAGGATTGCCTTGTTTTCCTATGCCGCTTACCGTTGGAAAAACGCACAGGTTACCCCCGGAACAGTTGCATTTTACACAGGGTATTCCCGCTCCCCTGCCCCGCCGTGACCCGCGTACCTGTTGGAAAACCACACAGGATAGGCCCGTTCCCCGTGTTGCAATTTACACAGGTTTGGCTGTTTTTGGCTTATTTGCAACTTTACGCAGGTTGCTTTCCGCACAGGAAAATGGTGGTGGAATGCACAGGCTGCAGTTGGTTGAACACACAGGTTTGCGTTGTTAAATTACACAGGCTCTACCTATTACTAATATAGAACTAAACAACTAAGCCATAATAACAACCAGAAGTAAGCCGGGAGATGGGGGAGAACGGGAAAAAATTGGTGTTGCCATTCCATCAGGTTACAGAACTCTGAAGCAGCAGGACAGAAAGTACAATAAAACCCTGTGTAACCTGTACCCGGGCGGCAACCCCCACAGGATGTATGGCAAACCACAACGCGGGTGTTGCATTTTGCACAGGGTAATGGCGGTGAAACCCTGTGTAAATTTGCAATTCTTGTGCTGGACAACAGGATGTGCTATAATGTTTAGCATGATGTGCGTGACCACCCGGGATACAGCAACCGATATAGGAGGCCCCTGCTTATGGCGGCAAGTAAACAGAAAAAAGATGATCCGTTTGTCGTTACGTTTGAAGAACGCGGGGACCAGACCATCGTTCGCAAATCCAATGACCTTGTACAGATGACGCGCAACAACCTGACGCTGAGCCAGCAGCGCCTGATGCTGCATATTTTTTCGATGATTAAGCCGGAGGATACGGACCTGCCCTCTTATGAGCTGAGCATTTATGATTTTATCAAGATGACCGGCATGGACCCGCACAGCGGGGCGCTGTACAAGCAGGTGCGCAAAAATATTGAGGAGCTGGCCAACGCGCCCATCCAGTGGATCAAGAATAACGGAACTTCCACGGTGGAAACATTCCGCTGGATCGATAAAGTGCGCATTGATGAGGGCCGCGCGCGCATGACCATCACGCTGGATCCGGTGCTGAAACCGCACCTGGTGCAGCTGAAAACCCTGTATACCACCATGGATGTGACCTACACCATGCTGATGCGGTCCACCTATTCCATCCGCATTTACGAGCTGTGCAAGAGCTACCAGAGCCTGTACCTGAAAAAGAAAGCGGCCGGGGAACCGCTGGTATGGAACCTGAGCATGCTGTATGAACAGCTTTCGTATACGGCCAACCGATGGTCGGATTTCCGCCGCCTGGCACTGGAAAAGGCAAAGGCGGAAATTAACGAAAAGACGGATATTATTTTTAATTACGATGTGTACGAAAAAAAGGGGCAGAAGGTTCTTTCGCTGGTGGTAACGATTGACCCGGTGGATGATGCCGCCGCACAGGCCAACTTGGACAGCATCAACAGCACAGTGCGCAAAAAGAGCAAAAAGAAGGGCCGCCCCACCGTGGCGATTGAGGATTCGCTGCTGGATGACCCCAGCGTGATCACCTTTGATTATGTTTCGGCACCGGAAACAACGATCCCCTATTCTTTTGGACGCCACCGCACCGAGCTGCGGGAGGAAATTGTTGTGAAAGCGCGCATGGATCAGCTGCGTGCGGAGATTACGCCCGAAGAGCTGCACGCGGTGGAAGTGATCATTGATGTGTTGGCAGATGCCTGCTGCACCATCCAGGCAGGCGATGGCGAGCAGGACGGCGGCAACAAAACGGTGTTTGGAAAGATGAATGCCATCATCCTGGATTGCGGCGGGCTGACCAGTTGGCTGGCCGGTGTGGCACCCCGTTATGCACAGGAGATCATTCCCCGGTCGCAGACGATGCGCAGCCCGGCGCGGTACCTGAACAAGGTGCTGCGCGAGGATATGGATAACTATCGCATTTATATTTTCCGCAAGGCAAAGCCGGCAGCAGAACCCAAAGAGGAGCTGTTGGAAGCGGAGTACCATGTGATGGACGAGCCGGTGCAGCAAACGATGCCGGAGCCTGAGCCGCCCAAGGTGGAGCTGATTCCCGAAACGATTGTAAAACGGCAGGATATGCGAAAAGAGTTTGCAAAGTTTGTAGATGATGGATACCTGGAAAAGACGTTGACGAGCGGCCAGCGCGGCGCTTACCACGAAATTTACCGCCACCTGGCAGCGCGGTGCGTGCCATCGCCTTCCAGCCTGCGCAATGGGCTGAAAGACGAAATGCGGCTGCATTACCTGGCCTGCATGAATGAAGTGATTGAAAAGTATGGCAGCCTGACCCCATTGATGGAAGCTATGGCGCATGAACTGGACTTTGATGTGTTCTGGGCAAAGGCCGCCAAGGACCCCAGCGTGAATAACCCGATGGGGCTGTTCTACCACATTATTGAAGAACGCGCGCTGAACCCGATCGGCACCATAATGAACGACCAGGCACAACGGCAGAAGGTTGCCGCCAAGGAAAAAGGTGAAAAAGATAAGTGGCACAACGAAAGCTGGATGGATGCTTTTGAGGAAGATATTCCGGATGACAGCGAAGAGTAATTGAGATGAAGCGGAGCGGAACATCCGGGAACGCTATTATAATAAGGTAAGCAGCGGCTGGCAGATTGCTGGCCGCTGCTTTTTTGTTGGGGTGCAGCTGAGAAATGGAAATATCCGGCGTTTTTTGATTTCAGATAGACCTTGGGCAACACCGCACAATTCCCGCCTTGCGGCTTAAGCACCGCTCCGGCAGCTGTGGCACGGCATCTGCGTTGCCAAAATGCTCGATAAGACATCCAGTATTATCTGCGCTTTTGGCCTAGCAGCTACCGCACCTCGCTCGCCGTATCGGCACTTAGAATTATGCGGTATTGCCCTTGGGATAATGGGTGAGAAGGAAGGTGCGTGAGCGGGAATGCCCGGATGAAATGAAGAAGGATGGGAAGGAAAAGCGGCAGAGAAAAAGCGTGAACAGCAACGAAGAGATGCCTACATAATATTCGTCAAAATATCCGTTGACACACGCGAAGCATATGATATAATAGAAGCTATAACAGCAACGAAGAGATGCCGCACGGCATGGGGTGCCAGTTTTTGCAACCCGCAGTTAGATTAAGATACCGGCGTGCGGTACTACAAAAAGAACCGAACAAAAGGCAAAGATTAACCGACAGCAACGAAGAGATGCCTACACAAAGGCGCTCGCAAGGAGGAAAACAATGGGATATTGTATCTCAGTCTGCATTGAAAAAGGCGGCGTGGGAAAAACCGTTACCGTCTGCAACCTGGCGGCGCTGATGGCGCAGGACGGCAAGCGGGTGCTTGTTGTGGATATGGATGCCCAGGGCAACTGTACCTATACCCTGACGGGCGCCCGTGTAACCGATAATACTTTTGATCGCGCTGGCGTGTATGATATGTTCCGTGCCTATGGCATCAGCGGCACGCAGAACTATATTTCCCGCACGCAGTTTGATAATATTGATATAATTCCGGCAAATGGCAACACCCCAATGGCGGCCAAGCAGCTGCAAATCCTGGAACAGTCCGAAAGCACCAGTATCAATATGTTTTTGGCCATGTGCCTGGCACAGGTTGCCGGCGAATACGACTATATTTTGATCGATACCCCGCCGTCCCGCGATGTAATGGTGACCAACGCCCTGATGGCCAGTGACTTTGTGCTGATCCCCTGCGTGTGCGATGACTACAGCCGTGACAGTGTGTACCGCACTGTGGCCATGTGTCAGCAGTTGGAGCACGATGAGGGCGAAAAAATTGATGTTTTGGGCATTATCCTGACTATGGTGGAAAAAACTGCCCTGACCGAAGTGATCCGCAATGAACTGCGGGAAAGCCAGCTGGGCAGCAAGCTGTTTGCTGCCGAAATCCGTAAGGGACAGGCTGTAAAGGATAGCACCCGCCTTGGTGCGCCGGTTGTGCTATGTGCACGCAGCAGCAACCCGGCAAAGGATTATGCAAAGGTGTATGCCGAGCTGAAAACGCGCATTGAACAGGAGGCAGAGTGATGGCAAGCAAACTGGACCGACTGCAGAAGAAAGGCTTTAAAGTAAACGAAGCAGCGTTAAGTAAGATCGCGCGCGGCGACCAGGAGCCGGGCGGTGAATACAGCGAGATCAATATCAATGATATTGAAGAAAACCCGGATAATGCCCTTTACCGTGAGCTGGATACCGAGGAAGATATTGCGCTGCTGGCCGATGATATCCGCCGCGCGGGGCTGCTGCACAACCTGGTTGTGTTCCCTAAGACCGGTTTTGGCGGAAAATATGTGCTGCTTTCCGGCGAGCGCCGCCTGCGTGCGCTGCGCCTGTTGGTGGAGCAGGATAAACGCGAGCAGGAAGAAAAACAGCTGCCCAACCGCATGAGTGAATGGCAGAAAGTGCAGTGCAAAGTGGTGCGCAACTTGACGGAAAACGAAAAAGTTGTGTATATTGACAGCGCAAACCTGCAAGTGCGCGGCGGCATCAGCAATGAACGTGTGATGCGCCAGGCGGCGGCGCGTTTTGTGGAAAACCTGCAAAAAGCACCGTATAACCTGAGCGCAGCGGAAGCGAAAAAAGCGCTGAAAGAGGTCAGCCCGCTGAATTCCCGCACGATTGATAAGGCGCTTTCGATTCAGAATGATCTCAACCCTGACCTGCGCCGCTTGCTGGATGAGGAATTCCTGAACCGAGCCGAGTGCGAAACCTATCTCCGCCTGACCCTGGAAGAACAGGCCCGTGCAGCCGCAGTGTTTTTGAAAATCGCAGCCCTTGACCCACGCAGCCATGAGCGCCGCGCTATTAAGGACGCATTGACCACCGCCATGTTGGATGTAGCAGTGGAACGCCGCAGCATGCAGGAGCGCGAGAGCGTATTTGCAGCAGCGTTGCAAAATGCACAGGATGCAATCGGCCAGGCCAAGACGCAGGAAAATAAGGCGGCGGCAGTAGATAAGGACCACAACTTTATTTCGGCCAAGCTGCCTACCACGGCCCGCAAACTGCGTAAAATTGCAGCGGCAAAAAATATTGAAGCTAAGATCCGCAGTTATACGGCAGAGGACCGCAAAGCAATGTCGGACCAGATGCAGGAGCTGATTGCGGCAGCGCAGGAGCTGAAAGCACTGATTGATGCTGTGGAATAATCCAGATCCACGAAAGCAGCAAACAACAAAAATCCATGCAAATAGGAATACAGGAATCCACAATATGAAACAGCGAATTGTCATCCGGCTGCACCTGGCTGTGCGGGCAGTGCTGCAAAGCGAAGCGGACTGGCGCGGCACGCGGCTGGGCACCCTGACATCGGAGCTGATCCATGAACAGGCTGCGAAAGCGCGCCTGTGCGGGGTGCAGAATTACGAGTTGAACCCCGTCAGCAGCCGCTATGTTCCCGTTACAAACGGGACAAAATATAAGCAGACATCTGGCCTGGAGCAGATCTCCATCTATCTGAACGATGAGGATATGCAAACCCTGAAAGAGCTGGCACTGGCCAACGATAGTGTGCGTGTGATCAACGGCAGGCAGGCAATCACCTACCGATATGTTGTTCCCGGAATGCTGCTGAACGACCCGGTGTTTACGGGGCTGACAGAGCAGAACAGCACGGCAGGGGAAGCACTTCAAAATCTTGAGGCAATACCGCATAATTCTAAGTGCCGATACGGCGAGCGAGGTGCGGCAGCTGCTAAGCCAAAAGCGCAGATAATACTTTGTGTATTATCGAGCATTTTGGCAACGCAGATGCCGTGCCGCAGCTGCCGGAGCGGTGCTTAAGCCGCAAGGCGGGAATTGTGCGGTGTTGCCTTGAATAAATCAAAGGCGGCACCGCGTTTTTTGAAAGACGCGGTGCCGTTTTGTATGCAAAGCAGCCTGAAAATACTACAAAACATAAACCTGTGCGAAATTACAACAAAACGGATAGAAGGTGAGAATAGGAAAAAAGGAGAAATATGTTGGAATTTTACACAGGTTTACAGAGCAAAACATGAGGAAAAGCGCGATGCAGCGTTTGCGAAATAAAGCGGATTTTGGGTGAATCAGGTGCGGGGAACCAAAAAAGAGGGGAAACCTGTGTAAATGGCAACAATCTGCAGGGTGAATTACCTTTTTATAATACGACAGGGATAGTAATACCCTGTGTAAAGATGCAACACTGTACGCTGCGAAAGGGAAGAGTTGCAATTTTACACAGGGTATTGGTTATTCTGTCAGGCGGAGTAGAAGGAAAATACTAAAACAAAATGGCATATATGAGCTGTATTATACGATTTGGAATTAAAACAGCCGACCAAACGATGGGATTTGGCGGGATAGGGAGAAAGGCGAAAGTTGATAGGGAGAGAGCGAGGGCAGAGGGTGGCATGCTGCTTGATAGACAAAAACGTGGAAACGTGATGTGAAATGGCGAAAATACAACGCTATTTTTGTATTAAATTTATTTAATAATACAATTTGTATTTCTGTACAGAGAATCTCTTTGGAAACCAAGCGGGAATAATTTGACGATTTAAGCAATAGCAGATGGCCTGCAACTTGAGAAAGTATTGGCAACACCGCATAATTCTCGCCTTACGGCTTAAGCACCGCTCCGGCGGCTGCGGCACGG
>UMLF01030820.1_pt1 | contig 17712 bp, 10 predicted proteins | sample 1966501 | NCBI WGS metagenome assembly UMLF01 (sample SAMEA4836194, study PRJEB28245) | human gut metagenome | biome: gut microbiome; material: fecal sample | place: Denmark | collected 2008 | reverse complement strand
AATGAGGGCCTGCCGCAAATTTGTTTTTTGCAACAGGCCCATTTTGCTTGGCCTTTTATTCAAAAAACATTTTCGTGTTTAGCGGGTCCAGTAAGACCAAGTGCTAGAGTCGGGGCAGTCATCTAAGGGGTGATTGTACAAACCAAGTTGTCCCCATTTAGAATTACAAGAGATATAGGGGCTATTTTTTAAATTATCTGCAAGAATGCCAGAGTGCTCCGGGTAAAATGTACCATAAATCTCTTCCTGCCAGTATACTTTATTGCCGTTGCTGGAGGAGGATGTTTTTTGATAGCTGCCATCTGTCGTATAGGGACTTGGATCGGACATCCAGTAGTAGTTAGAAGCTGATGTGGAATACCAAGCATACGAATGGCAATTATACTTTTTCGTTGCATCCCGTACCTTTGTTGCAGTTGGGTATGCTGCCAGGCATTGTGAATTTAGGGAACTTTTTTCAGCGGCAGACCAATCAACAATAGACGATTGGTTCTCTACTTCCACTTTTGTGCCTTTTGGAGTTGTGACTGTGGCTACTGCACGGGCAATGGTAGATCGGGATTTTCTTGTAAAGCGTTATGAAATGTGGTAAGATTTCCGCAGTTTACCTCTAGGTTACGTTTTCTTTCTAGGTTCTTTTCTTCAGAAATCTGGATGAGCAAGTTAACTTCTGCTTCATCTAAGCCACCAGTCACTTCTTCCTGTGCAATCAAAATCTCGATTATTGACAGGGACCTTATATTTTGGTAGTTTGCGTTCGCAGACACAGAATATGCATTTTCTACAGGAATGTTACGGTAAAAGTCAATTAATACGGCCCCAAAATCTGCGCGCTTTGTCAATTTTGCCAGTGCAGGGAACTCCCGATATACATGTTCAAAGCCGGCCCGGTAGGTGTCAAATGCATATAGATCTATCATAAATGGGTATGCCAGGACAGTTTGCAGCAATTCTTCTGTGGACATGTTTTCAATTGCATCATTGGAGAGTTGGCATGCATCTACTCGGTCGGTGCGCTTCATTTCTGTCCAATTTGGTGTCAAAGTTATAGGATAGTGCCGAGCGGTATCTGATATTTGTGATGGAACCTGTGCCTGAGCAGCGGCTGATATGATAGAAGTGCCTACCAATAGAAAAGTAAGAAGTAGCAATCGTGCTTTTTTCATGATTACGCAGCCCCTTTCAGGCCCTTTCATTTTTGTGTAAAATTAAAAATAGGAATACTCTTTGCGGCGTTTGCGGCACATGGGCATCGCCTCCTTTCGAAGCATTATTACAATGCTTGACACCGTATACATTTTGCTCTGCTAATAAAATATCATATTTCTGGACGCATGTCAAGATGGAATTTGTGCTCACTTGTAAAAAATATGGTGGGGGGTTGGTCTAATTTCTGTGAGGGTCTTCTTTTTTGGTGCAATCCTAAATTTTATAATATGTCGCTGGATACTTGATTGCAATGCGGTTGTGCTTGCGTTTTTCAACGTTTACTTGATATGTAAATTCGTCTGGTAAAAAGTCGAAATCAGGTCACAGCTTCTCTAATTTCCCCCAAAAGCCGCAAAAAACCCAGTTTATTTCAGTCGAAACCCAGCAAAAAACGGCGTTTTTGCCATTTTACCCATATTTTTTTCCGTTGTATATTTATCTCTTGACAGCAGAGCTATCTCATGGTATATTTTTAGTGTAACCTTTCTACCCCAAAAAGGAGGATTGTCATGATGAGATTGACGAAAAGCGAATTAGAGATCATGGAGGTACTGTGGGCCGCTGATGAGCCCCTGTGCCGTGCGGACATCATTGCCCGCTCCCAGGACAAAACCTGGAAAGACAGCTCTGTCCACATCCTGCTGAACAGCATGCTGAAGAAAGAGGCCATCCAGGAAGCCGGCTTCGTGCGCCGTGGGAAAGGATATGGCCGTGTATTCACCCCCGCCATTTCGGAAGAAGCTTACTTTGCCGGTAACCTGTTCAACCGGAAAGACAGTGCCCAATTGTCCCGGCTGTTTGCTGGCTTGGTAAACAGCGACGGGGTGACGCCCGCTCTGTTGGATGAACTGGAGGGGATGATCCAGACCCGGAGGAACGAACTCAATAAATGAGCTTTAGCGTGCTCTCTTTTCTCAACGCGGTCTTTTGGTTCAATCTGGGCTTAATTCCGATTGCCATTTTACAGGCCCGTTGGAAAATTGCAATGAAGTACAGTCCTGCCCTCCTGGCTGCCTTGGCAATCCTGGCCGGAGTCCGGGTGTTCTTCCCCTTGGATTCTCCCATGTTCTTGGTGATTAGGTCCCACGTTGTCCTGCGTTTTCTGCAGCAAGTACTGGTTTATAAGCTATTCGACGCTGTGCCAACCTGGGTATTCGCTGTGGCTGTTTGGATTGTGGGCGGCTCGACTGTATTACTTCGCGAATTTTATTTCTGTCTGCAAGACAGGCGGACCCGGCAAGGCTGGGTCCACGTACATAACGATCAGGTTGTCCGCGCAGCCGCCGCGTTGGGAATTCCGATGCGGATAATCATCGTGTCTCCTCAAGTGGATATCCCTATTGCATCGGGGCTTCTGAAACCCCGCATCTATCTGCCCGATGCAGATCTGTCTCATGAGGAGTGGGTCTGGATTCTGAAACATGAACGCCAGCACTTGCGAAACGGCGATATTTGGATTAAATTCTTGTACCTGATGCTGGAAGCCGTATTTTTCTGGAATCCACTCATGCATCGCATGGAAAATAATCTGAATGACCTGCTGGAATTTCGCTGCGATTACTTATTGACACGAAATAGTCCCGCGCTGGATAACCAGATCTATCTCTTATCCATCCTCCATGTCCTTCAGCAATCAAATGAAAACAGCGACAGCGGGGGCGGTCAGACGCGCTCCCACATGTGTACGTTCATTGTGCACAACCATGCGGAGAGTCTTCTAGTAGACCGTGTGAACGCAGTTGAACATCCCCGACCGAAGCGTCCTTTTGCGCACACCGCTATTGCAGTCTTAGGTCTTACATTGTTTTTTGCGTCCTATTTTGTGCTGTTTCAGCCAGCAGGAGATCCTCCCGCCAAGGAAATTGAACAGCAAGTAGAAATAACAGCAGATAACGCTTATATTCTGCAAACAAGCATTGGGACTTATGAACTGTGGGTAAACGGCACCTATTTTGGCGCTTTACCTGCAGAAGCTATTGGACGAGAACCTTTGGATCAGCTTCTAATTCGCATCGAAGGAGAATAGTATATGGGAAAAAAGTTTTTTATCTCTTGTTTGGCTGCTTTAATTTTGACGTTTAGTATCGCTCCAGTCTCTGCGGCTCCCTCCCCCACTCCAGTTAGTACTACAGAGGTAGCTGGCACTGCACGGGCGGAAGAAACTAGGTGGTATTTCCGTACCACGTCTGATGGTAAAAACCAAATGCGTCTGTGGTCGATTACATACTCTCGTTGGTTAACCGACTGGATCACCATCAACTAAAGACTTTTATGACCAAAACATTCGCAGCGCCGCGAGGTCCGAAGTGGACTTTGCGGCGCTGCAATTCATTGTTTCCTGGATAAAAGCAGGGCGCCGATGATGGTTGTCACTGGCACTGCCAAAATGACGCCGATGGCGCTGGAGACGCCGCTGACCACTTCCAAGGCCAGGTAGCTGGAGCTCATCAACTCCCGCCAAGGCAGGTCCAGGCTGTAGAGATAGATCATCAGGGTAAACCCACTGCCAAGAAAGGCCAAAATCAAGGTGTTGGTCATGGTGCCCACCATGTCCCTTCCAATGTTCCTGCCGGATTTCCACAGCTCCCCCAGGGTCATCTCCGGGTTTACCGCCTTCAGCTCGCTGAGGGCCGAGGAGATAGACATGGCCACATCCATCACGGCGCCCAGAGACGAAATGATAATTCCACCCACCAGCAAGCCGCGCAGGCCAATGGGCGTTCCCGTCTGGCGGAGCTGCAGCAGCGGCTCCACGTCGGAAATGCGTAAGCCGTTGACATGGGCCAGAGCCTGCGCGCCCAGTCCAAACACCGTGGCCAAGGCCATACCCGCAATGGTCCCCAGGCAGGCGCATAAAATTTTCCGGTTTACACCGCCCAGAATCACAAAACAGACCACTGCAATATAAGAACACAGCAAAAACACCGTCCACACCGTGGGCCACCCCTTCAGAAGCAGGGGAATCAGAAGAAGCACCAGCACTGCCACCGTCATCGCCAAACCCAAAATGGACTTTGCGCCAGTCTTCCCTCCCACCAATACGGTCACCAGGAGAAACGCCGCCAGAATGAGGCCGATGGCTATGCTCCGGTCATGCTCATACACGGTGGCGTTGTGGCTTCCATCGGCATAGGTGGAGATCAACAGCGTCACATGGTCCCCTGAGGCCGCTGGCTCGCCGTACAGCGGCCCAACGGCATTGGACGTCAAAAGGGTCTGCCCCCGATATTGGCCCGATGTCACAGCCACCAGGAGGCTCTGGTCCCCTCTGTATGCGCCATCCGCTTCGGCGTCGGGCTCGCAAGAGTCTGACAGAATCTCCAGGACCCTTCCGGTCTCATATTCCACGTAGGCTTCCCCCCGCTGCTGCTCCTCTGCCGTCCCACTATGGGCATATCCGTACAGACCGGCAAACACAGCCGTCGCCAGAAGTAAAATCACCGCCGCCGGCCAGCTCCGCCGCAGGTAAGCCGCCAGCGCCCCGCCTTTTCCCTGTCCCATATTCCTGCGCTCTCCTGTCTTTTTTTCACTTAGCATACCAACTTCTCCCTGCCCTGTCAAGCGCTGCTCCGGCAGACTACAGGGCGGCAGCATTTCTTCCTTACAAACCGGCAGGCAGGAGCCATACGACGTGGAAGCCCCTACTTCTGTCCGTCAGTCCATAGAAAGCGCAACATGTCGCCGTTCCTCATCCGCTTCACTTCGCTGGGCATCTTCTCCCCGCTCCGGAGCTGCAGGGCCCAGTCTCCCCGGCGCCACTGCCCCATTTCAGGGAAAACGCCGGCTCGTGCCTTTACCCCGGTAACGGCACGGGCCGGCGGACAGGAAGCGCCCTGCCGCTTCCGGATGAGCCGAAGCAGAACAGGGCGCTTCCCATGGGTTCCTGCAATATGGACTTTTTACTTTCTGGCTTTCTGCTCTCGCAGATACTCATGCAGCATACACAGAAAATCTCCCGCCGTGGGTGGCTGTGTAATGCTCCTGTGGGCAATCTTTGAGAAATACCCAGGGTTTGCATCCCATGCTTTTGCAATGGACGTACGGATGTTGCGCTCGACGCTGGTCCGGGTATTGCCGCAGCGTGCCGCCGCAGCCGGATACAGACCTCCAATGAGCCGCTTCAGCAGCGTCTCATCTTCCTCCACCAGCTCCATCGCCGCCAAGATGCAATCGTAGCCCTCCTGGCACCTGTAGATGCCGAAGCGAAACAACAGACCTTCAAGCTTATCCATGATATTGCACATCTCCTTTATTTGTAAAATTTCGCAAAACTATATTACCATATATAGCGTTCCATTTCACAAGCAAGAGAAAAATCGACAAAAATCACGAATAAAAGCGGAAAATCGCTAACCAGTCCAGCATTTCCGCCTCAATTATAATCTAATTCAATAATACCTCTCGTCTATTTCTTCTGGTAGATTTCCAGCCGGTCTTCCCATGCATCCAATTTCGTATAGCCATTTTTCTCCAGAAACTTCACCAAGTTTTGATACCCATCTTCCCCATTTTCCTCATAGAGGGTGTAGCTGCTTGTATGGTTCACATCCAGAACCACATACTCGGTGCTGAGCAAGTGCTCTCTGGAGCAGTAGCGCACATCATACAGCACCGCCCTCTGAGAAAGGGGCACCGTGTAGAAGGTGGTTGCCGTCACAGTGGCATCCTCTGGGATTTGGCTGAGGAATTCCCCGATCTGGATATATTCCTCCCGGTTGTTCTGGTACAAGTCAAAATACCCGGTAGCCTTTGGAACGACCACAGAAGCAAAGCAACTGCCAGAGATCGCAATGGCCAGGCCCAAGGGGATATACCGGAATAGAGCCCTGTTTGGCTCCCAGCTTGCCATGATATCCTCCAAATTGACCACTGTCATATAGATCAGGCAAGCTATCGACCCGTAGGTATACTGAAAAAAGACACTGTGCTGGTACGGATAGTCCGACATCAGATTGACAAGAACATATGGAATCAGCAAAATGTATCGCTCATATTTCCTGGTCCACAGAGGCATACCCAGCAGAGGCAGCATCGTCAGGACAAGGAAGGAGAGCTTTTCCCGATCGACACATTCGTAAATTACCTTCATTGGCGACAGCAACACCGCCAAGATGACCGAAAACAGAGAACCGGACCCTCCATACATAAAATTTTGATACCGGTTGGTCATAACCCCATCGCCGTAGCGGCTCAGGTAAGCTGTAACCAGCAAAAACCACGCCAGTGCGCCAGCCAGCAGAACCCCACCGGTCACCAGCCCCCACCGGTTGCACCCCCGGAGCCATGCCCGTAAAATCAGCCAGAGCGCCACTACCGCCACATACACCGCCGCATCCTCTTTGACCAGCAAGGTCAGACCGCCACACAGAAGAGCCTCCCATCGCTTCTCACGGTCAATTCCATCAAACATCCATAAAATCAGGGGCGTTAGAAACACATTTTCATGGATGTCGTAGCTGGTGCCTCCGGAATACGCCGGGTAGAGGAGGAGCAGCAGGCAAACCCCGGCGCTGACGCCAGCAGAAAATCCATGCCGGCGGCAAAGTCTCCACAGAGGAATCACTGCAGACGCCAAAACCGCCGCCTGCAGCACCTGCAGCGTCACGGGCTTGGGATAAATGCAATAAAAGGGCAGAAGCAAGTAATAAATCGGCGAAACGTGGACTGCAAAATGAGAAAGAGGGCCATCCCGCTCCACCGTGGTCACAGGTAGGCCGGTAGTCCGCATCTGGTGAAACATCTGAGAAAAAATGCCGAAGTCAAAGGTGGGCGCCCGATAGGTCAAGACCCGGTACACCGTCCAAAAACTCACAAAAATAAAAAACGCAGTCGCAAACACTGCCGTCCAAATCCGTCCACCTCGGCCCCGGTCTCCCGCCTGCCGGACCGCCTTCTCGGTTCCACACCAGCCACGCCAGGCGTACACACCCAAGACACCCAAAACCATCAGGCACGCAAGCAGATAGCGGGGCGCGAAGGAAACGCGAAGAGAGGTGATCATCAAAATTCCAAAAACCACAAATATGGCCCATCGTTCTAACCGAAGCGTTTCAAAACGCCTGGCCAAGAGGGACAACAGTACAAAAAGAAATGCTGCCATGCCCAGCAGCAGCAACACGGATTGAGCTGCCAAGCCCTCCAGCCCCTCCAAACCGCGGAGCTCCGCCCTCAGGGAAAGATACTGCACCAAGACAGCCGTTAGCCAGCTTAACAGCATACGCCTCAGTATGTCCCCCACAGTCCATGGGGCGCCCCGCATCGCACCGAAATCTCTCATAAAATACTTCCTCCTGATGTCATACGTCAAGTCTCCCACAATCCCCCGCAAAAGTTTTCCTTGACACTCCCACTTTTGCCCCAGATCTCCACAAAACCTTTTCGCCTAGCTTATATCACATTCCCTTTCAAAATGCAAGGACCTTCCAGCCAGTATTTTTGATTAAAATTGTTCTGAAACTGTGCAACGAAATGCATAATTCAAATGAGCGGCAGCTGATATGCCATACACCAGGCAATGTCACTCTGACCCCTCTGCATTTCCCTTGACAATCCCCTGGCGCTGCAGGAGATTGCGATTTCCTGACCTGCTGTAGAGATATGGGCCCTTACAAAAAGGACCCGGCCTTTTTAAAAAAGAAAGACAAATGTCTCTGCCTGTGCTATAATGAAATTGGCAGCAAGCGCTGCACAACGAATGAAAAGGACGGAATGGAACATGGCCGCTTCCTGGCTGAACGACGCTGTATTTTATGAAATTTATCCCCAAAGCTTTTACGACTCCAATGGTGACGGCATTGGCGATATCCCCGGCATCATAGAAAAACTGGACTACGTAAAATCCCTGGGCTGTAACGCCCTGTGGATCAATCCTTGTTTTGACTCTCCATTTAAGGATGCAGGTTACGACGTGCGGGACTACAAACGTGTAGCCCCCCGGTACGGTACCAACGAAGATCTCATCCACCTCTTCCAAACAGCCCATGAGAAAGGAATCCGGGTGCTGCTGGACCTGGTGCCAGGCCACACCAGTGAAGAGCATCCCTGGTTCCAAGCCAGCTGCCAGGAGGAACCCAACGAGTACTCCGGCCGGTACATCTGGACCAACGCCTGGTTCGCCCGGGGGGACGGAATGCCCTTTGTCAGCGGAGAAGCTCCCCGGAACGGAGCCTACATCCTGAACTTCTTCAAGTGTCAGCCGGCTTTAAACTACGGCTACGGCCAATGTAACCAGCCCTGGCAGCAGCCTGCCGGCAGCCCGGAGGCCTTGGCCACCCGGGCTGCCCTGTGGGACATCATGGAGTTCTGGCTGGAGCGGGGCTGCGACGGCTTCCGAGTGGATATGGCCGGCTCTCTGGTGAAACATGACACGCCGGACTGCTCCTACACCCAGGCCATTTACCAGGAAATCCGGGAGAAGCTGGACGCCCAATTCCCGGAGGCCGCTCTGGTCTCCGAATGGGGCCTGCCCCGTCAGGCGCTGAACTGTGGCTTTGACATGGACTTTTATTTGGAGTGGCACGGCAACGGGTACTCCAGCCTGATGCGGGACTATGACACCGACGGAAACATGGTGATGCAGGGTCCTGATACCAGCTACTTTAAGCAGGCCTCCGGTACAGACGTCACCCGGTTTCTGGCAGATTACCTGCCCCAGTACACAGACACCAAGGACAAGGGCCTTTGGTGCTTCCTCACCTGCAACCACGACACCACACGACCCAGCTTCAACCTCTCTGCCGAGGAGCTGAAGGTAGCATATGGACTTCTTTTCACCATGCCCGGCGCCCCCTTCCTGTACTACGGCGACGAAATCGGCATGGCCTACCGGAAGCTCCCCAGTAAAGAGGGCGGCTACACCCGCACCGGTTCCCGCACCCCTATGCAGTGGTCCCGGGGGAAGAACCTGGGCTTCTCCACAGGCACCCCAGAATCTCTGTACCTGCCTGTAGACCCCGACCCAAATGCGCCCACGGTGGAGGGGCAAGAAGAAGACCCTCAATCCCTTCTGCACTACACCCGCGCCCTCATTGCCCTGCGCCACAGCCACCCGGAGCTCCAAGCCAGGTCTCCCTTCTCAGTTTACTCCGCAGAGCCTGGCTCCCGGCTGTTCGCCTACAAGCGGGGAGACCTCCTGTGCGCCCTAAATCCTGGCGTGGAAGCCCTTGCCCTACCCCTGGACAGTGCTTACCGCATTCTCTTCTGTCAGGGAACGGCCGAAATCCAAAACCAAGTTTTGGCAATCCAAGGCTTTGCCGTTCTAGAGCCCGCAGCCGGCGCGTGAGGCGGATGCTGCTAGCTGCTCTCATGGAATGTCCCAACTGAATCCGGTTAAAACTTAACCGCGCCGGCCCTGAGGTCCATCTCAGAGCCGGCGCTTATGATTGCTAGATACCGGGAAGCAGCTTGACTGTCCCACTTTTCCCCTAATTAGAAGCCTGGCTCTCCCAAAATTTTTTCGCAAAAACGCATGATAACAGTCGCAAATTGCGCGCGGCTGGCCGTTCCTTTGGGACTTAGCTTGCCGTCAATGCCACAGATGAGCCCGCGTTCTACCGCCCACGCCATGGCTGACATGGCGTAATGGCTGACCTGTCCCACATCCGGGAAATCCGGATCTGCCTCCGCGCTGACATCTGCACCCTTGAACGCAGCGTAGCGGGCCAGTATGGTGACCAGCTGCTCCCGGGTAACGGCGGTGTTGGGGGCGTAGTGGGTTGCATCCATACCCTTCACAATTTGGTTCTCGGCAGCCCAGATGACAGCTTCCGTATAGTATTTATTTGCGGCAACGTCTGTGAAGGGGTTTTCTGCCGTAGTCTCCGGTTCGCCCTCCATCCGGTAGAGAACGGTGACCGCCTGAGCGCGGGTCAGGCTGCTGCCGGGGGCGAACCCCGTGGCGCTGACGCCGTTCATATAGCCCCGGGCAATGGTAAAGTCCGTCGCCTCGTGGTACCAAGCGTTTACGTCCAAATCTTCGAATGCAGCGGAAGGACAATGGCTTTTATGTGGGCCAATCTCCATCTGCTCCCGGTAAGCAGGCCGGGTGTCATTCACCTCCTGATTGTTCACAGTGATGGTGGTGCTCATCTCATCCTTCCGCGCAAAGGTCAAGGTGGCTACTGCTCTGCCAGCCTCAATGGGATCCAAACCGGCATAGGCCAGCTTCACAACCCCCTCTGCCTGAGCAATGGAGCAATAGGAAGCAGCCACCTGCACATCGGTCAGAGTCATGATCTCCCCATCATATTCCACTGTGAGCAGGCCATTGGTGGAGCCCGTATCTACCCCCTGGGCATCTTTTGCGGTCAGCGCCAGGGTAACCGTCTTGCTGTCTGTGGAAACCCAGGGCTTGGACTGGCGCTCCGCAGTACCCGGGTAGGCGTGTAGCATACCCGCAGCCATGCTCTGCTCCGGGGCAAGCATTTCCGCCTGGAGCGTTGCAGTGGGCTTCTGTGTGGAGAGGGACACTGCTGGAATGCCATTTGCCGCACCATTGGCGCAAGCCTCGTACAGGGCTGCCGGCCAAACGCCGTCGCCCATATCCCCCACGCAGCGGGCCCGGAAATAATACTCCTGATTGCTGCTCTGCATCAGCTGTAACACATAAATCTCGTTGGTTGTGCCGGTGAAATAGGAGAAAAACAGGGTGCTGCCATCCTCCGACAGAACCAGAGAACTGTTCTGCGCTCCGCTTTCCGTGGGATAGTCTAACCCCGTGAGGGTGGAGGAATAGAAATTATAACTGATGCTGCCGGAGCCATCATACCAGAAGGTCCAAACACTGCCGGTATCGTCCAGTGCAAACAGGAAGTCACACGCGGTACCTTTGTCGTTGGTCCCCATGCCGCCGGAGGTAATGGCGACAAACTTAGTTGCACCGGTGTACTGGTTCAAAACGCCGGTTAGATTCCAACCGTTGTCGAAGGTATTGGCCAGCGGATCGTTGGGGCCCAGCAGATAGGCGCGATAGACGCCCATGGCCAGCGGGCTGTCCGCAGTGGCAAAGACCTCCAGCATCGCCATATCCTGCATCGCCGCACCAAAGGCGCTGACCCCGGCAGAAGCATCCAGCTTCTCCCCCGTAACCGGATCGATGCGGAACATCACGCTGTCCCTGTTCTGCACATACAAGGCTTGGTTCGGCACACTATAGGCTACCGCAGCCAGATCCGACGGCAAAGCAGGACCGGCCGTCCAAGTTTCATCTGTCTCCAAATTCCAGGTAAATAATTGGGGATTCCCATCCTGATCCTGAAGTGCACCCTTCAGGGTCACATCTATGGTCTTGACCGCAACTTCGCAGGCTGCAGACTGCGTGGGGTCGGCAACTGCGGTGGCCGTAATGGTACAATTGCCAAAGGAATGGGCTGTTACAACCCCCCGGTCGTTGACCGTTGCAACAGTCTCGTCAGAGGTGGTCCAGGTGACGCTGCCATCTGCCTCCCAGGGAGTTACGGTTGCCGTGAGCTTTTCTGTGCTACCAACCAGCATCTCCAGGGAAGTAGCGTCCAGGGAAACATGTAACCCGTTGCGGTTCAGCATCAGACAGCTTACATTGGGAAACGCTTCTTCATCAAAGTGGCCCACAGTCTCGGCAGTCTTTGCCTCAAGATTGATCTTGACCAGCACATGCTCCACCGTTTCGTAAGCCGGAGGGGCATCATGCTCTATAAAGAAGTAAAGATTGCCGTCCTCCCAGACCATCGGGACAAAGTGCAGAGGGTTATCCCGGTCACTATTAACGGTCATACGTGAGGAAACCCAGGTGTAGCCTGTGTCAAAGACCAGCTCAAACCGGTTTCCAAAGCCTTCCTCCGCAGTGGCCGTCTTGTAAAGCTCCAGACAATGGCTTTGCGGATCTTCTGCCAATGCATAGAGGTTGCCTGCCCCGTCATCCGTCAGTCCATAGACCTGCAAGCTTTTGCCCTCTGTGTCCGTTATGCCTATGGTCTTTTCCGGCGTCAAATCCGTGATCTGACCTGTTCGGGGATCCACCTCTGCAATGTGGGAAATATACTTCCAGCCGCCCCACATCCAGTACAGAGAGTAGGCTGCGTACAGCTTGCCACTGGTTTCGTCATAAGTCATGTCTGTAAAAATAACCTTATTGATCATACCCTCATCCGGATTTTCCTGGACCACGGGCTCTCCCAGGGGCACCGGCGCCGCCGTCAAGTCACCGCCGCCGAAGCAATACAGCTGACCATTGTCATCCATGGCATACAGATGATCCCCGATAAATTCCGCTGCTGTAAATATATAGTCTGCCCCGGCCAGCGCGGTCACATCGCCCTTGACGGCCTCATCAAAGCCAATCCAGCCTGCATTGTCCCAATACCAATCGTCATTGGGCAGTAAGTAGAACGCCATGAACTTGGTATCCACCGTAGCGGCCCCACCCAGTTTTATCTTGTAGGTGGTGGCGTTCATGGCATAGTCATAGACCTGAAGCAGGAGCCGCTCTCCCTCCACCTGGTGCATATCCAGAGTATAGGTAAGCGTTTCACCAGGCTTTGCTTCCTGCTTGGCACCGGCCTCTGTCAGCACCTGCGTACCGGCCGCGTTATACAAAACTACGCCAGCTACATACTGATTGTCCCGTGCCGTAACCTGAAGACTATCGCCGGTCAGACTCAGCGACACATCCTCCAGCGTGGGAGCCGTGTTGTCAATGACCATGGGCATCTCCATGGATGCGCCCTCCCCCAGGGCATCCCAATCCACATGGCCCGCTGCATCCACGTACAGCTCCGGAGCCATGGTCAAAGCCAGCTCAATCTGGTCTCCTTCTTCCAGACCGGAGGGGGTATAATTGGGTTTCAGAGAGTACCCGGTGTTCTGCCACGCAGATTGATTGACATGGTAGAAAGCCGCAGTGAGGCTGCCGGTATTCATTTCATGGATGATTTCCCCGGCATGGGTCACTGTGAAGCGGGAGGCTGCGGCGTTGCGAATCAGAGCAAAGTTCCAGCTGCTGATTTGATCCCCATTTTCTCCGTTTATGGCATTGCGCTCCGGCATGTATGTCTCATCCGCCACAATGGGATTGCCGCCAAAGTGGTACTGCTTCCCGGGCTGTCCGGCATAGCGAATCGCCAGGGAATTGGCAAAGAAGGCGCCATTGCCCGTGGCAGAGGCCAGATAAGGAACGCGGTCCTCCTCCCCGGACTGGTAGGCCACATAGCTGCCCACATCGAACATGGACCCATCTGTCCAGTTACCATAGAATCCCAACACTGGAATAGAATGGATCGTTCCCTCCACACCTTCCGCCGTAGGAAGCTGCCGGGCGTAGAGATACCCCTCCACATAAGCGCCAGCAGGGTAAGATTCATCCAGGTTGGTTTTCTGGGCCTCGGTCAGAGACAGCTCAACCTGGACCTCCACCTGGCCGTCTGCAGGTAAGGTCATGAGACCGGAGTTCAGCCCTTTCAGGAGAGAATATGCGTCATAAGTGGTAACCGCTCCGTCACCGTCCAGGTCCGCATTTGGCTCATTGGCGATCTCCGTCAGCTCGCCAACCACATAATCCAGCAGAGCCTGTACATCGCCGGTGTTGACCAGTTGATCGCCGTTAAAATCCATGTTGATCAGGTCTTCTGTTGGAGTCAGCGTCTGGCCATCCACGCTCCAGCGCACATCCCCCTGTAGCATGGCGGTGCAGGTGTCCATGTACGAGGTGCCTTCCTCGTCTGCAAGTAGGTCTTGGGTGAACAGGTCGGCAGACAGGACGAATTGCTGCTCTCTGTCTGTCAGATTGTGTAGCGTAAAAGAAAAATGATAGGTACCCGTCCGATCCGGATCGTCGCCCAGCTCCGCCTTGACCTTGCCGTCGGCATAGGAGGCGGTGGCGTCCTCCTTCATCAGGACATAGGACTGGGCGGAGATGGCCTTGGCAACATCGGCCAGACCCGCGCCCTGCTTCAGAACGGACCAGTACTGGCCACGGGAAGCCTCTTCCCGGAGTGGCACCGCAGTGGACATCATCAGGCTCTGACTGAGCGCCCGGAAATTTAGCCCGGTCTTTTCATCCAGCCCTGCCTGACGGATATACTGGGCCACAAGGGCCGCCATTCCAGCCACCTGGGGCGCGGCCATGGAGGTACCTGACATGACCTCATAGGATGTTCCACCCGCCACTGCGCCGTTGACCGAATAGATGGATCCACCGGGGGCAGTGAGCTCCGGCTTCAGCTCCAGCGTACCGGGGACGCCCCAGGAGGAGAAGCTGCTCATGTTGTAGTACTCCAAATCGTAAATGGCACTGTCCACCTCGGCAACAATCTGCATGGTTCCGGTGCGGTACAGCTCCTGGCCTCCATCGTCTGTTACAGGCTCCGACACAGACCGGATGCGGGCTCCATCCGACTGGAGAATGGACACACAGGGTTGGCTCTGGGTGTAATCGGACAAATCCATATTGATGGAACCGGGCTGATTGTTGTAGACAATCGTAGCGACAGCGCCATACTTCACAGCGGCTTCCGCCTTTTGGTAGAAGGAGGTAGAACCGCGGGAGCAGAAGGCTATTTTCCCTTCCAGCGCCCCATTCAGCGCAGCAAAATCCTCCTCTGTGCCAAACCCATCAATGAAAATGTAGTCATACTCCCCAGGAATGGTGGCCAGGGGCTCATTGGAATAGCCGGTGGTCTCCGTGTAGCTAAACATCCGTTGACCAACCTGAAAATACGTGCCAGTAAACCCTGCATTGTCCACAGAGGCTATGGCCAGGGAATTGGTGTAAGACCCGGGTGAGCCTAAGGTGTCCAGATTGACGCCGTCGTCGTACAGGTATCCGCCATAGGTCTGATCAGCCCATCCACCGGCATTGCCGGCAGAAATCACCAGAACTGTGTCACTGTTGACCACATTGTCCAGGATCGTCTGGTACGCCGCATTGCTGTGGCGGCTGGTTCCCGCCATCGCAGAGCCCAGGGACAGGTTAATGGCGTCCGCCTCCAGAATGATGGCATCCTCAATGGCTGCCATATAGTCCGAGTCATAGGCGCCGCCGCCAGTGCCGAAAACCTTCATGGCAATGATTTGCGCATCCGGTGCGACTCCCTGGGTTTTAACCGCCTCCAACGCCGGGGTAAAGGTGCCATCTCCATTGGGAATATAGGCGTTGGCCGCCGCAATGCCCTCCACATGGGAACCGTGCTCCCCTTGATGATCATGATCATGCGTAATGTCCAGGTTCTCGTCCACATAGTTAAAGGCAAAAGCAATCTTGGAGCTTACATACAGCTCCTTGGCAGGATAGCCCAGACTGGCAATGTTCAGCTTGCTCAGCTTTTGACGGATTTCATCCGTATCCAGCAGGTCCGGCTGAGCGTTCTGCTGCTCCAAAGCGTACTCAAAGGCAGCGGCGTCAAAGCTCTGATGGTCCGTATCAATGCCCGTATCAATCACGGCTACCCGGCTGCCTGCGCCGGTATATCCGGCGGCCCAGGCATGATGAGAGCCAATCATGTAAGCAGAAGTAGCCATATTGGGACCATCCGCCTCTTCCCGATCCACAACACATGGAGCATAGCAGGTTTCCAAAATCACGTCCCGAATACCAGCTAGCTCCCGAATGGCCTGGATCTTACCATACGGAACATTGGCAGAAATCAGGTTGGCAGCCAGTGTCAGGTTCCACACCACATCCAATGGCTCCCCCTCCAAAGCTTCTGCAGAAATGGCATCCACCATGGCCTCCTGGCGCCTGGCCAAGTTCCGGCGATAGGACATGGCAGAGGCATTTTCTGCAATACCCAAGGTGGAGTAGCCCGCCTCCAGGGTGGATTTCCCATCCAACAAAATGGATACGCGAACCACATCCGTTGCCTGATACGGCGAGGCATCCTCAGCCTGTGTGAATTCCGCTGGGGTAATTTGGGCGGATACTGCGCGGTTGTCCACCTGCGTAAACTCCAACTTCGTGGTTCCCTCCGCCGGAACAGCTGTACTGGCAGGTGCAAGCAAACCCATACACAGGATAGCAGCCAGCATGAGGGAAATTGCGCGCATAAACAGTTCCTTTTTCATCTCTTCTACTCCTTTGTAATTGTTTTACCGCTGGGGACGGCTGACCCTATATAAACCGACATGCCGGTTATATACACAATGCTCACATGCGCATACGTGTAATTTTACAAGCTATCCTGACAGTGCTCGCAAGTTTGCGAACAGTTTTGTAAAATAGTACCATATTCTCAGCTGTATTGCAAGCAGTTTTTTCCTCTTTTGTGAAAAATGGCAAAAAAATTCAGCCATTCCTGGGGAGAAAGCGCCGAAGGAATGGCTGGAGAAAACATATTAATCGGAATCTGGCTTTAATGCAAGCAGGCGAGCGGCGAGAATGTCCAATGCCGTTGGATTCACGCGGTAGCGCATACGTCCATCGTTCAATTCAACCAACAGCAGGCGGGCATCCAGCAAACTGCTCACATCCCGGCCTACTGTGCCCAGGTGCAAACCCAACTCCCGGGCCATTTCTCGGGTGGTCATGGGGCGTTCACGCAGGGCGCTGATCATTTTGATCCTTGCCGGCCCTGCTAAAAGGCGCAAGGCCAGCAGCTCCCAATTCTCCAACCCTGCTTCCTGTCTCTTCTGGATTGGAAAACCCACCCCAATCTGGAGTGAGACCATATGATCTGCTTCGTCCAATTCATAGCGGGCAGTTCTTGCCCCAATGTACCGGGGTGCGATTTGCAGCACTTCATAGCAGTTATAGGTGCTTAGCTGGCAGCGGTTTTTCAGCCACATTTGCAAGTCCTGCTGCGCAAAATAGGCCTCCCATTCCTGAAACAGCGGCTCGGATTTAGCAGCCCATCGCTCCAGAAACGGCAAGAGACATTGGGCCACCGGCTCAATCAATTTCTCAAGCTGGAGGATGTACTGATCAAAATGTTCCAGTGCCTCCTGCAAACGGACACGATAACTCGCCGTGATCGGCAGGCTTTCCAGACTTTGGGCTAGGGAGGTTACCTCCCCCCGCCCACCACATTCCACTGCATATTGCTCAATCCCTACGGGGTACTCCCCAATCTGCATAAAATGCCGCCACCTTTTTTGCAGCATCTGCACAGATTCTTTTACTGTCGTACAGGAAAAGTTTACCGTACTATAGGCCATATTCCGAGCGACACAGGTATACTGTTTCGTCTCGTTCTGCAACTGCGTCCTTTCAAAAAAAAACTGAAGCGTCGGATTATTGCGTGACATCCCAGCGCAGGCCGTGTCCATCATTTTCTGCATGATATGAACCGGAATGCAGTAGCTTCCTTCCCCCGCGAGCTCCCGCACAGGGATCTCATTGACATAAGCATACAGCATTTCCACGCTTTCCAATAAAACATTGGGTGCCTTCGACAGAAACACTTTCATCTCTTTGTCCTCACAAAACGTAATACGTTGGCGGTAACGTACCAACCCTGTTCGCAGTAAATACGCACCATACAGTGGCTGCACGAAGCAGATATACAAAAAATGGACATCCTGTTGGATGTCCATTCA
>UMLF01077999.1_pt1 | contig 17801 bp, 19 predicted proteins | sample 1966501 | NCBI WGS metagenome assembly UMLF01 (sample SAMEA4836194, study PRJEB28245) | human gut metagenome | biome: gut microbiome; material: fecal sample | place: Denmark | collected 2008 | reverse complement strand
AACGCCGCCATGCTTGTGAGAGTGCCACACAATCAGGCCCGTGCCTCCAAACACAATAACCGCACCAATAATGGTAGGCAGATTAAAATTTGTGGCCAAGAAATCCATCATAGCGAAACACCTCTCTTATAAAAGGAACATCAAATTGTCAGTGATTACTTGGAAGCAGCAACCTTCTTGACATCAATCTTAACTTCGTTATCATTCAGGTACTTGTTGGGGCGAACCAGCATGTAGATGGTAAACACAATGATAGCAACAGCAACAATGGTGAAGATGTTGAAGCCAACTTCGCCGGTGATCAGGCCACCGATCTGGTAAACAACCAGAGATGCACAGTAGGCCAGCAGGCACATATAACCAATGGCGATAGCAGTCCACTTGCCGTTGTTCATTTCACGCTTGATAGCGCCCATAGCTGCGAAGCACGGTGCGCACAGCAGGTTGAAGATCATGAAGCTGTAAGCAGAGATTGCAGTGTAGTCGTTTGCAACTTCGCCCCAAATTTCGTCGCCGTTCTCAGACAGCTCGCCGCCGAAGTGATACAGAACGCCAAGGGTACCAACAACGTTCTCTTTTGCGATCAGGCCGGAGATGGAAGCAACGGTTGCACGCCAGTTTCCGAAGCCCTGAGGAGCAAAGATCCAGGCGATTGCACTTGCAACGGCTGCCAGGATGGAGTTGTCCTGATCTTCGACCATGCCGAAGACGCCATCCTCAAAGCCGAAGCCCTGCAGGAACCACAGAACGATGGTGGAAGCCAGAATGACGGTGCCGGCACGCTTGATGAAGGACCAGCCACGCTCCCAGGTTGCACGCAGAACGTTGCCCCATGCAGGTACGTGGTAAGCAGGCAGCTCCATAACAAACGGAGCAGGATCACCAGCAAACAACTTGGTCTTCTTCAGGATGATACCAGAGATGATGATGGCCGCAAAGCCGATAAAGTAAGCAGAAACAGCAACCAGGCTGCTGCCGCCGAACAGGGCACCTGCAAACAGGCCGATGATGGGCATCTTAGCGCCGCAGGGGATGAAGCAGGTAGTCATGATGGTCATACGACGGTCACGCTCGTTCTCGATGGTACGGGAAGCCATAACACCCGGAACGCCGCAGCCGGTGCCAACCAGCATGGGGATGAAGCTCTTGCCGGACAGGCCGAACTTGCGGAAGATACGGTCCATGATGAAAGCAACACGGGCCATGTAACCAATGTCTTCCAGGATGGAAAGCAGGAAGAACAGAACCAGCATCTGGGGAACGAAGCCCAGAACCGCGCCGACACCGGCGACGATGCCGTCCATGATCAAGCCGTACAGCCAGTCAGCAACGCCAACGCTCTCCAGGAAACCGCCCAGTGCATTGGGAACGATCTCGCCGAACAGAACATCGTTGGTCCAGTCAGTTGCGAAGCTGCCGATGGAGATACCGCCATCTGCAATGGAGGTACCCATGGACAGCGCGTACATGAGGAACATGATCAAGGCAAAGATTGGCAGAGCGAAGATACGGTTGGTAACAACCTGGTCGATCTTATCGGAAACAGTCAGGTGCTCAACGCGAGCTTTCTTTCTGACAGCCTTCTCAACAACAGTGTTGATGTAAGCATAACGCTGGTTGGTGATGATGCTCTCGGCGTCATCGTCCATTTCCTTCTCGCAGTCTGCGATGTGCTGGTCAATGTGGTCAACCAGCGCCTTGTCCAGCTTCAGCTCCTGCTGAACCTTATCATCACGCTCGAACAGCTTGACGGCGTACCAACGCAGGAAGCGGTCATCAACCTTGCCCTGGATGGACTCTTCGATATGAGCGATGGCATGCTCAACGCTGCCAGTGAACACATGGGGCAGCTCGCCAGCCTTGCCAGACTTTGCAGCGGCAACAGCCATCTCAGCAGCCTTCATGCTGCCTTCGCCCTTCAGTGCGCTGATCTCAACAGCCTGGCAGCCCAGCTCTGCGCTAAGCTTCTTCAGGTCGATCTTATCACCATTCTTGCGGACCAGATCGATCATGTTGACGGCCATAACCACAGGAATGCCCAGCTCAATCAGCTGGGTGGTCAGGTACAGGTTACGTTCAATGTTGGTACCATCAATGATATTCAGGATGGCATCAGGCTTTTCATTGACCAGGTAACCACGGGCCACAACTTCCTCCAGGGTGTAGGGGGACAGGGAGTAGATACCGGGCAAGTCCTGAATGACAACGTCCTTCTGACCTTTCAGGCGGCCTTCCTTCTTTTCAACCGTAACGCCGGGCCAGTTGCCGACATACTGGTTAGAACCGGTTAAGTCATTGAACAGGGTAGTTTTACCACAGTTCGGGTTACCGGCTAGTGCAATTTTAATGCTCATTGCGTTACCCTCTCTTCTCTAGTTGGAATCAAACCAATTCGATCATTTCTGCGTCAGCCTTGCGCACGCTCAACTCGTAGTTGCGCACGGTCAGCTCCATGGGGTCACCCAGGGGGGCAACCTTGCGGACATAGATCTGAACACCTTTGGTGATGCCCATATCCATGATGCGGCGCTTGACAGGGCCTTCGCCGTGCAGCTTGGCAACGGTGACAGTCTCGCCGACTTTCGCGTCTTTCAGAGTTTTCATTTTTATCCTCCTCACAATATCTCTATCGGGAAGCCGCTGGATAAGCCGCAGCCTCCAAAACAGCGTATTGGCGCTGTTTTAACCAATCATAATGCGGTTTGCCATGGTTTTGTCCAGTGCAATGCGGCTCTCTTTTACCTGAATGATCAGGTTGCCCGCAATTTCGTTCACAACGGTAACCGTTGCGTCCACAACAAATCCCAACTCAGCCAGGTGCTGGCGAACTTCGTCTTTACCAGTGATTTTTTTGATGGTGACAGTTTCGCCTGCTTTTGCCATCGTAATCGGCATCATCGTTTCATCCCCCAACGTCCAAATTGCTTTACACTTATAACTTTCTGTTCTGTTTTTTCTGCATCTTGCACAGGCGCAAAAAAGCCGGAGTTTGACCCTTAATCCCCTGTGATCTGCCGCTTCCCGGCCACCCGCAGAAGATTAGCAGATGCTAACTCCTTTGAACATTTGCAGTTTACCACTGCTAACCTGCAATGTCAATAGTTTTGGAGTTGTCCAAAATTAGTTTGTGCTAACCGATAAGTCTCGGCTAACTTTTTCACACTTTTTAGGGCAATTTGCACAAAGGGCGCTGCGTCATTCAGGCATTTTATGCCCTTTGCCCCTTCTTTTGAGAGGAATGTGCTGTATTCTCTCCGCTTGACAAATACCCATTGGGTTGGTATGATGAAGCCGTTATGAATTGTCGCCTGCCTTTTGGGTCAGTTTGGTTTAGGATACTTAACCTATTGCAGAAAGGATGAGTTTAATGGTTCAAATCACTGTTGGGGTAGATGGAATGGCATGCAGCATGTGTGAAGCACATGTTTCTGACGCAATCCGCAAGACATTCCCCGTCAAAAAGGTAACCGCCAGCCACACCAAGGGCCAGGCTGTTATTGTAGCCGAAAACGAAATTGCTGAGGCTGACATCGCTAAAGCGCTGGAACCGACTGGCTACCGCATGGTCAGCTACAGCTGCGCACCTTACCAGAAGAAAAAGCTGTTTGGTATTTTTGGCTGATTGCCCAATCCGTGCGCTTCATCATCCGGCAGAGCCGCTACCCGGTGTTCTGCCGGATTTTTGTTTGTCTTTTCTATCTTATAACAGCCCTGATGATAAACTGTAAAAAGCAAACGGCAGTGAGCCGATGCCTTTTTCTCGGTATCGGTTCCCCGCCGTCATAATGCTATTTGTTCAAGGTGTAGTGAGCACCTCAGGACACTTTGCTCAGCAGGCTGCCAGCTTTGCGCCCAGAGCGTTGCAGGCTGCGATTGCATCGTCGTCCGGTGCTTCGTTTGCCATAACGCCAGGTTCTTCCTGCATCACAGCGCCGTCTTCCTTGCAGCGTGCGCACCAGTCTTCCAGCCACTGGCCAGAGCCCCAGCCGTAAGAACCGAACAGAGCAACCTTCACACCAGACAGGCTGCCTTCCAGATCAGCGAACATGGGTTCAAATTCGCCTTCCTCCAGCTGCTCTGCGCCCATAGCGGGGCAGCCGAAAGCAACTGCGCCGTAATCGGCCAGCTTTGCGCTATCAAATTCTGCGCAGGTCAGCACATCGGCTTCGCCGCCAGCATTCTTAACGCCCTCTGCCACAGCCTGGGCCATCTGCTCAGTATTGCCTGTGCCACTCCAATAAACGATTGCTACCTTGTTCATAATCAAACAGCTCCTTTATTATATTTTAAGACAATACCGCATAATTCTAAGTGCCGATACGGTGAGCGAGGTGCGGCAGCTGCTAAGCCAAAAGCGCAGATAATACTGGATGCTGCAAAGGTGAGCGCCGCCAGTGGCGGAAACAGCGAACCGAAGCAGGGGCAGCGGTCGCAGAGTGCGAGGGGCTTTTGCCCCCGAAGCACGATGCGGGTACCGCAACCCGACATTATCGAGCATTTTGGCAACGCAGATGCCGTGCCGCAGCCATCGGAGCGGCGCTTAAGCCGTCAGGCGGGAATTGTGCGGTATTACCTTAACATGGGCGTGTGCCCATTATATCAAACGGCTACTGCGAGCCGGGTGATCGGTGTACCGCTCTGGAAACAGCGGAGATAAACTTCAGTGCATTTGCGGAAGCGTTCAAACGTCTTTTGTGCTGCAGCGGGGTCGCCATAGCATTTCCAGTAACCGCAGAACGTATAATTTTTGCCCTTGTTTGCCACAAAGCCAACGACATCTTCCAGCGGATAACCAAGGAAAACGCCAATCTCGTGCGGGAACTCTGCTTCGCAGCAAAGGCACCGGGAAAGATGATCCAAGCACTCCTGCAAGCCGCCCTGGGGGTAGCCTTCCCGCAGCAGGTACTGCTGCACATCCGGCTGCTGCAGGCTTTCTTCCAGGCTCTTTGCGCGGTAGACATAAACCAGATAGGCGTGGGTGACGGGGCATTCCTTGATGATAGAAACCGTAACGCCTTTGGGTTTTAGCTCGGCCGCCCAGCGCTCCGCCATGGCGTGCATGGCGCTTGCATCGGGTTCAACCCAGCGGAAGAGGTTTGCCACTTTAAGTCCCGCCAGAACAGGAGCACACTGCGTTACAAACGAGGTTTCAAAATTACGCTGCATGGTGTACCCTCCTGTTTTGACCATATAATTAGTTTGTGCTAACTTCCGGTCATTAAAAATTCCCGCCGTCATTGCTATGTTTATGCAGAAAGTACGGGATATTCGTTGGTTAGGTTTGTCTAATTAACGAAGTTAGAATACCATATCTTCCCCATGGTGTCAAGGGGCCTTCCCAAACATTTTGCTTTTATTTCTTCTTGGCTCCAAATTAGGGCAATACCGCATAATTCTAAGTGCCGATACGGCGAGCGAGGTGCGGCAGATGCTAAGCCAAAAGCGCAGATAATACTGGATGTCTTATCGAGCATTTTGGCAACGCAGATGCCGTGCCGCAGCTGCCGGAGTGGTGCTTAAGCCGCAAGGCGGGAATTGTGCGGTGTTGCCTTAGAACGATAATAAAAGAAATGCCAAAAAAATAAAACCTCCAGCCTATTTTGTCGGCCAGAGGTTTGTATGCTTCTCTTCTGTTTTTCTTTCGTTATTGTCCTGTGCTTACCCCTGCGATTTTTCAATCAGCTCGCGGGCGTTGGCAAGGCTGAGGTCTGTAACTTTATCGCCGGAGATCATGCGGGCTAACACCTGCACGCGGCCATCCAAATTCAGCGGATGGATTTCAGTGAAGGTCCGGTTGTCCCGCACTTTCTTTTCAATCAGCAGCTGGTTATCGGCAAAGGCAGCGATCTGCGGGGTATGGGTGATGCACAGCACCTGATGGCCGCTGGCGGTCTGCTTCAGCTTTTGGCCAATACGCCCGGCGGCAAGGCCCGAAACACCGGTGTCGATCTCATCATAAATAACGGTCGAAATCGCATCTTTATCAGCCAAGGCGCTCTTGAACGCCAGCATGATACGGGAAAGCTCGCCGCCGGAAGCGATTTTAGCCAACGGCTTGGGCTCCTCGCCGGGGTTGGTAGAAATCAAAAATTCAATGTTATCCTGTCCTGCGGAAGCTAACGGGCCGCGCTGATGGCGCAGCACCATACGCACGCCGGGCATGTTCAAAAATTCCAGTGCTTCCCGCATTTGGCGGTTCATGCTGGTAAAAGCTTTCAGGCGAGCTTGGGTCAGCGTTTCCGCTGCAGCCTTGGTCTGGCGGTACAATTCCTGTTTGCGCTGGGTCAGCTCTGCAATGCGCTTGCCGGAGGACTGGTACCCTTCCAATTCTTCGGCCGCCTTATCCCGCCGAGTCAGCAGCTCTTCCACACTGGCACCGTAACGCTGTTTCATGCGGTAAATCTGGTCCAGCCGTTCTTCGATTTGATCCAGCTCCCCCGGGTCAAAATCATAACCGTCCAGGCGGTCGGCGAGGTCGGTGGCCAGCTCCCGCGCACCGTAATACAAATCGCTCAGGCGCTCGCTGAGCGGTGCCAGGCTCTCATCCAGGCGAGCGCTTTCGGCCAGCTCATTGACCACACTGCCCAGCAGATCCGCTGCGCCCATCATTTCGCCGGAATCATCACCGGAAAGCGCCTGGTGCGCCGCCGTCAGACCATCCAGAATGCCCTGTGCGTGCATGATGACCTTGCGGCGCTCCATCAAACGTTCTTCCTCGCCTGCGGTCAGCGCAGCGGCATCAATGGTATCAATCTCTTCCGAAAGCTCTGCGATCCGGCGCTGCTTTTCTTCCTCGCTGGAAGTCAACGCATCCAGCGCGCGCTTTGCCGTGACAAGAGCGCGGTACAGCGCATGGTAAGCGGCATACTCTGCCCCATCCTGCGCGTACTGATCCAGCAGGGCCAGATGGGTTGCCGGGTTGGTCAGGCTGGTGCTGTCGTGCTGGCCATGGATGGTCAGCAACCCGGCGGAAATATCCCGCACCACGCCGGCGGTAGCGGGCATACCGTTAATACGGCAGCTGCCTTTTCCGTCCGCGCTGATCTCGCGGTACAGCAGCAGGTCATCCTGGGCACCATAGCCGCATTTTTCCACCTGCTCCCGCACATGGGCCGGGATAGATTCAAACGTGGCCCAAATGCGTGCCTTGGGCGCACCGCTGCGCACCAGATCACGCGAGGTACGGTTGCCCAGAATGGCATTGATGGAATCGATCATGATAGATTTGCCGGCGCCGGTTTCGCCCGTCAGCACATTCAGGCCCGGGGTAAACTGTACTTCGGCTTTTTCGATCACGGCAACATTTTCAATTTTCAGCTCCGCAAGCATGGATGCTGCTCCCCCTCCGGCGGTTTAAGTGTGGCGTACCGTATAGCGCTGCAGCTGGCGGGTGATCTCAGCAGCGTTTTCCTCGGTGCGCATCAGGATAAAAAACGTATCATCACCGGAAAGTGTACCAACAACACCTTCCCAGGTTTGAGCGTCAAAAACTTCACAGGCGGCATTCGCCATGCCGGAAAAGCATTTGACCAGTACCATATGCCCAGCATAGTCCACCTTGAGCACAGACTCCCGGAAAATGGTTTCAAACCGGTTGGGTGAATGAGCCACCTTGCCGTTGCCGTTTGCCGGCATATAGCGGTAGCCGCCCTCCCCCGTTGCAGTTTTTACCAGGCGCAGTTCCCGGATATCACGCGATACCGTTGCCTGCGTTACATCAAAACCGGCACGGCGCAGATGTTCGAGAAGATCCTCCTGCCGGTCAATCGGATATTTTTCAATCAGGTCCAAAATTGCCTGATGGCGCGCACTTTTCATTGCAGAGTCATCTCCTCATCAATTTTGTTTCTATCGCACGGAACTGCTCGGTTTCGTCAAAGGTAATCAGCCCCAGCTGTTCCACTGCCGTGGTAATGGTCAAACTTTCGCCCGGCTGCAAATCACAGCGGGAATGGCTGTCCGCGCTGGCGTACACGCTGTCACGGTTGGTTGCTTCCGCCACCACCGTCAGGGTACGGCTGGCCGAAAACACCAGCGGCACCGCGTGGATGCTGTGCGCACAGACCGGGGTAAGCACCATAACCGCCGCACAGGCATCCAGCACCGGCCCACCTGCGGAAAGCGAGTAAGCCGTGGAGCCCGTGGGTGTTGCGATGATCACCCCATCGCTGCGGTAGCGGCTGACAAAAGCGCCATCACAGTAGACGGCATAATCCATGGGGTGCAGGCGGGAATTGCCGAACAGCACCACGTCGTTCATGGCAACTTGGTGCCAGTTATGGGCCGGGGCATCCGCGCGCAGCAGGTTGCGCGGCTCAATGGTATACCGCCCCGCAGCCAGGCGGGCCAGCTTTTCCGGCAGCTCTGCCACCTCGCAGGTAGCCAAAAAGCCAATGCGCCCCAGGTTGACACCCAGGACCGGCTTGCTTTGGGCAAGGCAGTCATGGGCGATGCGCAGCAGTGTGCCATCCCCGCCAATGGTGATAACCTGTTTTGCCTGGGCCAACGCCTGCTGCTGGGGCAGGAATACCGCCTTGGTATCCACCAATTCCCCAGCCAGCTCATCCGCCAGCAGGGCATGGATGCCGTGTTGATCCAGCAAAGCGATCACCTGACGGGTAACGGAAAAATCGGTATCTTTGATTCTGTTTGGAAAAAGAAAAACGGACAAGCTCTTTTCCCCTTTCCGGGTATGGTTTCAAAGGCAACACCGCACAATTCCCGCCTTACGGCTTAAGCACCGCTCCGGCGGCTGCGGCACGGCATCTGCGTTGCCAAAATGCTCGATAATGTCGGGTTGCGGTACCCGCATCGTGCTTCGGGGGCAAAAGCCCCTCGCACTCTGCGACCGCTGCCCCTGCTTCGGTTCGCTGTTTCCGCCACTGGCGGCGCTCACCTTTGCAGCTTCCAGTATTATCTGCGCTTTTGGCTTAGCATCTGCCGCACCTCGCTCGCCGTATCGGCACTTAGAATTATGCGGTATTGCCCAAAGTAACAGGAACGCAGCTTTTAAGGTTCAGTGCAGGTTGGGGGCTTTATCCAGCGCCGCGTGAGCGTTGGCAACCGTCTGTTCGATCAGGCCTTCGGGCAGCGGCTGCGGATTCTGGCTGTGCTGGACATACATCAAAAATTCAATGTTGCCCTCCGGCCCCTTAATGGGCGAAAAATCCAGTCCCGCCGGGGTAAAGTGGTTCGCCATGGCGTAACCCTGCGCCATATGTAGCACCTCGGCATGGGTAGCGGGTTCCCGCACAACGCCTTTTTTACCTACTTTTTCGCGTCCGGCTTCAAACTGGGGCTTCACCAGACAGACGCCGACGGCATCCGGCGTACAGATAGTATCCGCCACCGGGAAGATATGTTTGAGCGAGATAAAGGAAACATCTACGCTGAAAAACGCGATTTTGGCCCCCAGCATATCCGGGGTAACATTGCGGATGTTTGTGCGCTCCATATTGACCACGCGCTCATCGGTGCGCAGGCTCCACGCCAGCTGGCCATAGCCCACATCCACGGCGTACACTTTGACTGCGCCATTTTTGAGCATACAGTCGGTAAAGCCGCCTGTCGATGCGCCAATATCCATGCAGACCTTGCCATCCGGCCGCATGGGGAACACCTGCATGGCTTTTTCCAGCTTGAGGCCGCCGCGGCTGACGTAACCGATATCATGGCCGCGCACTTCCACTTTGGCGTCCTCAGCAATCATTTCACCGGCTTTGTCCACTTTCTGCTCATTGACAAAGACAATACCGGACATGATCAGTGCTTTGGCGCGCTCCCGGCTTTGGGCATAGCCGTTTTGGCAAAGGTATTGATCCAGACGAATTTTCATTGATGAACAACCTTTCGGTTCACTTATTTCAGTTACGGGTCAAAACGTCCTGGGCCAGAGTATGAGCATCCAAGCCCTGGTCCCGGCGCAGCTGCGGCACTGTGGCGTGCAGCAGATGGGTGTTATCTACCCCGCGCAGGATAAAGCGGCCCTGCCAACCTGCTGCCTGCAGGGCAGTGCAAAGCTGCTGGCCAATACCGCCCGTTGCCACGGATTCCTCTGCAAACAGGATGGTTTTATAGTTGGAAAGCTGGCGGCAGAGACCATCCGGCAAGGGATAAACCTGCACCAGCTTACAGCAGTCCGCTGCCATTCCCTGGTGGCGCAGCAGTTCCGCCGCGGCAAGAATCTCCTCGGTTTCAGCGCCATAACTGACAAGAACGGTATCGGCCTTGTCCGCACCGCACAGCATATCATAGGGTTTGCCGGTGCATCCAAGGGCCGCCAGAGCCGGCTTTTCTTCTCCGCGGGCATAACGGATGGCGCGGGGGCCGCGCATGGTTTTGACCAGTGCTTCCAGCCAGTATTCCAGTTCCGCATAGTTGCACGGAGAATACACCGGGATGCCGATTTGGCTGAAATAGCCGGTATCATAAATGCCCTGGTGGGTCTCGCCATCGCCCGGCACAAGGCCAGCACGGTCCACGGCAAACAGCACATCCAGATGCATCAGGTTCACATCATGAATCATCTGGTCATAAGCGCGCTGGAAGAAGGTGGAGTAGATAGCCACAACCGGCAGCATGCCTTGGCTGGCAAGGCCCGCCGCAAAGGTTACGGCGTGCTCTTCCGCCATGCCAACGTCAAAAAAGCGTTCCGGAATGGCGCGGTAGAAGAAGTTCAGGCCAGTGCCGTATTTCATAGCTGCCGTAATGGCGCACAGGTTAGGCACTTCCCTGCCCAGGGCCGCCAGCTTGTTGCCGAAGCGGTTGGAGAAAGAATCCTTGGGCGACATTTCCGGATTTGTCAGGTGATCCAGATCAAACGCGGAAACGCTGTGGAATTCGCCGGGGTTTTCTTCCGCCGGTTTCAGACCCTTACCCTTTTGGGTGACAATATGCAAAAACACCGGGGAATACTGTTCCTGCAGGTTGGTAAAGATCCGGGTCAGCTCGGTAACATCGTGGCCATCCACCGGGCCAACGTACTGGAACCCCATTTCCTCGAACATTGTGGAGTGGTAGATGCCGCGGCGGATGATCTTTTTCCCTTCCTGCAGCACCTCTACCAGAGCAGTGCCCACTGCGGGGATACACCCCAGCGCGGTTTCCATATGAGCCTTAACCCGGAAATACTTTGGGTCTGTGCGTAGTTTGGTTAGATAATTTGCCATCTGACCGACATTTTTGGAGATGGACATTTTGTTATCGTTCAGCACCACAATCAGGTTGTTCAGGTTGCTGACGTTGTTCATGCCCTCATAGACCATGCCGCCGGTGAACGCGCCATCCCCGATGATGGCAACGACCTTGCCGGGTTCTTTTTTCAGCTTTTTGGCGCGTGCCACACCGATGGCGGTGGAAAGCGCCGTGCTGCCGTGCCCCGCAATAAAGGTATCGCAGTCGCTTTCCTGCGGGGAGGGAAAGCCCGAAAGGCCGTCCACCTGGCGCAGATGGGCGAAGCCCTCCCGGCGGCCGGTCAGCAGCTTGTGGGTATAGCACTGGTGACCGACATCGAACAAAATTTTATCCTGCGGCAGAGTCAGCGCACGGTGCAAAGCCACCGTAAGTTCCACCACGCCCAAGTTGGACGAAAGGTGCCCGCCGGTAGAGGAAACACTTTCAATCAAAAAATTGCGGATATCCTCACACAGAAGCGGAAGTTCCTGCTGCGGCAGTTTTTTTACATCCCCGTTTTTCTGGATTTTATCCAGATAAGGATATTTCATGATCACATACCTCGTTTGCTCTGTTTTTACACCATTGGCATCAAAAGGCCAACAGCAATGCCAAAAATGGCACCTGTAAGAACCTGGATAGGGGTATGACCCACCATCTCTTTCAGTTTTTTATCTCCCAAAAAGGGCATGGCATCTGATTCACGATCCATCCATTCGCTCAGCATGCGGTTCAGAATCTTGGCCTGCTCGCCCGTTTCCCGGCGCACACCCATTGCGTCATACATTACAATAATGGCCAAAACCAGCGCCAGGGCAAACTCCGTGGAGCCTGTGCCGCAGTAGCGCCCGGTGGCAACCAACAGCGCACATACCGTTGCGGAGTGTGCACTGGGCATGCCCCCTGCGCCCCACAGGCGTTCCGGGATAAATTTGCCAAGGATAATCAGGTTCAGAATCACTTTGGTGAACTGTGCCAGCAGCGAGCTGATGACCGCCGTTACCAGCACATAATTCCAGCTCAGCGCTTCGCGCAAAAGCGTCATCATGGTAGTTTTCTCCTCACACTGGGCCAAACAGGCGGGTTCCCGGCAAAGCTGCCGGGCAGTGGGCCGCACCGCCTGCCCTGCTGTAATATGTTACTTGCTGCGGGTCAGCAGCTCCACTGCCATCTCGCGCAAAAAGTCTGCTTCCGGGCCAAGATTCGCCAAGGCAGCCAGGGCAGCATCATTATGCTGCTTTGCCAGGCTGCGGGCACCTTCCAGCCCATACAGGGTGATGAAGGTCGTTTTGTCGTTTTCGGCATCGCTGCCAACAGGCTTGCCCAGTTCTTCCGTCGTGGCGGTCACATCCAAAATATCATCCACGATCTGGAACACCAGCCCCAGCTCCGCGGCATAATGCTGCAGGGCAGTGCACAGGGCATCGTCCGCCTGAGCGGCATCGCAGCCAAGGTCCACACCGGCAATAATCAATGCGCCGGTCTTGTGGGCATGCAGTTCCAGCAGTTCGCTTTCGCTGGCGTGCACAGTTTCGTAATGCTTATCCAGTTCCTGGCCATACAACATACCGCGTGCCCCGGCTGCTTTGGCCAGGTGAGCCGCCGCCTGCACCCGGCTTTGGGGGTGGGTCGGCGCATTGGCAACAGCTTCAAAGGCTGCTGTAACCAGGGCATCCGCCGCCAGCAGGGCAGTTGCTTCGCCATATTGCTTATGGCAGCTCAGGCGGCCGCGGCGGTAATCATCATTATCCATGCAGGGCATGTCATCGTGAATCAGGGAATAGCAGTGCAGCATTTCCAGCGCCGCGGCATAGTCGGCTGCAGCTGCGGTATCGCCACCCGCCAGCTGGCAGGCAGCCAGCACCAGCACGGCGCGCACACGCTTGCCGCCGCCCAGCAGGCTGTAACGCGCTGCCTGGCTGATTTGGGCTTTTACCGGCAGATAAACATCGCACAGTTCGTTCAGGCGCTGCTCCGCCTGCTGCACAAAGGCTTTATACTGCTGTTGATAACGTTCCTGTTCCATGGGGAAAGCCTCCTTATCCTGCGGGTTCACTCATCCGCGCCGGGCTGTGCCAGCGATGCGTCGATCTCTTCGATCTGTAATTTTGCCTTGTCCAGCGCCGTGTTGCAGTACTGGATCAGCTGGGCAGCTTCGGCATACAGTTTAACGGATTGGTCCAGCGTTGTGGTTTCATCCTGCATTTTTGCCAAAAGCTCCTGCAGGCGCTGGAGCCCTTCTTCAAAGGTTTTAGGTGCTCTCATCGGTTTGCTCCTTTTCAGGGTTCCCCTGAGTGGGTGCCACGGCATCCACCGTACACTGTGCGGCTAAATTGCTGCCGATAACAGTGATCTTCTGCCCCGGCTTCAGATGTTCTGTTGTCAGGCAGCGGCCGCGGGCATCCGCGACCATGGTATAGCCGCGTGCAAGGACTGCATATGGATTCAGTGACGCTGCCACCGCAGCAGCGGTGTGCAGCCCCTGGGTGCAGGCAGCTGCCTTTTGGGCTGCAACGGCCTGTATCTGTGCTGTCGTTTGCCGCAAAAGCTGCGCACGGGCGTCAATTCCTGTTTTTTCGTTCTGCATGGCTGCAGCCGGGGAAATGATGTTGAATTTATTATAGCACATTTCCAGGCGGGACTGTATATTTTTTTGAATATTTTGTTGTAAAATGAATATTTCGTGCCGCACCTGTGCCTGATCCGGCACGCAGAGTTCCGCCGCTGCGGAAGGTGTAGGAGCACGCAGGTCAGCCACATAATCCAGAATTGTGGTATCAATTTCATGCCCGACCGCAGAAACGACTGGCTTTTTACAGGCATAGGCTGCGCGGGCAATGCGCTCACTGTTGAACACCCACAAATCCTCTTTGCTACCGCCGCCGCGGGTGATTAAAATTATATCCGGGCGCGGGTCTGCATCCAGGCGGCGGATGCCATCCACAATGCTCTTTTCCGCTTCCAGCCCCTGCACACTGACGGGGGCCAGCAGCAGTTTGACCATCGGCCACCGCCGCGTGATGATGTGGATCACATCCTGCAATGCCGCACCGGTTTTGGATGTGACCAGCCCGATACACTGCGGCATAGGCGGCAGCGGGCGTTTGTGGTCAGCATCAAACAGGCCTTCGGCAGAAAGCTTTTTCTTCAGCGCATCAAAGGCCATCTGGGCCGCACCGGCACCAAAGGGGCGCATATAATCGCAATACAGCTGGAATGCGCCGTCCCGCTCATACAGCGTTGCCCGGCCATACGCCAGCACCAGCATGCCGTTTTCCGGCGCAAAGCCCAACAGACGCGCTTTATCTCGGAACATCACACACTTGATGGCGGCGTTTTCATCTTTCAGGGTAAAGTAGCAGTGGCCGCTTTTGTAATGGCGCGTAAAGTTGGAAACCTCGCCGCAGACGATGAGGTTATTCAGTGGTTCGCACTGCTCCAGCACCTGTTTAGCCAGCAGGTTCAGGGTGGTTACATTGATGTATTCGGCCATGCATTGATCTCCCTTGCCGCCAGGATGGACACGCCGATGGCATTATCGCTGGCAAACTTGCCGGGCACAAAATAGGCGTACTGCATCCGTTTTGTGATATAATCCCGCACGATCTCGCTGCTCATCACGCCGCCTGCAAACACCACGGGCAGACCGGGGTTCCGCTCCAGGGCAGCGGCGGCCATGCGGCGCAGGGTTTCTGCCACGCAGAGCAGGCAGTACTTACTGACATATTCCGGGCTTTTGCCCTCTGCCAGCAGCTTTTCGCACTGGTTCTGCAAGCCGGAAAGGCTGCAGGTTGTGCCGCGCACGCTGACTTTGGGTTTGATGTTCTCGGTGCAGGCTGCCGCCAGCTGGCTGACATAGATGCCCGCCGGGAACGCATAGCCCAGCCGCACGCCAAGGCGGTCCACTGCCTGGCCCGCGTACAGGTCGCTGCTGGTGCCAATGCAGGTAATGCTGTCCGGCCCCTTGCAGTGCAAAAGGTCAGTGGTTCCGCCGGACACATGGAACACCAGCTCTTCTTTGCCGAACAGGTCTGCCCCGCTGGCCGCAAAAAGGGCCGCGGAGATATGCCCCTGCTGGTGGGTCGTTTGAACCAGTGGAATGCCTTTGGCCGCGCAAAACGCTGTGGCCGCACTGACGCCCGCCAAAAAGCATGGCATATAGGATCCATCCACCGGGCGGGGCCTGGCGGATACGCCGACAGCTTCGATCTGCGTCAGGTTCACCTTTTGGCCCAGTTCTGCCAGCATTTCCGGTAGGGCGGCGGTATGGTGGAACAGCGCATCGCTCTGGCGCAGGCCCAGTTGACCCTCCCGCACGGGCAGGAAGCGTTTGCAATCGCAAACAACCTCTCCGGCGTTTGTGTCAAACACGGCCAGAGAGGTTGCGTAATTGCTTGTATCAATGCCCAGCGTTCTCATTCTTCGGCGGGCTTATCCTGCGCCCGTGCCACGGTGCCAAGCAGGCCGTTGACGAACTGATAGTCCTTGTCAGAGCCATACTTTTTGACCAGTTCAACGGCTTCGTTGATGGCAACGCTGGTCTTTTTTTCTTCGCCGTACATCATTTCAGCCAGGGCCACACGCAGGGCTACCAGGCTGACACGCGGAACGCGGGCAATGGTCCAGCCTTTGAGGTTTGCACGGATCACATCATCAATTTCTTCCGAATGGGCTTCCATATCGCGCAGAATGCGCAGGGAAAACTCATCCAGCGGATGCTCGTGGCTTTCGGGCTGGTTCAGCAGCACCGGCTGCGGATCATCCGGGTGGAAGGTTGCGGAAAAAGCCGCAAGAAAAGCATTTTCACGTGCTTCGCGGCGGGTAAGATTCTGTTCCATTGTCACTGTTCCCATCTTTCAATTATTTATGCTGGTCTGCGGCAGGCTCTTCCAGCCCGGCAACGATCACATCCACACGGGAAACCGTAATGCCGGTCATATTCTGGATGGTCTGCTTGACGTTTTCCTGCACTTTGGCGCAGACAGGCATAATTTTGCTGCCGTACTTGGCAATTACATGCACCTGCACCACAGCAACGCCATCGCTTAAATCCACCGTAACAGGCTTTTGCAGGCTGGCTTTGCTCAGCAACCCGCGCACGCTCTGCATGCTGCCGGAAGAAACATCGGCCACGCCATCAATTTCCAGTGCGGCCAGTTTGGCGATCTTGGCTACGACCTCATTGGAGATCTGCAGGCTGCCATCAATGCTGTTGCGTACATCCATAGCTCTATCCTCCCGCTGCCGGGTAAGCCGGCAGAATTGAATGGTTGTGATATTTGTTAATAGCTTACCACAATTTTGTACTGTTTGCAAGCAGTGTACCGTGGCTAACAGCCCGCCCGCAAAATAAAATCCAGCGGAGCCAGGGCGAGGGATAGAACACGAGATATTCCCTGCATAGAAATGCACCTGCCCGGCAGCAAAAAGCCAGAGCAAATGGCCGAAAACAACCGTTCCGCTCTGGCTTTCTGATTTTGATGATTGGCTGTGTTTATGGCAGCGCCGCACAATTCCCGCCTTACGGCTTAAGCACCGCTCCGGCGGCTGCGGCACGGCATCTGCGTTGCCAAAATGCTCGATAAGACATCCAGTATTATCTGCGCTTTTGGCTTAGCATCTGCCGCACCTCGCTCGCCGTATCGGCACTTAGAATTATGCGGTGTTGCCTTATCTTTTGCGGCCATCTTATTTAGCGTATCCGTTTTGCAGCGCAGCAAAACGCCTTATCATAAACCATACTGCCGGCAGCTTTTATTTCTGTTCATCCGTTTCTTCCGGCGCGCTTTCCAGTTCCTGGCGGCGTTTTTTATACTCCGAAATTGCCGCCTGCATCAGCGTAAAGGTAAACACGACCGTAATAACGCCGGTCACACCAGCAACAGCCAGGCTATGGGTCGCAAACACCATGACCACTGCGGAAAGCACACCACCGACCAGGCTGCCCACAATGCTGGTGCTAAGGCTGGCCTTGATGTGGCGGTCCCAAATGCCATTGCGCAGGCATTCTTCCAGCGTGTAAAGGCACGCGGCCATAAACACGATCCATTCTCCTGCCATCTGGCTGATGTCCGCCTGCATCATAAGTTGGAATGTCATAACGACAAACAGGCCACACCACATCAGCCAGAAGCCACGGCTTTCAATTTTGCGCAGGGTCTGTTCCTGCATTTCGTCCAGCTGGTTCTTTTTGCTGAAAATATTTTGTTTCATTTATGGTTCCTCCCAGAATAAGTCATCCAATGTTTTGCCAAGCGCCTTGCAGATCGCGCGGCACAGGTTGATGGTGGGGTTATACTCCCCTTTTTCAATGGCGTTGATGGTCTGGCGCGAAACGCCGACGGCTTCGGCCAAAGCGGCCTGTGTCATATCCTTTTCGGCACGGGCAGCTTTCAGTTTCAAGTTTTTGGGCATATGGCTCCCCTTTTCTTGCATCCTTTTGTGGCAGCCCCTTGCTTTGCTGCTGTGATTGAAGTATAGCATGTGCCTTACATTATGTCAAGTATATATTACATTTTGTCATCTTGTAAATTGCCGCTTCTTGCCTTTCCCGGGTGGCTATGCTATCATGGTACCAGTGCTATTTTATTATGGCAACACCGCACAATTCCCGCCTGACGGCTTAAGCA
>UMLF01078110.1_pt1 | contig 17812 bp, 13 predicted proteins | sample 1966501 | NCBI WGS metagenome assembly UMLF01 (sample SAMEA4836194, study PRJEB28245) | human gut metagenome | biome: gut microbiome; material: fecal sample | place: Denmark | collected 2008 | reverse complement strand
CCACAATTAATACTGCCATAATAATCCACGTGACCACGACAGATTCGGCAACCGGAATTCCTCCAAAAATCGGAATTGTAAATGCTGTCTCACAATTTAATTCTGCCATTAATTCCTCTGACAGATTTCCCATTTTTGAACCTCCTCTCTTAGTATTGAACATATTTACGTGTCTGACTTATTTATCGGATATCAAACATCCAAGTTTTAATCGCACGAATTACTTCGCACCTTACACTTAAACATGTTACCTTGAAAATTGATTTCTCAGTGTAGAACCTTTGGCTGTTAATTGCCTGCACTAACATATATTATGTACAAATACCATACTTTTTTTATTATATTTACTATAATATTTTTTCTCATATAGTATAAAAGAGCAGATGCCACAGCCCTTCATCCGACCGTAACTCCACTCCCTTGTGTATATGTCATTGCCTATGCAACTATTGTCAAATATCTCTCACAATTCGCAATTATACTACTTTCTCCAAATAATGGTAGTCTTTTTTTTACTAATTGTGATTTTTTGTCAATTTGTCAATTATGTATATTGGCTATTTTTTACATTTTTTAAGATTATAAAGATGGTTTTTTAGTGTATTTTGTATGTTTTATACAATTTTCATTATACATGTGTCTAATTCTTATTCTTGTGATTATGCTTTTTTCGTCTATAATTTGTGAGTTTTTCACAAAAAAATTAATGGTTTTTTATGTTAAATTACTGCTAATGTTTGCCATCATAATAAAAACATTGAACTCTCCATTGGTATGGTCTACTTCCATTCTGCCATCATATTTTTCAACTACGGCACTAACCGAAGACAGACCTATTCCTGTATCTTTAAACTCCCGTTTTCTTGAATAATAACCCGAATGACCTTTCTTAATTTCACCATTGTATATATTTGAAACCAACATACAAATATACTCATTACTTTTGCTTATCCTTAATTTTATTCTTTTATTTTCTTCTTTTTCACTTGCTTCAATTGCATTTTCCAGAAGATTTCCTATTACAATACATAAGTCTGTATCACGTATCTTTAATTCTTCCGGTAATGCCACATTTAACTGTACCTCTATTCCATTATCTTTTGCCAGCAAAATATAATGATTCAAAATTGCATCAACTGTACTGTTGTTACAATAAACCATTGGCTCTTTTGTAGAATAAATCTTATTATATTCTTCCAAATATTCTATTAACTGCTCTATTTTATTTTCCTTTGCTAACTGATAAACAACATTAATATGATGATGTATGTCATGTCTGCTTTTTCTGGTTTTTTCTATTTTTTCAGTAATCATATTGTACTGCTCGGATTTCATGTCAATAAGCATTTTGCTTCTCTTAGCCTTCTCCTCTGCTCTGACAAATTTTTCCTCCGTATTCATATTGGAAAACTGCATTACACTAACAATTACAACACCTATACTTAACGTAAATCTTGCCAGTACCTGATGAAAATGCATATATGTAATCTCAAAATCATTTTCACAATATGCCAAACTTACTATAGAGAAAATTATTGGAATAATCCAGGCCTGCCTCCACTGTCTTCTATTATCAGTTTTTACAACAGGAACTATGTATTTCTTCCATAATATGTACATAAAAGGAAAACATATTGCTGATATTATAATTCTTAAAACTGCCGTATCCAAATAAGTCGCCGACTGCCTTATGGTTATATAATTATTAATATGACTTGCCCAAACCAATATAACAACACTTATGGGCAATAATAATCCATACACAAACAATGACTTTTCTATATAATCATCCACTAAAAAAATAACCAACGTCAAAACCACAAATATTTGGACCATTCGATAGGAAAACATAACATCCAAATTGTAAAACTCTGCCGTGGTTATCTTTTTAAATATTAACAAATATATTGTTAGTGCAATATAATTTAAAACTCCTGTTGTTATTACAGAAAATCTTAATCTGTCTTTAAATGGCATATATAAAAGAAATATCCATGGGAATACATCTAAAAAAACATTTGTAATTAACCAAAAACTGCTCATACTTTCCCCCTACTACTTTATGACTGTAATTTTGACTCTATTTCATCGCTCATTTCCAAGAAGCATTCCATCAAAATAGGATTAAACTGTCCACACTGTCCTGTTTTAATCATTTCAACAGCTTTCTTGTGACTTATTGCTTCATTATAAATGTCTGCTAATATAGTCAATGACTCCAAGCTCATAAGCTTTTCTAATAAATGATGCTGACTTTTCATCAGAAATCATTATTACAGGAACATTTTCTGAGAGACTTTTCTGCTTCATATAAGTCAAAACTTCAAATCCGCTCATTCCACACATTTTTAGGTCAAGAAGTACCAATGCAATGTCTTCTCCATATTTGTTCAACATATCTATTCCCTGTTCGGCATTTGACCCATTAAGCATATCAAACTCTCCGCCTAACATTTCTGTCAATTCATCACAATCACTTTCTGAATCGTCAATTATAAGTATTTTAAATCTGTTAACATCACTAACATTATTGCCAATTACGTTCTTTTCATTTTCAGTTACAACCATATTCTTTTTAATCTTAGCCTTATACATTAACTTATCAGCCTTTTCAACGGCTTTCTCTATAGGCTGTCCACCTGAAATTACTCCACCTATACTTACTGACAATTTAAGTTTAGGATATCCCGGAACCTTGGTATTATCTATTGTCTCTCTTATGTGTTTTATTTTCTTAACAAAAGTATTTTCTTCAATTCCCGGCATAACAATAAGAAATTCATCACCACCATATCTTATTATTAAGTCTGTCTTTCTTATTTCCTTCTTTATTACACTTACAACTGTTTTCAGTGCAACATCCCCTGCCATATGCCCAAATGTATCATTATATAATTTGAAATCGTCAAGGTCTAACATGGCAATTCCCGAAACTCTTGTTGTCATCTTAATATTCTCTTCGTAATATTTTCTGTTATATGCACCTGTCAGAACATCAATATAAATCTCTTCATCTATTCCTGCTATCTTTTTTATTATTTCCTTACGTCCGTCCTGATCTATTAAAGCATCGCTGTCTAAGCAATTAATCATCTCCATAATATGAGGCACATTATCTATTTCAATATATTTTGATATCACCTGATACATATCAGAATTAATAAATTCAATCTTAGTTCTCTGCTTCTTATCAGCTAATACTCTTGCTGAAATACAATTTTCACAGCGTTTATCTCTGTTCCAAAATGAATAGCATTGGCATGGATTGTCCGGCATTTTTTTCTTTCTTAATGAATTAGCTGTCTCAAATCCTTCAACATCCAATATTCTTACAATTGAAAAAACTTTTTCAAGCTGCTCCATCATTTCTTTTGTTTCCTGCTTAGTCATACTTTCGTCCATTCCCATGTTTTTCCTCTTCCTATTTATATTTATAGATTTAGTCTAAAAGTATATAATAAAAAAATAGAGCTAATCATATTTTAGCATTCATACTCCGTATTTCTAAAACATTAACTAGCTCTATTATAATAAATTGCACTATAATTTTAAATAGTTTTATATAATCTTTCCATTCTTTATTATGTGTTTAATTTCTAAATTTTTATCCAGCAATACTAAATTTGCGATTTTTCCCGGCTCTATGCTCCCAAATCTGTCATATATACCTATGGCTTTTGCCGGATTAACCGCTGCACACTTTATTGCACTTTCCAACGGAATATTCATTTTTTTAACCGCTGTTCTTACACAATTCATAAGATTAGTAACTGAACCTGCTATATTTCCTTCCTTTGTAAGTGTTGCCACATTTCCCTTCACTGTAACATCTAATCCTCCAAGTGTATATTGACCATCATCTAATCCACAAGCCATCATACTGTCACTTATCATTATGATTCTGTCATCTCCAAACATTTTAAATGTTGTTCTAACCGTTGAAGGATGGCTATGTACACCATCCACAATCAATTCCACTGTCACATCTTCATTGTCACATGCTGCTCCTATAACTCCCGGACTTCTATGGTAGAAATCATTCATTCCATTATATAAATGTGTTACATGTTTTGCTCCATTATCAAAAGCAAGCTTTGCCTCATCATAATCTGCCGCCGTATGTGCTACTGAAACTCTAACATCATCTTTAATAGCCTTTATGCATTCAATTGCCCCATCTGTTTCAGGTGCAATATCTACTAATTTAATAAGTCCTCCTGCTGCTTCCTGCAATCTGTAAAACATATCTGCATCAGGTTTATGAATAAATTTCGGATTTTGTGCTCCCTTCTTTTCCATTGAAATAAAAGGGCCTTCCATGTTTATTCCAACAAGTTCTGCTCCTTCTTTTCCATCATACTCTCTTGCTGTCTTATAAATTTCACTTAATTTTTCTTCCGAAAAAGTCATTGAGGCAGGACAAATGGTTGTAATGCCGTTTTTCAATTCATATTCAGCCATTTTTGAAATAGCCTCCTTTGTTCCATCGCAAAAATCGTATCCTACACATGCATGAAAATGAATATCTGTAAGACCCGGTATTACATATAAACCTGTTGCATCAATTATCTCTCCTTCACCTGTCTTAGATATTTTTTCATCTTCAACATATACTTCTTTTTCTTCAAATCTACCCTCTGCATTAAATACTAATCCATTTTTTATAATCATCTTTAATACCTCTTAATTCCTTTCACTCTTTTGTAATTTTCTTTGCTATAATTACAACTTATTATAGGATTCCTGCCAAAGCCTCTTTATCTCCCACTAACGTTACATCATTGTGAAGTTGTAATACTGATGCGGGAACTTCCGGTGTTACAGGTCCCAAAAAGGCTTTCTTCACTATATCTGCCTTATCTTTTCCCGATACAACTATTATAATTTTTTTTGCCTGCATAATAGATTTTATTCCCATTGTATATGCCTGTTTTGGCACATCTTCCTCTCTTTCAAAAAATCTCTTATTTGCTTCAATTGTGCTCTTCGTTAAGTCAACACAATGAGTTTCCTTCTCAAAAGCCTCTCCCGGTTCATTAAATCCAATATGTCCGTTATGACCAAGTCCTAATAACTGCATATCAATTCCACCAAACTTTTCTATTATGTCGTTATACTCCTGACACGCCTTTTTTGAATCAGGTTCCAATCCATTTGGAACATAGGTATTTTCTTTCTTAATATTTATTCTGTCAAATAAATGTTTGTTCATAAAATATCTGTAACTTTGGTCATTATCTCCTGATAATCCTTTGTATTCATCCAGATTAATTGATACAACACTTGAAAAATCCAAATCACCTTTTTCATACCATTTTACAAGCTGATCATAAATTCCAATTGGAGTGGAGCCTGTAGCAAGTCCCATAACACTATCCGGCTTTAAAATAATCTGAGCTGAAATGATATTTGCTGCTTTTCTGCTCATTCCCTTATAATCCTCACCTACATAAATTCTCATAACTGATTCCTCCTAATATATTTTTTTATTCTATTTTGTTCCTTTTTCTTCGCTGAACAAATCTGTAACAGACAAATTTCTTGCCATTAAAGTTTCACTAATATATCTCTGGTTCCAAAGGTCATCTTTTTTATATCCTGACGCATCTATATAAACCTGTTTTCCTGCAAAGTCTACCTTAACCAAAGTATAACTTCCTGAATATTTCCAATTACCTAAAACTATATGAGCCGATATTCCTGCCTTATTGCACAATCTTGCAAGTACCTTGCTATATCCTGTTGCAATAGCCTTTCCATTAACCACACATGACGTGCATCCCTCAAAGTAATTCTTTTCAAAAGCTTCCGTCATATTTGAAACACTGTCAGAGCTTTCCATCATTTCATTATCCATAGTCAAATTATCATCCATCCATTTAAGGAAATAATCAATTGTCTGTTTTTTGCCATATTCTTTAGGAATTTCTTCCACTACTTTATTAAGTATTTTATCTGCCTTCTGTTTCATATCCAAAACTTTTTTCTTTTTTGTTTCATCTATTGTTTCTAATGGTTTCTTTAATTGATCAAGATTATTTACATATCCGTCATCATCAATATTCCCCTGCTCATTTAAACCTTCTGCCGGATATAATAAAATTAAACATTTTACAATCTTTTTTTCTTTTATATCAGTAATATTTTTTGTTATAGAACTAATACTTTGATTTTTTTCTGTCATAGGGACATTTACCATTGCATAAAACAAATCATCTTCTCCGCAATACAAAGCCTGAGTTACCCTTGAATATTCTGTTCCGTTAAGTGGATTGTCAAAATAAAGTTCTCCACCTTTAAAATTTATAATTGCCTCTTTTATTTTTTCATAAGCCTTTTTCTCATTATCACTAAGTTTTTCATAATAATATGTATCATTAAATACCTTATCTTCCCTCGGAGGATTTCCAATCTGGTTCTCATATGGATTAGCTTTATACTTTTGTTTTTCATAAACAGATAAAATGCTCACTAATATTATTAAAATTATTATTGTCCAAAAAACTTTTGGATGTTCCTTTACTACTTTAAACATTTAATCCTCCCTTTGTCTATATTAATAGTTTTATTTTTTTCTTGATTTTGCCACAAGAAGCTTATTCAAAAAATCTCAAAGGGATGTCTTAACAGACACCCCTTTGATTTAAATATAATTAAATTATTTACAAAGTTTCTTAAATTCATCAGCTACAAACTGTACCTTTGTTCCTATAATAACCTGAACGTTATTCTTTCCTGGTCTTAAAACCCCTGCTACGCCTGCTGATTTAATCTTCTTTTCATCTACGATTGTATTATCTTTTACTTCGAGACGAAGTCTTGTAATGCAGTTATCAATTTCAACAACATTTTCTTTTCCACCGATACCTTCTAATATAATAGAAGCAACCTGTGTATAATCATTATTTCCAAGTTCTGCCTGTTTTTCAGCTTCAACATCGTCATCTTCACGACCTGGTGTCTTAAGGTCAAACTTTGTAATTGCGAATCTGAATACTACATAGAATACTATAAATGCTGCAATTCCCAAAGGAATGATTAACCATGTCTTTGATGCTGCAGGAAGTGTTGATGAGAATACTAAGTCTGTACAACCTGCTGAGAATGAGAATCCTGCTCTAAATCCTACATAATATGTAATTACTGTAAAGATACCGTAAAGGATAGCATAAATTAAGTAAAGTACAGGTGCTAAGAACATAAAACCAAATTCAAATGGTTCTGTAACACCACATACGAATGCACAAATTGCTGCTGAAAGTAAAAGACCTGCTGCTACTTTCTTCTTATTATCCTTTGCACAGTGAAGCATTGCTAAAGCTGCACCCGGAACACCAAACATCATACATGGGAAGAAACCTGACATATACATACCAAGTGACCAGCTTACATCTGCTGAAGTCTTACCACCCCAGAAGTTTGTTAAATCACCAAGTCCGATTGTATCGAACCAGAATACATTGTTAAGTGCGTGATGTAATCCTGTTGGAATTAACAATCTGTTAAAGAATGCATATAAACCTGCTCCAACACCACCTAATTTAACGATTCCTTCACCTAAAGCAATAAGTGCACCGAATACTAATGGCCATACAAATAATAATACTACTGATACAAGAATTGAAACAACTCCTGCTACAATGGCTACACATCTCTTACCACTGAAGAATGATAACCAATCAGGTAATTTAGTATCTTTAAACTTGTTATAGCATGTTGAACCAATAATACCTGCCAAGATACCGATAAATGGGTTTACAATCTTGTCAAATGCCAATGTCTTATTAGCATTTTCAGCAATTGCCGGCATAATAGTTGTAACAAATCCTGTGTTTAATAATGTTGTTATCATTAGCCATGATGCTAATGCTGCAACACCACCTGTACCATCATTATCCTTGGATAAACCAACACCAACACCGATTACAAATAAAAGTGCCATATTATCAATTAAAGCAGCACCGGCCTTAACCAAAAATAAACCAATCAAAGGAATAACTCCTTTGATATCACCACCCTGCATTGCTCCAGGACATAAAGCGTAACCGATACCCATTAAAAGTCCGCATATTGGAAGTACGGCTACTGGAAGCATTAATGCCTTTCCTAATTTTTGAAGATATTTCATCATAAAAAACATCCTCCTTTCTCATTATTATAATATTATTTTTAAAATCCCGTCTTTTAGGACTTTATTTACTTTATTTTGTAAGTTCAATTATTGTGTCACCCACACTAACTTCCTGACCAACATTTGTTTTCACTTCTTTATAGATGTCAGAATTGCAGATTATAATAGGGGTAATTACATCAAATCCTTCACCTTTAAGTGCATCAATATCAAACTCTAAAATCAAATCTCCTTTTTTAACCTTGTCTCCTACACTAACTTTAGGCGTAAAATACTTTCCTTTTAATTTTACAGTATCAAGACCTACATGCATTAATATTTCTGCTCCATTATCTGAAACAATACTTAGAGCATGCTTTGTATCAATAACTACTGCCACGCTTCCGTCTATTGGGGAATATAGTTTTCCTTCACTAGGCTCAATTGCCATTCCTTTTCCTAACATTTCCTCACCAAATGTTGGATCGTTAATACTTGAACTTGGAACAGCCATTCCTTTTATTGGTGCTACCAAAATATCATCAGGCGCTACCACTTTTTTTTTCAAAAAATCAAACATTTAATAATCCTCCTATCGCTTATATTTCAATATGTGGCTGAATACGTTTAATGTAAACTGCCAAATATACTTTTTCCTCTTTAGGAATATCATATCCATATTTACTTTGTACAAACTGACTTATTTTCTCACTTATATCATATTCCTTAGGATACTTATTAATAATCATATCTAAAAATTCCTGATCCTGATTGTCCAACAATTCTCCGGCAAACATACGTTGTGCAAAGAATTTCAAATGTGTTATAAACCTTGAGCAGTGTAAACCCAATTCATCAAGTTTTATACCTAATTCTTTTTCAACAATACTGATACATTCCCTAATCATTGTTGTAGCATTAACTGTATCACTCATTCCCATATTGTACTCTGCAATTACAAAATGAAGTGCTATAGATGCAGCTTCATCTTGTGGCAATTTTATTCCTGCCTCACTCTCAATAAGTTCCAGTGCCTTTTCACCAACCAAATATTCACTAGGATAAAAGCTCTTAATCTCATTAAATAAAGGATTTTCAAATAATTCTCCTTTGGTTGACCGTTCAAGCAAGAAATTAATATGATCCGTCAATGAAATATATATACTTGGACTTAATCTTTTAGGCATAACCTGCTGTGCATATGAAATAATGTCTACAGAAAGATTCAAATAATTATGTGGAATCATTTCAATCAATTCACTAAACTTACCAACTTCATCTTCACTATCCAAAACGAATCTCTTTTCAATCTTATCCTCAGCTACTTCGTCTCCAACCTTCTTTTGAAATCCTATTCCTTTCCCCATAAGAACAATCTCCCTATTGTTTTCATCATGGGTACTTAACACATTATTGTTTATTACTTTATTTATTATCATAATTTTTCCTATTTTATTATCTATATCATATAATAGCTTTACTAAATCATTTGCTTTTTTTCATAAAATTGTTTTTGTAAAAAAAATAGACCTGGCCTCGCAAAAAATAACTTGATCTGCGAAATCCGGTCTTGCCTAACGAAATAGTAACAATCCATAATAACGTTCTCTCAACTGTTAAAACTAGTTTAGCATTTATTTCCAAATATGTCAACAATTTTTCAAATTTTATTCACACTTTTGCACAATCATTCAAAAAAAGGGTCTGACATTGCCAGACCCTCAAAAATTCAATTCTTCCTAATTTAATTTTTCTATTATTTTTACTATTTTCTTACTTTAACTTTCTTAATTTTACTCCAATCACCTGTTACTTTCACATTGCCTGGCTTAACTACATATGCACGTACCTGAATATAATAAGTTTTCTTCTTAAGCTTCTTCAAAGTCTTTTTTACAGATTTTGTTGTTACTGTTTTAGCCTTTTTCAACTTTTTGTTTGTTGAATATTTTATCTGATAGCCTGTAACACCTTTTACCTTCTTAATATTTATCTTAATATTTCTGTTGTTCTTTGAACGTACTACCTTTTTTACGCTTACTTTTCCCGGTCTGCTTACTACAACCTTAGATGTAGTTGTCACTCCATTACCCGTTGTTGTCACTCCATTGTTAGTTGTTGTCACTCCATTATTAGTTGTTGTCTTTTCTTCACTTGGTAGTGTTGTTTTATTTGTTGTGCTTTCTCCGTTATTATAATTAGGATCAGGAATCTGTGTTGTTGTCTTAAATGATACATTAGATAAAGTAATGTTTGCTGCTGAATTAGTTGCTGCTGCATCACCATCACACTTTCCCATTCCAAAGTATAAGTCAAGAACGCCTTCCATATCTTTTGCCAAAGTTACTTGTCTTGAGAAGTTATAAGGCACTCTGGCTTTTAAGTCAATATATTCACCAAATATTTGTTCGTCGCCATCTCCAGCTACTTTTACAAAAACCCTCTTATCCACATCAGATGTCATTGTAAAACTATAGTTATATGTTCTGCCCGGATAGTAATGTAATCCTTTTAAGTACTGCTGAACTCCCCACTGTGAATTACCTATTGATGTAATGTTCATTGTTGCGCCTGTTACTGCTTTGTCTGTAGATTTTGATGTACCTGAAGCCCCTGCCCAGTCAGAGCCGAAATAAGAACCCCATTTTTCACTACATGTTTCAACAGCATCTTCTGTTACAGTAATCATAGGTCCCGTATACTTAGTTGTTTTTTCTTCAACTTTCTTATATGCTCTAACCCAGTCAACTTCCATTGTTGCCGGGAAAGCTGTTTCATCAATGTCATATCCCGGCCACTGACCGCCAATTGCCATATTAAAGATAACAAAGTATTCCTTTCTTACCTCGCTAAATGAGTCGTTTGAAACATCCATCGTTCTATAAACTTTGCCATCCACATACCACCTTAACTTGTCTGCTGTCCATTCAACTCCATATACATGATATTCTGTTCTGTTAGCCACTGCTACTGAACTTCCTGAATCTGCGTTATTATTTCCCGGATCATTAAACCAATGCAATGTTCCATATACAAGATTTTCATCATTGATTGCTTCCACAATGTCTATTTCACCACATTTAGGCCAACCTACAGAATCCTGATTTGCTCCAAGCATCCAAAACGCAGGCCAAACACCTTTAAACTTTGGCATTTTAATTCTCGCTTCAATCTTTCCATATTTGAAGTTCTTCTTATTCTTTGTTGTAATTCTTGAAGATGTATATTTCATTCCGCCATAGTCTTCACGCTTGGCTGTAATCTTCATAGTACCATTACTTACCTTAATATTTCTGTCAGTATAATACTGCTGTTCGTTATTACCCCAGCCCCAGCTTCCTGTTCCTATTTCATAGTTCCATGTGTTGGTGTCAAGAGAATTACCATTAAACTCATCTGACCAAACCAATTCATAATTGTCTGCTGCTTTAACAGTATTACTAAAAGCAAATACCGTTCCAATGACAGAAAATGTCAATAAAGCCTTTGTCAATAAACTCTTCTTCATATCATTCTCCTTAATTTTAATTATACGTTCCAAGGTCTTCGTCCACCATTATTCAAATATAGGTAGTACAATACCCTTTGATGCCATAATATATCTAAACAAATAAAAACGTTTTTTGCAAGAGTTTATTGTTATTTTGCACAAAAAAATAACACGCAGGTAATTTCCACGTGCTATTTTACTTAATATGTAATTATTTTAATATTATTCTATGATAAATCTATGTAAATAAATATATATGAATAAATCTATATAAACAAATCTTTGTAAATAAATCAGTATGAAAATTAATCTACTGAATTAATAATCCACTGACCATTCTTAGTTGTAGCAGATACTGTAAAACCATCATAATAGAAGAAGCCATCATACTCACCTTCTTCAAGACAGCTCTTATCCTTATCCATACTCTTATACTTTCCAATTGCAGCTACTAACTCATCCATATTCTTTCCAATATACTTTTTAGCAGTACTCTTACCATTGCTATTTGACTTAGCCTTAGTTGCCTTTTCAGAACTCTTCTTTACAACCTTCTTAGCCTTTTTAGTTGTGGTTTCAACCTTTTTAGTTACCTTTTCAGTAGCCGTCTCTGTTACCTTCTCCGTTGTTTCTTCTTTATTTTTTTTCATAATGGCTGTTTCACCCTTATCAGCCTTCTTCTTTGTTTTCTTTTTTACCTTTGTAGTAGCCTCTTCCACAGCTGTAGTTTCAGCAGCAGTAGTTGTTTCCTCCACAGTAGTCTCCTGCACAGTTGTTTCTGCAACCGTAGTTGCTGCAGCTGTAGTTGCCTCTTCCTTCTTGCCATTTCCACAACCTACTGTTAAAACCATGGCTGCCATAACAGTTCCAATCATAAAATACTTTCTCATTCTCTATTATCTCCTTAACTTACAATATTTAACAACTTAATATCATTACAAATATCGCGAAGAAAATTCTGCCAGCAAACGATAGGCAGATTTTCGCGATTTTGCGAGCATAGCGTACAGCGATAAACTTACTGTTTGAGCCGAAGGCGAGTTTAAGTTTTCGCTGTACAATAGGTGGCGGAGCAAAATAAGAAAATCAACGTGTTTGCGTCAGAATTTTCTTCGCGATATTTAAAAGTATGGTATTAAGTTGTTTATTCTTCTAGTTCCAGTGATGATACAACACCGGAAGAATAGTATTGGTTATCCTTCTGGGTTATTACATCTATGTCGTATGTTCCTGCTTCTACTTGGGATGTGTCTACGTACATGCCGTAGTCATATCCTTCGTTTTTTGACGTTACGTCTATTGGTGCCGGAAATGCTTCATATGTGTATTCATTGTCTTCACTTTTTAGGCGTACATAGATTTTGCTATCGTCATCTATGTATTTTGAATCCACTTTTCCACTTATTGGTACATATTCTTCATCGTCGCCAATTTCTGCAGTTGTGTTGCTGTTTACTTCCATTGTGTTTAAGTTACCTGCTCTTAATGGGGCTGCCATATATGGTGCCTCTTCTATAAGTGAATGTATGTGTCTTTCTACAAGTTCAATTACTACTTTGTCTGCTTTTTTTTCATTTTGCAGATTCCAGTTGTATGGAACTGCCTTTGTAAAATAGCCATTGTGAAATTCATCTGCCACAAACGGTATTAACGCATTTCCAAATGAGTCACGGTACATTACAATTGATTCTTTTTTGTCTTTGCTTTCTGTTTCAATTGATATATCTGTAACTTTTTTGTTGTTTGAAGTTACTTTGTACGAACTTTTTTTATTGTAGATTACATTTGTATCTTTTTTGTTTCCTTTTGGAAATAACATTCCATACAAGTCCCCTGAAAAGTTTTTCTTTATGGTGTGCCTTTCATTAGTATAATTGTAGTGGTCTTTTCCTAAATAGTTAAGTATGGCATTACAGCCCATTGCCGCTCCCTGATTATTCCAATGGCTATCAAGCTTGTGATATACTTCTTTTCCGGAATCAATGAACATTTTCTTTAAATCAACTGTGTTTATATTTTCTTTTTTCATTTCTGCCTGTAATAAGCTGTAATTATTCTGCTCACTTGTTTTTATGTATCGCTTTGGCATATATTCAGGATAAAGCGAGTTCTTATTTGGTGCTATTACAAATAGAAACTGTCTGTTGTTCTGTTCCACATTTTCCTGCAATAAAGATAAAACTCTTCCACAGGAATAGATTTCTCTTTTTGACAAAGTATTTTGTCCAAGATAATCATCTAATGTTTCACTGAAAAACAAATAGCCTTTACTGCCAACTATAACTTTCTCATTTCCTGATTGTCTGAAAACATTCTTCTTTATTATAGCATCTACTTCAATTAAATTCTGCCTAAAAGCAAAATTGTCTGAAAAATAGTCGTTTAACTGGTCAAAAAACTTTACATTTAACTTTCCGCCTGTCTTAATTGACGGGAAAATCTGTACCTGTCTCTGCTCCACGCTTACATCTGTTTTAAAAAATAACATTCCAAGAGATGGTAGACACAGTAAACAGAAAAATATTATTATAAATATTTTTTTCTTCATTTCGGTCACCTCTTAAAATCTAAAATATATAAACGGATTATAGGTTGCTGTTGCAAGACTTATAATGCATACAAGTAGTAATCCTATATCTGCTATGTGAATTATTGTTTCATTTATGTTGCTGCCAATCTTTTTAGAAATGGTATTTTCCAACTTCTGTCTTAACGGATATGCAAAAATAATTGCCATTATTATAATAAATATATAATATGGACTAAGAAGTCCTGCCACAAAGCTGATTGACTTTACTTCCATATTAAAGCCGGTAAACATTGTTTTTAACATCGTAAGACCAAGTCCTACTGAATCTGCCCTGAACATTACAAATCCGCAAACCACAACTATCCATGTAATAATATTTTTTATAATGTTATTTTTTATTTTAATTATACTGCCCAATGTGTCTTCTATTACATTGGCAACTCCGTGGATTAATCCCCATATTACAAACGTCCAGTTGGCTCCGTGCCATATTCCTGTCAGAAGAAATACTATCATCTTGTTAAATTCACATCTAAACTTTCCTTTTCGATTTCCACCTAAAGGTATGTAAACATATTCTCTAAACCAAAGTGATAGGGAAATATGCCATCTTCGCCAAAAATCCTTTATTCCTTTTGCGCTGTATGGGTGGTTAAAGTTTTCATTAAACTCAAAACCAAATATTTTTGCCATTCCTATTGCCATATCAGAATATCCACTAAAATCATAATAAATCTGAAGTGTATAGGCTATCGCTCCAACCCATGCCACAAGAAAATTATAATCGGTAATCTTTAATGCAAATATTGAATCCGCCATATATCCTGTGGCATTTGCAATAATAAGCTTCTTTGTAAGGCCTCTTATAAATCTGCTAATTCCTTCAGTTGTTTTTTCAATACTGCTTGTTCTGTTGTTAATCTGTTTTGCTATTTCATTGTATCTGATAATAGGTCCGGCAATAAGTTGCGGAAAGAATGATACATAAAGCATCAGGTTAAATAGATTCTTCTGAACCATTTCAGGATTTCTGTACACATCAATTACATATGACAATGCCTGAAATGTAAAAAATGAAATTCCTATTGGCAGGTCAATTCCCGGAATCTTTATATTAAGTCTTCCTGCATAATTAATATTTTCCAAGATAAATGCTGTGTATTTAAACACACACAGCACACCTATATTACAAATAACTGCTATTATTAAGACAATCTTTTTTCCTGCTATATTATTAGCCTTACTAAATCTTCCCTCCATCAAACCAAATATGTAATTAGCTATTATTGAACCAATCATTAATAATACATATATTGGCTCTCCAAATGCATAAAATATTAGGCTTGCGATAATCAATAATGTATTCTTCCCCTTTATTCCCGGCACTATAAAATATAATGCGCAGACAATAGGCAAAAACACAAAAAGGAATATTGCCGAACTAAAAACCATAATCTGCTCCTCGTAAACGTTGTCTGTATTTCTTAACGTCTTATCTATGTTTTTATTAGATTTTTCTCTTGTCTACCGGATGACAATTGTAATTCTTATACGATAAATTATAGTACTTGTTATAATCCTTTGCTCTTGCAAATAAAGCGTCATATACTTTTCCGTTTAATTCAACCCATGCATGTTCTGAATCATGTGCCACATAAACATCCTTATATCCTGCTTCGTGAAGTAAAAATGCAAGTGCTGCTGATTCTGAAACACAACAACCATCTCCGTGGATAAAAATATCATCTGCGAAAGTTGACTCCCAACCTTTCTGCTTATAAATCTTTTTAAGGAATCTATATCTCTTATATGGACGTTTTGCAATCCAGTCAAAACATTTTCTTAGTTTCTGCTGCTTTGTATCTGTATATTTGCATAATTCATTTAACTGCTTTCTTGCTCTCGTCATTGTTTTGATTTTGGCAACGCTAAGGTCAGTCTGCTTAGCCTTTCCGGCTTTGTCAAGTTTAATGCCGTCAACAGTACATTTCTTAGCCATCTTTCCATTAGTACGTCCGAAATAGTAAAAGTCCTTTTTGTACTTAGCCCAACCTGTAACCATTACTCCTTTTTTATCAAGAAGGTATGTTTTATTCTTTACTGTAACTAACTGGTTCTTTATTTTTTTGCCTGATATCTTGCAATAAGTCTTGCCCTTTTTAGTTTTAAATTTTGCAACAGGTTTTTTCTGTTTCTTACTGTTTGCTTTTATTGTTTTATTATTTGAATCTGTGTTATTTTTGTTTACAGTTTCTTTATTGTTTAAATCTGTATTGTTTTTGTTTACAGTTGTTTTCGTTACGTTACTTTTGTTTTCCGCCTGATTTGTTGTAGTTGGTGTTTTGTCATTTGTTACTGCTGTCGTCGTTACTGCGCTTATCATTCCTACGCAAATCATTACTACCAGAAAAATCATTATTTTCTGTGTCATCTTTTTCATTCTTGTGTTCTTCTCTTTCATCTTTCTGTGCTCCCTTCATTTTCCATAACCTTAGTTATCCCGTTATGTCAATCGTAAAATATCAGATAACCTTCCCCATATTTTAATCAAGTAATATCATGTGATGTCATTGTGATATTTGCTATGTACATAATAGCACTAAAAGTTTTATTTTCAAGCTGTTTTTTCCGTAATTTTGTAATATTTTTATATTGTTTCTTAATGTCATATTTTAACTACATTTAGGCTACATTTTGGAATAATCTTATTACATTTTCGTTACATTTTTAACAAAGGAAAAACTATTTTCATAACATTTATTTAATCCGGCTTCGATGTTCCAAAAGAACAATCTATGTAATCCGATTTACCTTATGAAAATAGTTTTTCTATAATCATTTAAATTATATTTTTACGATATGTTTTACGGACGCTGTCCAAGTCCACCTTCCAATGTTATTGTTTCGCCTGTCATAAATTTAAAATCCGGTGAAGCAAGCTGAACGCAAACACGACCGATTTCTTTTTCTACATCGCCATAATGTCCCATAGGTGGCATTTTAACGTTAGCCTTAAATGCTTCCGGATAAGCTTTTTCAAAGTTTTCAAGTTGTGCTGTCCATGCTAGTGGGCAAACAATGTTAACATTAATTCCATCCGGTCCCCATTCTGTTGCTGCAACTCTTGTCAAACCTCTGATTCCTTCCTTAGCCGCCGCATATGCGCACTGGCCATAATTTCCAAACAAACCTGCGCCTGATGCAAAGTTGATAACTGCCCCCTTAGTTTCTTTCAAATATGGATAGCATGCCTTCATATAATGAAATGTTGCATATAATCCTGAGTAAACTGCCAAATCAAACTGTTCAGTTGTATGGTCTGCCAATGTTACACCTGAGGCAGATGCCTGTGCATTATTAATTAACACATCAATTCTTCCAAAGGCATCCATTGCCTGCTTTGCAACGCTTTCAGCTAATGCTTCATTATCAGCGCCTGCACTTATGTCTGCCTGAACCGGAAGAACCCTAATTCCATATTTTTCTTCTAATTCTTCCTTGGCATCAGTAAGCTTTTTAACATTTCTACCTGTAATTACAAGATTGGCACCTTCCTTGGCATATGCTGTAGCTATACCATATCCTATAGAACCACAACTTCCGTCGCTTAAGACTGCTCTTCCTCCGCCTGTAATAATTGCTGTTTTCCCTTTCAATGTACCCATATCATTACCTCCTACAA
>UMLF01078734.1_pt1 | contig 18229 bp, 21 predicted proteins | sample 1966501 | NCBI WGS metagenome assembly UMLF01 (sample SAMEA4836194, study PRJEB28245) | human gut metagenome | biome: gut microbiome; material: fecal sample | place: Denmark | collected 2008 | reverse complement strand
CCGCAGACGGCGAATCCCCTCGCTGAGGTTCAGCGAAAAACGCTCCGCCCGTTAGGGACGAACACGCTTACGCAGTTCGCGCACCCCGCTCAGCCGGTGCAGAGAAAAAGGCTACCGCCCGGACAGGGCGAACCCGCTCACGCAGTTTGTGTCCCCCGCCTAATTACTGTCAACAGATAAAAAAAACCTCCGTACGAACCATACGGAGGTTTTTTCTATGTCTTATCTCGTCTGCTGGGTGATAATAAACACCGGAATGTACCAAATAAGCTGATACAGCAGGATATTCATCACCGGAAGCGCGTCTGCGGCGTTCTGGTACAGCAGGTAGAACACGATCAGCATACCGAGCAGGCCGGCGAACGTGCCGAGCGTCAACGCCGAGCGGACGGCGCCTGCCAGCTTATCCGCGCCGCGGAGCACCTGCATGAACGGACCGGCACCCTCGCGGGTGAGGATAGCTGCCGGTGCATCGCCCTTGGCGTAATTCGGATTCAGCAGACGATCCACGCCTGCCGGGTCCGGCTGGTCGGCAAAGCCGTGTCGGAGGTCAAACTCCTCCTCGACCATCGCCGGGGAGATATTGAAATCGCGAACGGCGAGGACCGCATTCATGTGCATGCGGCGCATGAGGCGCATCGCCTTATAGGTATTCTTGGTGGTCTGGTAGCGCATGGTCAGCACGCCTGCGAGCGCGTTATCCACAACCAGATACATATTGATCTGACCCTTATGACCGGATTCGATCGGAATGCCCATCTTGACCATGAGCGCCGCCGTGCCGAGCACGATACGGCTGGTGCCGACAGCGCCGGTTACACCGCCCTCGACCAGACGCACGTCACGCGCGGTGAAGGTGATGCCGAAGCGCTCCTTCGTAGTATCGGTCAGCACGCGGCCCAGCTCCAGACCGGCGGATTCGGTCAGCGCGGCTGCACAGCCGAGAATCTGCTCGTCCGTGATGCGGCCCAGATTGTCGATGGCCTCAAGCTCGATCGAGCCGGTCGGGAACAGATCGTTCTCGAGCAGCATGACCTTCTCCGTGCCGCGCAGCAGGTTGGCCTGACGCGCACCCGCAATGGCTGCACCCGAGCGCAGCAGGCGGCTTGCGGTATTCTTGTAGCTTGCGCCGAACGCGCACAGCAGACCGACCGGCGCGGACACCGACAGGATTGCCGAGAACGCCCAGAAGAAGCGCACCGGCTCGCCGCAGTTGAACGAAGCGACCAGCGACAGGATGATTGCGAGCGCCAGTGCAATCGGCGTATAGATGAGCGAGAAGCGGTCAACCGTGTCCGGGCGCTCGATCTCGGTCAGGAACGAGCTTGCGTCGTACAGCGGGCACTTGACGGCATTGCACGCATCAATCTCGCTGTCGTAGTGGCTGTAAACCGCCAGCGGCTGCTCTGCCTCGCAGACGGCACGATAGGAACGCGCCTGCGCCAGACTGCGGCCGCGTGCCTCACGCATTTCGGCGTAAAGCAGAAGGATGGAAACCGCCGTGTACGGTACGGCGACGCCGCCCTGATCCGGAAATACCAGCAGAGAGGCACAGTGCAGCAGCGATGCCAGCGCCGCGAACGACACGAGCGTGCCGCGTGCCGGACGGCCATGCAGCAGCGAGGAAAAGCCGTTGCCGAACACGTCAATACCGATCAGCAGCGCCAGGATCTGCAGGGCAGCCAGTGCGCCGATGCCGATGGTCGGGTTCTGCAGAATATCGAGCACGACCGGAAGCGGCAGTGCCTCAAAGCTCGGTGCAAAGCTGAGATACGCGGCAGCTGCGGCAAGGATCAGCACCAGCAGCGACCGGAACGACAGAATGCCCGAACGGCGGCGTGCCGCGTGCATAGCCACCTCGGGATCGACCAGCTTGATATCTTCCTCTTCCTCGGCCTGATCGGCGGCAATGCGTGCCGCTCTTGCCTGCTTGCGCGAGATGCTTGCCTTGCGGCTTGCTTCCTCGGCAGCGGCTTCTTCCACGATCTCCTGCTGCTCGGCGGCCTTCTCGGCCGCTTCCTTTTCTGCCAGCTTGGCCTCGCGGCGTGCCTGCCGCTCGGCGATCTTCTGCGCGGTCCTGCGCTCACGCTCTGCCATTTTCTGCTCGCGCGCCGCGATGCGCGCTTCGCGCGCTTCTTCAACAGACTCGTGTTCGGCGGCGGCAACTGCGGTCTCTGCGGCCTTCTTTGCCGTTTTATCCTTCTTATTTCTGGGAGCCGTCTTCGGCTCCTCTGCCTTGGTCTCTGCCGCCGGTGCGGGCTGCGGCTCGACCGGCTTTTCCGGCTCTGCCGATGCCTTAGGCATTGGCTCTGCCGCCTTTGCGGGCGCCTGACCGGACACCTCGGCGATGATGGAATCCAGATCAAATTCATCGGTATCCGGTACGTCGCTGAGCATATTTTTCAGCGATTCCAGATCCATATCGTCTTTTCTATCCATGTTCACTTCCCCCTTAATTGCCCTGTGTGCGTCGGCGAAGCGCCTCAAACAGCAGCACAGCCGCCGCGTTGGATGCGTTCAGCGAGTTGACACGGCCTCTCATCGGGATGCTGACGATGTAGTCGCACTTGTCGCGGGTCAGGCGGCTGAGCCCCTGTCCTTCCGAGCCGATGATGATGGCGGTCGGGCGGTCAAACGGTGCGTCATACAGGCCGACCGTACCGTCAGCCTCTGCACCGAACAGCCATACACCGCGTTCCTTGAGTTCATCGAGCGTGGACGCAAGGTTGTTTGCCTTGTGTACGCCGACATAGGCGAGTGCGCCCGCCGCCGAACGAGCGACAGCCGCGGTCAGACCGACAGCTCTGCGCTTCGGGATGATAACGCCGTGTGCGCCTGCGGTCTCTGCCGAACGGATGATGGCACCCAGATTATGCGGGTCCTCGATGCCGTCGCAGACAACGATGAGCGGCACCTCACTGCGCTCCTCGGCGACGCGGAAAATATCGTCGAGCGAGACGTACTCCTGTGCCGCCGCCTGTGCGATCACGCCCTGATGGTTGCCGGTCGGGCTCATGCCGTCCAGCTTGCGCCGATCGCAGGTGACGACCGGAACGCGATGCCTGCGCGCTTCTGCCGCCACATCACCGATGTGTGCGCCTTCGGCCACAAACACCTTATCCACTGCACGGCCTGCGCGCAGCGTTTCGAGGACGGCGTTGCGTCCCTCGATCAGCGTGCCGTCATCCTCAACCGGAGGACGGCGTCTGTTTTTTTCATATGCCATAAATTTTTACGCTCCAAAATGAGAAATAACTTTGCATATCCTCAGATACTTTCAGTTAGTTTCATTATACACACTTCCCGACTGTTTTTCAATGTTAGACACGAAAATTATACAAACATCGCCGCAAAAGTGCTGCCATAAGTTCGACAGATATCGACAATTCGCTCTGCCGCATTTACACAGCCAGATTTTAGGCGATACAATGAAACCGGACCGAAAGGAGCGAGGACATCCATGGATGGCAAAAAATTTGACAAAAACACACTGAAAACGCTTATAATCGCGGCTTCTCTGCTGCTGAACTGTGTTTTAGGCGGTGCATCGTACACCTATTATCATCATCTGGCGGAGCAGATGAACGAGACCGCTTCCCTGCAGTCGCAGGTAAGCCATCTGGAAGGCTCGGTCTCTGACCTGCAGGCGCAGGCGGACGAATCCCAGCCGACCATTGACGATTTGAAAGCGCAGGTGGCTTCGCTCACCGAGGAGAAGAACGGTCTGCAGACGCAGGTGGACACGCTCACGAGCCAGAAGGCAGACCTGCAGTCGCAAGTGAATACGCAGCAGGCAGATGTGTCCGGCGGTTTCTCGTCCGGCTCGAGTTCGGGCGGTTCCTCGAGTGACAGTTCGTCCGTCCCGGCAGCTTACAGCAGCTCGGACGACCAAAGCGAGACCGTTTACGTCACGAACACCGGCTCCAAATATCACAGCGCCGGCTGCCGGTATTTGAAGAAAAGCCAGATTCCAATATCGCTTTCCGAAGCCAAGCGGCAGGGTTACACCGCCTGCTCGGTCTGCGGCGGATAACATGAAAAAGAAGCTGAGATTTTGTCTCAGCTTCTTTTGTTTGCCTGTTAAAACAGTCTGTCCATATTCTGCCGCAGCATGTGAACCATACGTTCGCAGTCAAGCATGGTATCATCCGCGCCGAACATAACGGCGGTCTGATCTACTACGCTCGTATCCGGATTACTGCTGCTGACCACGACCCGTCCGTTCTTTACACGATCCATTACGGTATCCGCGTTATTGATGAGGAAATCCAGTTCGTTCATCAGGCTGCTGTTGTAGTAGCGGATCGGATTGGCTTGCTCGGTCATGCCGCTGCGGATGGTCTGCGCCTTGCGCTTGATGGAATCCAGCGCCGCCATAGCAGCCGCCTTATCAGTAATTACATAATCGGTATAACTGCCGTTTTTCACCGCAGATTCGCAATTTTCGAACTTTTGCGTATCCGTTCGCATATCGAGCAGCTGCTTCATGAGGTTCGTCGCGTAGGCTTCCATTTCGGCGCGCTCGCTGTCCGAAAGCGGCATGCGCAGGAAGATGGCGTTCACGTCATTCTCTGCCTTGGCGCTGTACCACGTTACGTCCATGCCGGTCAGCTCACCGATGTTGCGCAGCGGCAGATAGATAGAGTTTGCGTAGAAGAGCGGATAGATGGTCTGGCCCTTCTGGTTTTTGAAGGTCTGCTGTTTGCCGTCCACGAGCACCTTCACGCCCTTATCGAGCGTAGCCGTACCGGTCGCACCGACATATTTTACTCCTTCCTTGTGGTACGCATCGTCATCCGCACACGGATAGGACTTTTCCGTAGTACCCGACAGGAACACCGTGCGCGATGCACTGTCCCACGAGATATTTTTGCCCATCCAGCGGCCAACCGTGCGCAGCGGCATGTAAGTCGAGCCGTTGTAGCTCAGCGCCGTGTAAACCGTCTTGCCGTCCTCGCTCGGGAAGGTGGCCGGAATGCCCTCTGCATAGATGTCCGCGCTCTGCGGATTGATTTTTACGGCGGTGCGGGTCTGCGCCGTATTCTGTGCAGCTGCCTGCACCGTCCCCGACGGTATATAGGTCTGCACATTTGCTGCGCCTGCGCTCATCATCAGTGCGGACGCCATCAGGCAGCCCGCGAGTGTGCCGCTTACGATCTTCTTGAACTTAGTCATCATTGCCCCTCCACATAATAAAATACAGTTTTTTCTATCCATACCTATGGTATACAACAAAAATCATATTCTGTCAATCTATTTTCCTGATACTATTATAACGACCGGGAGCGCCGTTTTGTGACAACAAACCGCTAAGGATTTTTTTCAAAAAATTTGCCACAGAAAATCCCGCTCAGGCGTTGTATAATTGAATGGTATCATTTCCAACCCGAGGGGGAACCAAATTGACACAGGAGCAAATCCTCTTTTTCGAGGAATCATATACAAAGTATTACAGGATGATGGTGCAGACCGTTCTGCCCATTGTCGGCAGCCGCGATATTGCCGAGGACATTGTGGCCGACACCTTTCTCATCCTGCTGGCCAGGATCAACAGCGTGATGGAGCACGAGCAGCCGATCAAGTGGCTGTTCCGTGTGCTGAAAAACAACGCCATCAGCGAATACCGCGCGCAGTGCAGACACGCGGCCGCGCCGCTTGAGGAAAGCATTCTGCGTGCAGCCGAACCCGAGCTGATACCGTTTTCCGGTATGCTGCCAAAGGGCTTATCCGCGTCCGAACAGCGCATTCTTACCCTGCGGCTCGCTGAGGACATGGACTATTCCACCATTTCGGAAAAACTCGGCATTTCCGAGACCGCCTGCCGCAGCCAGTACAGCCGTGCACGGCGGCACTGCGCCGAGCTTATGGAAAGGAGTGACGACAATGCAGGATTCTAAGCAGATTGACGAGCTGTTCCGGCTGATGGACGACGTTTGCGAAAACGGTGATGCGGCTCTGCCTGCGCTCGAGCAGTATCTGCAGACGCAGACGGACGCGCCGGAAATCGACACAGAAGCGTCACTTAAAAAGTTCAAGGCCGACCATAAGGAATTTTTCGTCAAGCCGCACCGCGGACGGCGGCTGTGCTACCGCGTTTTTGTTGTCGCGGCGGCTGTTTTCGCCGCAGGAACCGTATTTGCGCTGGCTACCGGTCACAATCCGTTCGACTATGCGGCGATGTGGGGTGCGGAAACATTCGGCTTTTATCGGGATGATTTTCCTACGTCGAAAGACGGAAAGATCATCTATTATCCTGATGGTTCATGGGATGATCGCACTAATATGCCGGATTATGACCATGAAACGTATACTGCGTTGCCCGAGAATAATACTTCTTCAATAGAAGAGTATGCTCAAACCTTAGAGCCAGCAGAAAAGAGTGAGCCATTACCGGAATATGCCGATTTGCCGGATACAGATTTATCGAATGTTGGTTTAGAAAAGAGCGATTCTGCTTGGGACGATGGACATATGACTGAATGGTTTAATATCGAAAATGCGACCTTAGCAGATACTTTATCAGCATTGGGAATTAAAACAAAAATGGCTCCATTATGGCTGCCGTATGGATATGAGCAGGCGTATATTAAAATGACAAAGGATTATTTGTTAGGTGAAGATAGCATTTTTGCAAAGTATGAGGATCATACTAAACATTCTGAAATGTTTTTGATGATTTCCAAAGTCACGGATTCGTCGAGCGGAGCGATTGAAAAAGACGATCGACCCGTACTTGAATATGTCAAAGAAAATACAACATGGTATATTATGCATAATTTGCAGCAGATCAATGCCGTTTCCTTAACAGAAAACTATCAGGTGCTCATCTCCGCTCCTGTATCAGTGGACGAAATGAAATCCATCATCGACTCCATCTACGAATAACAAAAACCCGATCTCCAACAGACACAATGGAGATCGGGTGCTTTTTATGCGAAAATTTTATGGTACGCGTGCAAGACGTAACCGCCGACAGCGGCGGTCATTTCCTTGGACGCCACGGCTTTATCCGCCACGGTGACGATCCACGCGATTCGCGTGCGCGGCATGGCCGCCAGCGGAAACATATGCCGTGCAATGGCTTCGCACTCCCGCTCGGACAGACCGAAGGTATGCTTGGCGCGGTCGGCTGCGATGTGACCGTGAATGAACCCGTGCATGTGTGCAATGCGGTGCACGCCGGAAAAATGGCTCAGATAACGACGGAAGCGCTCGCCGTGCCAGTCATAGCCGAAAAAGTCATGCAGCAGCGCGGCACGGACAACCGAGGTCGTTTCGCTCTCCGACAGACGCATCAGGCGGGCGATCTGACAGGCTGCTTCTGCTACCGCAACGGAATGGTCATACACAGAGTTGTCCAGTCCGTGGTGACAGAACGTGCGAAGCTGCTGAAAACGCGGATGTGCAAGGATATCTCCCGCGTACTGCTGAATTTCACTGTCCATCGGACCCACCTTCCTTCCTTTTTGATGTCTTTATTATAGTGCGCTTAGTGCACAAAATCAAGAGGTAATTTGTAACAAGTTTGTGACAAAAATACCAACAATCTGCTTAGCCGAGCGGCGGCGTGTCCAGTATCATCTGCCTGTACTCCAAATCCTCAAAGCCGAGCATGTGATAGAGGGCACTTGCCCGCACGTTGCTTTCCGTTACCTCCAGACGATACCGCGCGGCTGTGTTGTATTTTTCGTGCACCGCGGCGATGAGCCTGCTGCCGATGCCCTTGCCGCGCCGCTCGTCATCCACCATGATTTCCTCCAGCCAGACGCACAGACCGCCCGCCTCATTCGACCAGGTGAGCGCCAGCAGGCAGTACGCGCACGGCTGTCCGTTCTCGTCCTCGGCAATCAGGCAGTCCGCATACGGCGTGCCGTGCAGGAGCAGCTCAAACGTGCGTTCGGCATTCTGCTGTGGGATTTCATGGTCGCAGGCAGGCGTTTTATAGAACGCATGGCAGCGGTCGATAAAAAAGTCGCGGTCAGCGGCTTCGATAGAGCGAATACGCATAGTTTAACCTTTCTTTTTGCGCGTAGCGCGCATTTAATAGAATTTCGCAGAAATTCATAAAAAGTCAGGACATGCGCCTGACTTTTTATACAAGAAAGAACATCGGTGTGCCGCCGTGCGACGCGCCGATGTTCGTATGGGACGTATCCGAACGTGTTCGGTACGTTCTCTTCGATTAAGACGATGAAATCGTCTTAATCGAGGGTGTCAAGAGCCTGCTTGAGGTCAGCGATAATGTCCTCAACATTCTCCAGACCGACCGAAATACGCACCATGCCCGGCTCAATGCCTGCGGCAACCAGCTGCTCATCGGTCAGCTGACGGTGGGTTTCGGACGCCGGATGCAGCACGCAGGTGCGGATGTCGGCAACATGAACCTCATTGCACGCCAGCTTGAGGCTGTCCATGAACTTCATCGCCGGGGCGCGGCCGCCCTTGATGTCGATGGACATAACGCCCGAGGTGCCCATCGGCAGGTACTTCTGCGCACGCTCGTAGTGCTCGTTGCCCGGCAGTGCGGGATAGCGAACGGATGCGATCTTGTCGCTCGACTCGAGGAACTTGGCAACGGTCAGCGCGTTCTCGCAGTACTGGCGCATACGCACCGGAAGGGTCTCCAGACCAAGGTTGAGCAGGAACGCGGAGTGCGCCGCCGGATAGCAGCCGAAGTCACGCATCAGCTGCATACGCGCCTTGATGATGTATGCCATCGCGCCGAACTCGCGGGTGTAGACCACGCCGTGGTAGCTTTCGTCCGGCTCGGTGAAATCCGGGAACTTGCCCGATGCCGCCCAGTCAAACTTGCCGCCGTCCACGATCACGCCGCCGCCCTGTACGGCATGGCCGTCCATGTACTTGGTGGTCGAGTGGATGACAATATCCGCGCCCCATTCGATCGGTCGGCACAGCACCGGCGTTGCGAACGTGTTGTCCACGATGAGCGGCACGTTGTTCTTGTGCGCGATGTTCGCCCACTTTTCAATGTCGAACACGGTCAGAGCAGGATTGGCCAGCGTCTCACCGAACACAGCCTTGGTGTTGGGCTTGAACAGCTTCTGGATCTCCTCCTCGCTGGCTTCGGCATCTGCCCAGATGCACTCGATGCCGAGCTTCTTGAGCGTTACGCCGAACAGGTTGATCGTGCCGCCGTAGATGGTGGAAGCCGCGATGAAGCTGTCGCCTGCCGAGCACAGGTTAAGGATGGACAGCAGGGATGCCGCCTGACCCGAGGAAGTCAGCATCGCACCGACGCCGCCCTCGAGGGACGCGATCTTCTTCTCTACCGCATCGCAGGTCGGGTTGGCGAAGCGCGAGTAGATGCACTCTGTCGGCATATCGAACAGGGACGCGATCTTTGCGGTCGAGTCAAAGCGGTAAGTGGTGGACTGCACGATCGGCATGACGCCCGGACCGCCGTTTTCCGGCTTGTAGCCTTCATGCAGGCATTTTGTTTCGATTTTCATATAAACTACCTCTTTACTATGATTTAACACAGAAGAATCTCCATTTATTGTAGCATGCAGAAGCCTGTCGGTCAAGGCAGTTCGGTTGAACAAACGGCGATATCATGGTATGATAGAGGCAGTACGAAGGGAGGCAAACCGCATGAAGGATCTGCTCATTACCCTGCTGAATACAGCGTTCTGGGTCGGACTGCATTTCGGTACGGCTGGCGCGGTGTGCGCTCTGCCGAAGGACGTGCAGACGCGGTGGTTCGACCCAAACCGGCGTTTTTTCACGGTATCCGACCGGGAAATGCGGGTTTTCCGCAAGATTAGTCTGCCGAAATGGAAGGACCGGCTGCCGCAGTTTAATCCCGAATTTGACAAGCGGCACCTCAAATCCGGGCGGGATCCGGCATACCTCGACCGTTTTCTGTTCATCACCTGCCGTGCGGAGGTGATTCATTATGTGATCGGCGTGCTCGGCTGGGTATCGCTCGTTTTTTGTCTGCTGAGCGCCGACCGGACGGCGTGGCTCATCCGGTATGCAGTCATTGCGCTTGCGATTCAGCTGGCGAACTTGCCGTTCGCGTGGATTCAGCGGTATAACCGGAAACGGCTGCTCAGCGTCCGCAAAAGGCTTTCATTACGGATAGAAATTTGATATAATATAAAGATAGCATAAGGATAATCAAGGAGATTTTGCAATATGACAGACGAAAAAATTGCACGCATCAACGCGCTTGCCAAAAAGGCCAAGACCGAAGGACTGACCGACGCGGAGAAGAAGGAGCAGCAGGAGCTCCGCGCAGAGTACGTTGCCGATTTCCGCAAGAGCCTGAAGGCACAGCTGGACAACACGTTGGTTATCAATCCGGACGGCAGCTCGTACAAGCTGAAGCAGGACAAAAAGTGATGCAGCTGCCCGAACACGCGGCACACGCCATCCGGCGATTAGAGCGTGCCGGATTTGAGGCGTGGGCGGTCGGCGGCTGCGTTCGCGACAGCCTGCGCGGAGTCGAACCGCACGACTGGGACTTGTGTACGTCCGCGTCTCCGGCTCAGATGCAGGCTGCGTTCGCGGACGCGCATGTGCTCACGACCGGACTCAAACACGGCACGCTGACCGTACTCACGGACGGCGGCCCGCTCGAGATTACCACCTACCGCACGGAGGGCGGCTACTCGGACGGGCGGCATCCGGACGGCGTGCGCTTTGTCACCGACATCCGTGAGGATCTGGCACGAAGAGATTTCACGGTCGGTGCGATGGCGTGGCACCCGGAACGCGGTCTGTGCGACCCGTTTGGTGGGCAAACCGACCTCAAAAACGGCGTTCTGCGCGCGGTCGGTGATGCTGACACCCGATTTCAGGAGGACGCGCTGCGCATCCTGCGCGGACTGCGGTTCGCATCCAAGCTGGGATTCGCCATCGAGCCGGAAACCGCCGCTGCCATGCGGCGGCAGGTGCATCGCCTGGACTGCATTGCCGCCGAGCGCATCCGTGAGGAGCTGACCGGTCTGCTGTGCGGCCGCTATGTGCAGCGCACGCTGATGGCTTATGCCGACCTTATCACCTCTGCCCTGCCCGAGCTCGCGCCCATGCAGGGCTGTCAGCAGCAGAATCCGCACCACCTGTACGATGTGTGGGAGCACACCGTGCGCGCGGTCGGTCAGGTGCCGGCCGAGCCGGTGCTCCGGTGGGCGATGCTGCTGCACGACAGCGGCAAGCCCGCCTGCAAGACCGTGGACGAGCAAGGCATCGGGCATTTCCGGGGACATCCCAGGGCGAGCCTTGCGCTGTCGCGCGAGCTCCTGCCGCGGCTGCGGTTCTCGAGCGCGGACACCGAACGCATCCTCCTGCTGGTCGAGCGGCACGACACACCGCTCGGTGACAACGAAAAGCTGGTGCGGCGCAGCCTGTCACGCATCGGAGAGGCGCGGTTCCGCGACCTGCTGGCGATCAAAAAAGGCGATGCGGTCGGTCAGGGCACCAGCCGCGACTATGTGGCGCAGCTGTTTGAGACCGAAGCGCTGCTGAACCGCGTGCTCTCGCAGGAGCAATGCTTCTCGCTGCGGCAGCTTGCCGTAAACGGAGCCGATTTACAGGCGCTCGGTCTGCGCGGCAGACCGGTCGGTGAAATGCTGCACGCCCTGCTGGACGCCGTGATAGACGGCCGGACCGACAATCGGCGGGAGACGCTTCTGCGGCTTGCCCGCACCCGAATGGAGGAACAACATGACAAATAAAGAGATTTTCATCGAAACCTACAACAAAAACATCCATCGTCCGGGCGCGGAAAAGCTGCTTGCATGGCTCGAAGGCACGGATTTCTTCACGGCTCCCGCGTCCACGCGGTTCCACGCTGCGTATGAAGGCGGTCTGCTCGACCACTCGCTCAACGTGTACAACGTGCTGATCTCCAAGCATTTCAATCCCGAAACCGACGATCTGGAAAGCTACACCATCGTTTCGCTCCTGCACGATCTGTGCAAGGCCGGTTTCTACAAGACCGAGCTCCGCAACCGCAAAAACGACCGCGGCGAGTGGGAAAAGGTGCCGGTTTACGCAGTAGACGACCAGTTTCCGTACGGTCACGGCGAAAAATCCGTGTTCCTGATCGAGCGGTTCATGCGGCTGCGCACCGAGGAGGCCATCGCCGTGCGCTGGCACATGGGCGGCTTTGATGAGTCGGTCAAGGGCGGCAGCTTCGCACTCGCGCACGCATTCGAGAAGTACCCGCTTGCCGTAAAGCTGCACCTTTCCGATCTGGAAGCGACCTATCTGCACGAAAACCGAGGAGAATGAGCATGAAAACCAGGGAATTTTCCATCTCGACCGATCACGAGGGCATGTACAATATCACCGCCAGACTGCGTGAAGTCATCCGCGAGAGCGGTGTGCAGAGCGGTCTTGCTGTGGTGTACTGTCCGCACACGACCGCCGGTATCACCATCAACGAAAACGCCGACCCGGATGTGCAGCACGACCTGCTGCTCGGTCTGCGCGAGGCGTTTCCCGACCGGCGCGAGTTCCGGCATGCCGAGGGCAATTCGACCGCGCACCTCAAGTGCAGCTATGTCGGCCCGAGCCAGACCGTGCTCATCGAGGACGGCAAGCCCATCCTCGGCATCTGGCAGGGCGTGTACTTCTGCGAGTTCGACGGTCCGCGCCATCGCCGCTACTATATTAAGGTAATGGCGGATAATTAACTTGCACTTGCTTTTCCGCTCTGCTATAATAAAGTCAAACATACTCTAAAAAGGAAGATATTCTCATGGAAGCACTGGAATGTATCAAAACCCGCCGAAGCATCCGCAAGTTCACCGAGCAGCCTGTGACCGAGGACGAGGTTCGTCAGGTCGTTGAAGCTGCCGCCTTTGCGCCGAGCTGGAAGAATACGCAGATCGCGCGCTACATCGTTGTGACCGACAAGGAAAAGAAGGACAAGCTGGCCGACAACTGCATGCTCGGTTTTACCTACAACCAGAAGACCACCCACGGCGCACCGGCGCTGGTCGTGCTGACCATGATCAAGGAGCGCTCCGGCTACGAGCGCGACGGCTCGTTCAGTACCCCGCTTGCCACTCACTGGCAGTCCTTTGATGCGGGCATCGCCGCACAGACCTTCTGCCTGTCCGCGCATGCGCTTGGTCTCGGCACGGTTATTATGGGTATTTACGATCCCGCCGAGGTTGCCAAGGTTGTGGAAATTCCCGAGGGTCAGGAAGTGGCCGCGCTCATCGCGCTCGGTCATCCGGCACAGGACCCGCAGGCGCCGGCGCGTAAGGATGTCGATACGCTGCTGCGATTTGAGTAAAAGTGCATACTTTGAGCACCGTGGAAGCAATTCTGCGGTGCTTTTCTTTTCTCGGCACAAGGTGACCAGGGCACACAAACTGCCGCAGGCGGGTTCGCCCCTGACGGGCGGCTCCTTTTCTGCATCGGCTGACCGGGGCACACGAACTGCCGCAGGCGGGTTCGCCCTATCCGGGCGGCTCCTTTTCTGCGCCAGCTGACCGGGGCACGCGAACTGCCGCAGGCGGGTTCGACCTATCCGGGCAGCTCCTTTTCTGCATCGGCTGACCGGGGCACGCGAACTGCCGCAGGCGGGTTCGCCCCTGACGGGCGGGGAGTTTTTCGCTGAACCTCAGCAGGGAGCTGCGCTCTGCGGAGCGCGGGGATTCGCCGCGCCCGCGGCGGGGGCAAAAAGGAAGGGACACCTGCGGTTTCCCTTCCTCTTTGAACTCCTACCTTTCCCTTGCTTCCTAATCTGGCGCAGACCAGAGACCGGCGACCGCTTCGAAAATGGGAACGGCAGTCGGGTTACCGTTGCGTGGCTCTCTCCACCTTTTCGCAGTTCACAGATAGCATACTGCTACACAGGCGAGTTACTCTACGCAGGCGCGACATGCCCGTGTCGCGCAACTCGTTAGTCTGGAGATTACAGACAGCAACTGCGAGGATAAATTGTGCCGAACATCTAAATCCGCAGGTGCCGGGCGGTATAACGCGCAAAAAAATTGGGCGGCACTGTCATGCCGCCCTCTGCGTGGACTTAATCTTATGTGTAGCAGAACGCTATCTGACACTGCGAATAGGTAAAGAAATGGGAGCACACTGTGCTCCCCTACGGCAGAAAAAATCCTCTGCCGTTCCTTTATAGTCTCAATTCTCCCATCACCACCGTGCCCTCCAAGGGAAAGGGGTGATTCACAAGAGGGTGGAAACCGCAGGTGTCTACCCTCTTGTGCCCCGGCCGGGCAGGCCATGTCCCGCTGAGGTTCAGCGAAAACCTCACAAATCCTGAATATTCATCTTCTCGATCTGCTTTTTGCGGTTCATCCCTCTGCGACAGAGGAAGTAGATCACCAGCAGCACGATGGTCGGCATGGAGATAACGAGCAGCGTCAGCACCGTGTTGAGCACCGTCACGAACACGTCATACGAATCCACTCCGCCAACTGCATTGTCAGCCGCCGAGGTCATCACCACATTCGTCACCACGTTCAGCAGGATGAACAGCTCCCCCGAAAACGTGATGGCAGGCAGTACCAGTCCCGGCAGTTTGCTCTCCCGTCTGGAAAGATAGACCTGCAAAATAATCATTGCCGCGACAAACGCAATCAGAAAAATCAGCGAAATAATTGTAGAAACCGTTGCAATCATCATTATTTATTCTCCTCTCTCAGCTTTTTGTACTCGTTGATGAGCAGCTTCGCCGTGTCAAAATCCAGCTTGTCCTTGACCGCAAGACGCTTGATGAGCGCGATATACGGCTCCTCGTCCGCCTGCTCGCCGAGTTTGATCTTCTGGATCAGACGATCGAGCCGCAGGCGCACGGTCGGGTAGGTCACGCCGTAAATGCCCGCGACCTCCTTGAGCGAACCCGACGCCAGCACGAATTTTTTGATGAACGACACGTCCTCCTCGTCCAGCGATGCAAGCCACTCCGGCATTACCTCGATTGCCACGGCTATCACTTCCTTTCATTATAACTTCATTATAATATCAAATTATATTAAAGTCAATCTTTAATTTTATTAAAGTTCGAGAACAAAAAAACGGCACACCGGGAGATTCTCTCCGGTATGCCATTCTGCAATTCTTACTTACTTTTCTACTCGTTTCTGGAACGCCAGACGTTCTCCGCGCCCGTTTTCCAGCTCAATGACACCGCAATAGGTATAGCCGAGCTTGTTCAGCAGACCCTGCATGGGCTTGTTGTTCGCGTGCGTGTCGATGCGGATGTTGCCGCACTGCTCCATGCACCAGTTCATGCAGAACGAAGCCGCGCCGTGCGTGCCCTTAGCCGCCGCGATACGGTGGACAACGCCGTACGGCGCATCGTCCAGCCAGGCGCCGCCGCGAATGACGCGATAGGTCGGCTCGCCGTCGGTCGTAAACGCAAAGGTCGCTGCGATTTTGCCGTTGTCCTCGCAGACGTAGCTGCGGTGCAGTGCAAGATCCTTGTCCAGCATTTCCTGCGTCGGGAATCTGTCTCCCCACTGATCGGGATTGCCGTTTTCGCGCATAAATGCCCGCGCGTCCGCAAAAATTTCCTGCATCGCCGGAAGATCCTCCGGCCGGGCGTGTCGAATCTGCATTGTTATTCCTCCTTCAGCCATTCCGCGCAGAGCGCCTGCCAGCGGTTTATATGCCGGTCGGGCACGCGCCCTTTCATCGGGTCGGCTGTCTCCAAATCCGCGAGCGCGAGTCCGTGCACGCCGTGCGGGAACAGGTGCAGCTCGTGGCTGATGTTCTCTCGGCGCAAAGCCGCCTCGAGCAGCAGCGTGTTCTCGACCGGAACGGTCGCGTCCGTCAGGGTGTGCCACAAAAACGTGCGCGGCATGTGCGCGGAAACCAGCGTTTCGAGTGAAAATCTCCGCTGTTCCACAGCATTTTCGCCTGCCAGACGCACAAAGCTGCCGCGGTGTGCATGCGCTCCCGCCGAGACCACCGGATAGCACAGCACCGCCGCATTCGGTCGGTGCGCCTGCAGATCCGTGCCCGCGGGAAACCAGTCTGCGTCGTGCCACGTCGCCGCCAGCAGTCCTGCCAGATGGGCGCCCGCCGAAAATCCGCCGACCGCAATGCGGTCTGCCGCGATGCCGAGCTGTGCCGCATGTTCTCTCACCCAGGCGACAGACGCGGACAGCGTGTGCAGCGGCTTTACGCCAAGCGGCACCTCCGTGCAGTCGTACTCGAGCACGAACGCTTCCACACCGTCCCGCGCAAACGCACGCGCGACCGGTGCGCCCTCCCGGATGGAGCAGTATTCGTAGCCGCCGCCCGGGCACAGGATGAGCGCAGGCTTATTCCGTCCGGCTGATGCCGGAAAATGTGTCAAAACGCCGTGATCGAGCCGCAAAACCTCTTTCATCGCGCACCTCACACGTTGTAGCGGTTGCGGATATCAATGCACGCAAGAATGCGGTCGGTCTCCGGCTTTTCGCCTGCCAGCAGGTAGTCCATGAGCAGTTCGATCGGACGGGCGCCCTGCAGGGCGGCATCCTGATCGATCAGGAAGTCGATGAGTCCGCGGCGGACATTCTCCGCATTTGCCGGAATCAAGTCGTGGCAGATCAGGTGCACCTTGCCCTGTAAACCCAGCTCACGCAGCGCGTCGCACGCACCGAGCTGACCGTTTACCGAAACGTACACACCGCGCAGCGACGGATGCTCCTGCACAGCGCGGCACACAATATCATGCGCCAGCTGCTGATCGTCCCCGCAGGTCTGCGGCGGCAGCAGGCTCAAACCGGGAAAATTTGCGGCAGCCTCGGCCTGAAAGCCGTCCACACGCTGCTGATGCGACCAGTTGTTTTCCTGACCGGCAACCAGCAGGACTTCCCCGTGACCGGCGAGCAGCAGGTCCATCAGACCGGCGCTCATGCGTCCGCACGCGAAATTGTCCACGCCGACGTAGCACAGGCGGCCCGAGTCCGGCAGATCCGAGTTGAAGGTAACGACCGGCATGCGCTCGGACAGCTCCTGAATACGGGCGCGCACCCGCTCGTCCTCCGCCGGAGAAAGCGCGATGCCCTGCACACCTGCCTCGAGCAGCTCGTCGATCACGTCCAGCTGCTGCTGTGCATCGACGCCCTCCAGCGGCCGCACGAGCACCTCTGCGCCGGTGGTGGTAAAGTGCGCCGATGCGCGTTCGATCTCCTCAAATACCGTGTGCATGAACATGGTCTCGACCGACTGGACGATCACGCCGATCCTGATCGGGTTTTTCGCGCGTGCCAGCATGCGTCCCGCACGGTTCGGGCGGTAGCCTCGCTCTGCCGCAATGCGGCGCACGCGTGCCGCAACCTTGGGATCGACGCGTCCTCTGTCGTTAAGTGCCCGATCCACCGTGCCGCGTGAAACGCCCGCCAGCGCAGCGATCTCTGCCAAAGTGACTGCCATGAATTTTCGCTCCTACATACCGCGTTGCGCGGTGTCATTCCAAAGGCACCACCACACAATTTGACTGCGGTGTTACCTTTTTATTTTACACGTTTCGAACGAAAATTGCAAATGCAAATCAGTGAAATCGACAGAAATCGGTCAATCGTCCAGCAGTTCGCCCTTGATGGAAATGGTCTTCACCTGCCACGGCAGCAGCTTGCCGCAGTTCTGCAGCGCAGTGCGGACGGCGTATTCCAGTCCGCCGCAGCACGGCACCTCCATGCGGACAACGGTTACACTTTTGATGTTGTTCTGACGGAGGATTTCGGTCAGCTTCTCGCTGTAATCCACATCATCCAGCTTGGGACAGCCGACGAGCGTTACCTTCCCCCGGATAAAATCCTGATGGAAGTTTGCGTACGCGTAAGCGGTGCAGTCTGCCGCGATGAGCAGGTTTGCGCCGTCAAAATAAGGCGCATTCACCGGCACGAGCTTGATCTGCACCGGCCACTGGCGCAGCTGGCTCGGCATCGGAATGAACGAGGCCGGCTGATTGACCGGGGCGCGTTCCATACTCCGTGCCATGCTGCCCGGGCATCCGGTGTGCGGCTGAGATTTTGCCTGCATATTGGCCTGCACGGCGGCTTCATCGTAAGCGGCGGCTTCGCGCTCGACGAACGAGATGGCGCCGGTCGGGCAGACCGGCAGGCAGTTGCCGAGGCCGTCGCAGTAGTCGTCGCGGAGCAGAGTGGCTTTGCCGTCTACCATGCCGATAGCGCCCTCGTGGCAGGCGTGGGCGCACAGGCCGCAGCCGTTGCATTTTTCTTTGTCGATTTCGATAATTTTGCAAATCATAGTGTTTTCTCCTTATATATCCTGTTTC
>UMLF01028501.1_pt1 | contig 18630 bp, 16 predicted proteins | sample 1966501 | NCBI WGS metagenome assembly UMLF01 (sample SAMEA4836194, study PRJEB28245) | human gut metagenome | biome: gut microbiome; material: fecal sample | place: Denmark | collected 2008 | reverse complement strand
CCGCCGCAGGATAGCAAAGCAGGTGTCAAACAGAGGCAGGCCCAGCATCAAGAAGGGCACCGCAAAGGAAATGATGGTGTAAAACTTGAATAGGCCCTGGATGGACACCGTGGCCAGGACAAAGCCCAGGAAGGTAGAGCCCGTATCCCCCATAAAAATCTTCGCCGGGTTCAAATTATAGGGCATAAATCCAATGCACCCTCCGGCCAGCGCCGCCATCATCAGAGCCACCACATTCTCACTGACCAGCATGGCAATGACCAGCATGGTCAGGGAGCTGATGGTCGCCACCCCCACCGCCAGGCCGTCCAGACCGTCAATGAGGTTGACCGCGTTGGTGATGGCAACAATCCAAATGACGGACAGGGGGACCGCCAGGGAGCCCAAGGTCCAGTAGGGATTCTCACTGAAAATATTGGGGTTGGACAGAACCTGGATCACGTTGCCATGGAGCACCGCCACCAGGGCCGCCGCAATCTGCACCAGCAGCTTGGGCAGGGCGGGCAGGGCGTAGATGTCGTCGAAAATACCCAGGATCACGATGATCACGCCCCCCAGCAGCATCCCCCGCATAGAGGAACTCATGGGCACAAAAATCAGGGTACTGAGGAGAAAGCCCAGGAAAATCGCCAACCCGCCCATCCGGGGGATGGGATGGTTGTGCATCCGTCGGTTGTCTTTGGGCACGTCCACCGCGCCCACCATCTGGGCAATGGATTTCACCACCGGTGTGGCAATGAAGGAGATCAGCAGAGCAGCCACCAGCGCCGCTGCAATCCGCGCGATGGCCGGCAATTCCATTGTCATTCTATTGTAACACTCCTTTGGGTCTTAGGGGTTGGGGACCGCCGCAAGAGGCAGGTCTGAGCCGCTCCCCCGTCAGCGGGGAACGAAGCCCACCTTCTTATGCACTTTACGCAGGGTCCAGTTCGCCATGGCAGCGGCCTTTTCCGCCCCCTGGCGGTAGAGGCTCTCCAAATAGGCCTTGTCCGCCAGCAGGCGCTGGGTCTCCTCCCGAATGGGGCGGAGCGCCTCCACCACGGCCTCTCCTACCGCAGGCTTAAACGCGCCATAGCCCTGGCCGGAGAACTCCTGCTCCACCGCCTCCGGGCTCTTGCCCGTTACCGCCGCATAAATCTCAATCAGGTTCGAGACCCCGGGCTTATCCGGGGAACGATAGACGCCGCCCTCGCTGTCGGTCACCGCCCGTTTGAACTTGCGCAGAATGACCTCCGGCGGGTCCATCACCAGGATGTAGGAATTCTCATTGGTGCTGGACTTGCTCATCTTCTTGTCCGGCTCACTCAGAGACATCACCCGGGCCGCGACCTTGGGAATATAGGCCTCCGGCATGGTAAAGACCTCCCCGTAAATGCCGTTGAACCGCTGGGCGATGTTCCGGGTCAGCTCCACATGCTGCCGCTGATCCTCCCCCACGGGGACCAAGTCGGTCTGGTAGAGAAGGATATCCGCCGCCATCAGGCTGGGATAGGTAAACAAGCCTGCGTTGACGTTGTCCGCGTGGGCCGCCGACTTGTCTTTGAACTGGGTCATCCGGCTCAGTTCCCCGTACATGGTATAGCAGTTGAGGGTCCAGGCCAGTTCCGCATGCTGGGGCACATGGGACTGAATAAAAATGGTGCTCTTTTCCGGGTCCAGACCACAGGCAATAAACTGGGCATAGAGCTCCAGGGTCTGCCGGCGGAGCGCCGCCGGGTCCTGTCGGACGGTGATGGCATGCTCATCCGCGACACAGTAAAGGGCGTGATAGTCCTCCTGCAGAGAAACCCAGTTGCGCAGGGCGCCCAGATAGTTTCCCAGGGTAATCTTTCCGCTGGGCTGTGTGGCGCTGAAAATAATCTTTTTCTCGTGTTCCATAATACCTCCGTGGGCAAGAATCCACCCTTTTTCTTGTCAGAAAGCCGATCCGGCTCAATTTTCATGTCTTTTTATCTTACCACAACAACCCCCTCCGTGCAAGAATTCCCGCGATAAACCTTGACAATTTCCCGTGCGAATTTTAGAATATTACCCAGAAAAACGATACTTTAATTTGGGAGGCCTTTCCTATGGATATGACCTGGTTTGACGAGCTGGAGGCAAAGATCCCCAAGGGGACTGTCCGCACCCGGTTCGCCCCGTCGCCCACCGGATACATGCACGTGGGCAATCTCCGCACCGCCTTGTACACCTGGCTCATCGCCCGGAAAGCCGGCGGCCAATTCATCTTCCGCCTGGAGGACACCGACCAGACTCGGCAGGTGGAGGGGGCCACGGAGCTCATCTACCGTACCATGGCCGAGTGCGGATTGACCCACGACGAGGGCCCCGATGTGGGCGGCCCGGTGGGGCCGTATATCCAGACCCAGCGCCGGGGGCTCTATGGCAAATTCGCCGAGCTGCTGGTGGAGAAAGGCCACGCCTATTACTGCTTCTGCGAGAAAGCGGAGTCTGAGGAGGACAGCGGAGATTTTGACCGGGCTGAGGACCCCTGCCGCTGCCTGTCCCAGCAGGAGGTCGCGGCCCAGTTGGCCGCCGGCAAGCCCTATGTCATCCGTCAGAAAATCCCCCATACAGGGACCACCACCTTCTCCGACGCCTCCTTTGGGGAGATCACCGTGGAAAACAGCACCTTGGACGACCAGGTTCTGATGAAGCGGGACGGCCTGCCCACCTATAATTTTGCCAATGTCATTGACGATCATCTCATGGGCATTACCCATGTGGTTCGGGGCAGCGAATACCTCTCCTCCTCTCCCAAGTATAACTTGCTCTACGAGGCCTTTGGGTGGGAAATTCCCACCTACATTCACTGTTCTCCCGTCATGCGGGATGCCCAGCACAAGATGTCCAAGCGCCATGGGGACCCCTCTTACGAGGACCTGAAAGCCCAGGGCTATCTCACCGAGGCCATCCTCAACTATGTGGCTCTGCTGGGCTGGTCTCCCCGGGGAGAACTGGCGGAACAGGAATTCTTTACCCTGGAGGAACTGGTACAGGCCTTTGACATCACAGGGATCTCCAAATCCCCCGCGATCTTTGACCTGGAGAAGCTCAACTACTTCAACAGCGCCTACTTAAAGGCCCTCTCACCGGAAGCTTTTCTGGCGGTGGCGGAGCCCTATCTGAAACAGGGGATCACCAATCCGTCCATTGACCTGGGTCTGGTGGCCCCCCTGGTGCAGACCCGCCTGAATACCCTGACGGAGATTCCCCCCATGGTGGATTTCTTCGACCGGCTGCCGGAATACAGCAATACGCTCTACCTCCATAAGAAAATGAAAACCAACGAGGAGAACTCGCTGGAAGCTCTCCACCTGGTGGTACCGGTCTTCCAGGCCATGACCGAGTGGTCCTTCCAGGCCATCCACGACGCCCTTCTCCACCTGGCCGAGGCCCAGGGTCTGAAAAACGGCCGGATCATGTGGCCGGTTCGCGTGGCTGTCTCCGGCAAAGCCACCACCCCCGGCGGCGCGGTGGAGCTGTGCCACATCTTGGGCAAGGAGGAGACCCTGCGCCGGGTCCAGCAGGGCATCCGGCAGCTGACTCCGCAGGCATGAGTTGCCGTTTTTGCCATGCGTCCCAACGGGAGGGTATGACCCTGGAAAGCGCCCTGAATACTAAGATATAACGTTAAAACGCACCTATTCGAGGGGGAATCCACGATGGAATCTATCTCTATGATTCTATTAGGCGTGATTTTGGTTGTACTGGGAATCTGCAATTTTAGAGGGCATATCGAAAGCGTTCATTGGTACAATCGTATGAGAGTGTCCAAAGAGGACCAACCGCTATATGGCAAGTGCATGGGGACCGGCACTGGTATAATGGGAATCAGTCTCATTCTCACGGGTGCGCTGCAGCGATTTTCAGCGAGAGAATACCATTTTTATATTCTCTTAGTGGGTGTGGTGATCGGTCTGATTGTTATCCTCTATGCGCAATTCAAATATAACAGGGGCTTGGTTTAATCGTGTGACTTTTGTCTGTACGTAAATGAGAAACAGCAGCTCGTCAAACAGTGGCGATGTACTGAGCAAAAGGGGCTGACCCAAAATTGGGTCAGCCCCTTTTTATGCTTTTCAATCCATCCATTCCATTCGCCCAGGAAACTTTACTTTGGAACCACAAACGGGAATGGGGTAGAAAGCCCAACGCCATCGGTCCCCCTCTCAGGTCCCTGTCGCCCTGTCTTGGGCAATCACTTGGAGAATGGTCTCTGCCGCCTGCGGGGCGCCTCCACTTTCCCGAAAGCTCTGGGCAATGGTTGCGGCATGGGCCCGATAACCGGGATCGGACAGCGCTATACCAATGGCTTGGGCAATGGCTTGCGGGCTGTCATCGGGCAGCAGAAGTCCCGCCCCCAAGGCCAGCACCCGATTGGCAACGCCCCTCTGCTCCCGGGTTTGCGGGCAGCAAACCAGGGGCACGCCAAAGAAAAGGGCCTCGCTCACACTGTTCATCCCACAGTGAGTGAGGAAAACATCCGCCGCCGCCAGCACCCCGATTTGATCCACCATCGCCTCTGCCTGTACGTTCGCCGGAAGGGGTCCCAGGGCATGGAGCACTGATTCCCGGCCCACCGCCATCACCACCCGGTACGGCGTCTCCCCTAAGGCTGTCAGGCAGGACCGATAAAAGGGGAGGTTTTGATTGTTCACCGTGCCCAGGGAAATATAGACGGTTTTTTGTGGGCTGGGCGCCAGGGGCTGCCGGATGGGACGGAGGGAGGGGCCCACAAAGACATATCGCGGGGAGAAGGTCTCCACCGCCGGCTGGAAATATCGGGAGGTGTAGACGATGGTATGGGTCGCGTTGTCATTCTCCAAAATGGAGAAAACATTTTTCACCGGATATCCGTATGCCCGCAGACGACGCAAGCTTCTGTGAATTTTCGGCATCGCCCGCACCATGGAAAACAGATTCCCCATCCCCTGCCCCATGACCTTCGCGGAGGCCCGGTTAAAGGCAAAGGTGGTGGTGGAGGAGAGAAAGGGAATCCCCAGCTTTTGGGCCGCCAGCTTGCCCCAAAACGCCATGGAATCCGCTACGATCCCATCGGGGGCAATCCGTTCCATATCCCGGCAGATCTTCTCATCCAGGGCCAGTGTGGCGCGGACAATCAGGTCAATGGAAAAGGCCAAATCCTTGCCCACCCGGGCGCTGTCCTCCGGGGAGGGCGTCATCCCCAACGCGGCATCGTCACAGGGGACAAAGGTCGCGCCGGCTTCTTGAATGACCTTTTGAAAGGGCGCGAAGGAATAGTACCAGACCTGATTCCCCCGGGCAACCAGCTCCCGCACCACACCCAGGGTGGGGTTGGTGTGCCCATAGGCTGGGATGTTGAAAAAGACCAGCTTACTCATGGCTCCACCTGGGGATTTTCCCGGAAAGCCTGCTGAAACAGCGACGCAAACGATCCCTTTTCCGGGATGGCGAGCCCCCGCTTTTCATCGGCCAAAAGGAGCAACGTATCCCCCGGCTGAATGGAAAAAAGCGTACGGGCCTCCTTGGGAATCACAATCTGACCCTTGGCGCCAACGGTGACCGTCCAGGCATGGGTCCCCTCGGGTCCTTTCATGGCAATCCCTCCAAAAAGTATGATTTGTATGACAAATTATACTTTTAATCTCTTCTCCTGTCAAGGGGAGGCGGTCACAGTTGAAAGGGGTCCTTGATCCGCAAGGCCTCCAAACCCTCGGGGCGGAGAATCGCATACCCCGCCGGGATCTTGCGCAGCAGCCCGCCTTTGACGAAATCGGACAGGACAGAGAGCAGATGCCGGTAGCTCACCCCCAAATAGGCCGCTGTCTGGGTATGGGGCTCACAGTAAAGCCCCTGGCGCTGCGACTGGAGAAGGAAGGTCGCCAGGCGGTTTTTCAGAGGATACATTTGATTGCAGGCAGCGGTGCTGGTGACGCGGATGGCCTTTTCATTGGAAAAAATACAGAGCTGCCGGAGAAAAACAGGGTCGTTCAGCATCTCCTCCCGGCATTCCTCCAGGCGAATCATCCAGCCGGCACAATCCGTTCTGGCGGTGACGCCGCTGGTTACCTTCTGCACACCCAAAAGCTCCATTTCGCCCAGAAAACACGGCCCTTCCACAAAGTCCAAGATGGTGACAGCGCCGTTCTCATGGCTCATGGTACACCGGGCTTTTCCCTCCTCCAGGTACAACAGCTGGGTGGCCTTCTGCCATTCTGGGAAAATGACCGTGCCGCTGGGGTAACGCACCGGGCTGGCATAGGGGGTGATGTCAAAAGAGAACAATTCACCCAGGGATTTTCGTTCCATATTCGTCCCTCCTCTGTGAGATTTCTCCTATGACTCTACCACAAAATTGGGTAAAATGGAACCATCACGCTGATCAGGGGGTATCCTATGTCTGCTGTTTCCTTCCTTGCCATTCAAGCCTTGGGCCTGGTCCCCTCCATTGTCTGCTTCACCTCTTTGCAGAGTGGCAGCCGGCTGCGGATTCTGCGCCTTCAGATGGTCTGCTCGGTCCTCTGGGCCTGCCACTATGGGCTGCTGGGGGCCTACACGGCAGTTCTGACCAACGGCGTTGGGTTGTTTCGGGCCGTTCTCTGCTACCATAACGATAAGCCCTGGGCCAAAAGCCGGGGCTGGGTGGCACTCCTACTGGGTCTGTACGCGGGCTGCGCCCTGCTCACCTGGGATGGCCTCTACTGCCTGCTCCCCTGCCTGTCCATGGCCTGCACCACCTTGGCCCTGTGGACCCACAACATGCCCCGGACCCGCCTGCTTTTTCTTCTCAACTCCCCGCCGCTGCTGGCGTATAACTTGATCACAGGGGCGTACAGCTGCGCTCTGGTGGAGGTCTGCGCCCTCATTTCCTTTGCCGTGGCCATCTATCGCTTTGACCTCCGGGGGAAGAAAGCCCGTCTTCCCCAGCGGTAACCTCTCCCCTCCTCCGGCTGCGCCGGCGGTGTTTCAGCAAAAAAAGATCCAGCCGAAATCGGCTGGATCTTTTTGTTAGACACGTTTTCCGCGCCAAGCGCGAAACACTAAGTAAATTAGTGGCCCTTGCCGGACAGAACAGCGCCAGAGATAACGATCTTCTGGATCTGGTTGGTGCCCTCGAAGATGCAGTAAGCCTTGATGTCGCGGAACAGCTTCTCCACGCAGTCTTCCTTCATGTAGCCCTTGCCGCCCATCAGCTGGATGGCGTCGGTGCAGACTTCCATAGCGGACTGGGTAGCGAACATCTTAGCCATAGCAGCTTCCTTGGAGAAGGGCAGGCCCTTGCTCTGCAGGTCGTTGGCGTGGGAAACCAGCTGACGAGAAGCCTCAATCTTGGTGGCCATGTCAGCGATCATCCACTGAATGCCCTGACGCTTGGAAACAGGAGCACCGAAGGTGACTCTCTCCTTGACGAAAGCAATGGCCTCGTCCAGAGCGCGGCGAGCGATACCAACAGCCAGAGCGCCCACGCAAGCACGGGACTTGTCCAGGGTCTTCATAGCGAAGCCGAAGCCCTTGCCCAGGCCAGCCTCACCACCAACCAGGTTGGCAGCGGGAACACGGACGTTGTCGAACTTCAGGGAGCAGGTGGAGATGGTACGGAAGCCGCTCTTGTCCTCATACTTGGTGACAGAGAAGCCGGGGGTGCTGGTGGGAACCATGAAAGCAGAGATGCCCTTGGTGCCAGCGGTGGGATCGGTAGAAGCGAACACGCAGACGATGTCGGCCTCGCCGCCGTTGGTGATGAAGCACTTCTCACCGTTGATGACCCACTCGTCGCCGTCCTTGACAGCAGTGGTCTTCACGTTGGAAGCGTCGGAACCGGACTGGGGCTCGGTCAGAGCGAACGCAGCGTAGCCCTTGCCCTCCAGGATGTGCTTGGAGAAGTACTGAACCTGCTCGGGGGTGCCGCCGATCAGAATGGGCTTCAGAGCCAGGTTGGTGGTCTGCATGACGGAAGCGAAGTTGCCGTCATAGTAGCCCATCTCTTCGTACATAACCTCAGCGGTAGCCAGGTCGACCTTGTTGCCGCCGTACTCCTTGGGAATCTCGAAGGAGTTCAGGCCCAGCTTGAACGCCTTTGCATAGGGCTCAAAGGGGATTGCCTTGGAAGGGTCAACAACCTTGTCCCAATCCAGCATGATGGGCTCAATTTCCTTCTTGCAGAAATCGCCAATCACTTCTACCCAATGCTTCTGTTCTTCAGTCAGTAACCGCATGATAATCTACCTCCATAATAAATTCGAGTTGCGCTGACAAAATCGCCCGCTCTGTGCAGAGCAAGCTAAAACACTGCCCATTCCCCGGAGGCCCGGAGGCAGGGCAACTGTTCTCAATATAATTAAGGGGAATCCAGCCAAGAAAGGGCGCTGGTTTGCGTTTTTTCCGCTTTCCTTTGCCGCAGACCCATTAATCTACATACTCAATGATACTGCCTAATTTCAACAAAATAAATCGGATTGATTAACTAAATTCTTAGTTTTTGTACTGCATATTTCTAATACATCTGAAGGAAATTCTCCCCTTGGATCAGAAGCGGTAATCCTCCTGCGCCAGCGGACGGATCACCCGCCGGTAGGCTCGCCTGAGATAGAAGGCCGCCAATGCCCCAGCCAGGACTTCTGCCACCGGGAAGGACCACCAGACCAGGTTGAGCTCTCCCGTCAGGGAAAACAGGTAGGCCAACGGGAGCACCAGCACCAGCTGGCGGAAAATAGAGATGGACATGCTCAGCAGCCCCTTCCCCAGGGCCTGGAACACCGAGGAGGCGACAATGGTGAAGCCGCCCACCAAAAAGCACAGGCTCAAAGTCCGCAGGGCAGGCACGCCAATGGCCAGCATCTCCTCCGAGGCCTGGAACACGCCCAGCAGCTGGACCGGAAAGATCTGAAACACCACCACGGCCACCACCATGATGCCCACCGCGTAGGCAATGGCCAGCTTGATGGTCTGCATAATGCGTGCCGGTTTTCGGGCGCCGTAGTTGTAGGCAATGATGGGGACCATGCCGTTGTTCATCCCAATGATGGGCAGGAAAGCAAAGCCCTGGAGCTTAAAATAGACCCCGTACACAGCGGTGGCGGTCTCGGAGAAGGTCACCAGAATCTGGTTCAGCCCGAAGATCAGCAGAGAGGACACCGTCTGGAGCAGAATGGACGGAATGCCCACCCCGTAAATCCGGGCAATCACCGGCTTGCTGGGCCGCAGGCCGGACAGGGAAAGGCGGATCTCCGGGTTTTTCCGCAGGTTGTAATAGAGCCCCATCCCCGTACCCACCATCTGGCTGAGTACCGTGGCCAGCGCCGCGCCGGCCACTCCCATCCGGGGAAAACCCATCAGGCCGAAGATCATAATGGGGTCCAGGACAATGTTCAGGCCCGCCCCCACCATCTGGATGACCATGCTGTAAAAGGTCTTGCCCGTGGACTGGAGCAGCCGGGACAGAAGGACCTGGCCAAAGCAGCCAATGGACAGGACCAGAATGATGGACAGGTAATCGCACCCCAAGGCAATGATCTCAGGGTCCTCCACTTGGGCCGTGAAATACAAGCGGGAGCCAAAGACCCCCAGGAGCGCGAAGACGCCGTAACTCACCAACCCCAAAAAGATGGCGTTGCCGGCCGTTCGATTCGCCATGACAAAATTCTTCTCCCCCAGGTTCCGGGAGAGCAAGGCGTTGATGCCCACGCCGGTGCCGGTGGCCACGGCGATCATCAGGTTCTGCATGGGATACGCCAGAGAGACCGCAGTCAGCGCGGCCTCGCTGATGTAAGAGACAAACATACTGTCTACAACGTTGTACAGGGCCTGGATGAGCATGGAGAGCATCATGGGCCCCGACATGGTCAGCAGCAACCGGTGGACGGGCATAACACCCATTTTATTTTCCTGGGCCGGTTGGGGCTGCTGGTTCATTTTTCCGTCCCCCCCGGGAAGGATTCCGCCGCATGCTTCAGGACTTCCACGGCAAAATCCACCCCATAGACACTGCTGATGGCCAGGTGGTAATGGCGGGCGTCCCCCCACTTATTCTGGGAAAAATAGTTGTAGAAGGCGGCCCGCTTCTTATCCTTTTTGCGGACAAAGTCCTCCATATTTCCGGCCTCTTTCTCATAGACCTTCTGGGCCCGGTCCGCCCGGAAGGCCACCGGCGCGTGGATGAAAACGCTCAGCAGGTCTTTCCGCTCCCGCAGGACATAGTCCGCGCAGCGGCCGACGATCACGCAGGGCCCCTCCTGGGCCACCTGGCGGATGATCTTGCTCTGCACCAAAAAGATTTGGTCGTTCATGGGCAGCTGCTGGGCGCTCATGTACAGGCCATAGAGAAAGCTGGTGGACTTCATCTGCTCGGTTTTCTTGATGTACTCCTCCGACAGGCCGCTCTCCTTGGCCGCCATAAAGATGAGTTCCTTGTCATAGAACGGGACCCCAAGCTCCTTGGCCAGCCGCTCACCGATGGCCCGGCCCCCGGAGCCATATTCTCTGGAAATGGTAATCACTGGATAGTGCATGCCGTTCCTCCTTCATGGGATGATCTTTCCCTTTTCAAAAGACCCACCAGGCCCCGCCGCTGGCAGGGACCGCGTGGGTCTTTCGAATGGTGGGTTTGGTGCAAGTAAGCCTGTAAGCCGGGTTCTGTTTTGACAGCCATCTATCTAGGCGTACCGTTGCCGGCACGCTCCAGCCACCTCCCCGGGGAGACCGGGCCAGTCATGTTCCCCTCCACGGTGTTGCTCCGAATAGAGTTTACAGCACCGGACACTTCCGCGCCGGCGGGTGAGCTCTTACCTCACCTTTCCACCCTTACCCGGCCGGAGCCGGGCGGTATCTCTCTGTTGCACTTGTCCTGAAGTCGCCTTCGGCGGGCGTTACCCGTTATTCTTGCCCTATGGAGCCCGGACTTTCCTCACGGACGGCCTTTCGGCCTGCCCCCGCGGCTGTCCAGCTTGCTTGCTCTTTTATTTTACTCAATTCCGCCCCCCTTGTCAATGCGCGGGACCCCTTTGAAATCCGATTTTATTCCCCTGAAATCATCCCCTTGTCAATTGGGGTGCCCTCCCGAAAAGCCATCTCACCGCCCCTGTTCTATCCCTCACTCTGGGATGCCTCCCTTTCTTGCGTGCTGTCAGACCTGCCCGGCGGCTGTCTTTCTTCCCTTCCCTGGTCGCCACCCATGGGACCCATACCACCGACGGCCTGTGCGCCTTCCATTCCCTCCCCCATGTCAGAAATGGACAGGGAAGAAGCATCTACCAGCGCGCTGTCATCTGCCTGCTGGCCATCCGTGGTAGAAGGAATGGTCCCATCCAGCTGGCCTCGAATACTCTGGGCCCGAAGCTGGCAGAAGGCTTTCAGGGTTGAAACCCCCGTTTCAAATTCGTCATAGGTACAAAACTTGGTGGGGTCTCTTTCCACATAGGGTGCAATCATAGCCGACACTTGGTCAAACTCTGTCTCAAAAGCGCCGCTTTCAAAATATGTCGTGATAAACTGGTCATAAAGGGCATGGTACTGCTGCGTATAGGTCTCCTCCTGGAAAATCCAAGCTACCATAGGCCGGTCCTCGGTGCTGCCGCTGGAGACCGGGGAGTCAATGGGATCATTGACCACACTGGTGGCGTCGCTGCCCCCCAGGAAGCCTCCAAAGGCCAGGTTATAGTCCCAGGGGATTATGGACAGCACACCATCCTCTTCATAGAGGTAATAGTTGTGGACTATCATCCCGGTGTAGCTGTCGTAATTGCAGACAAAGTTGTGGACCACAAAGTAGCGCATGACCTCTTCCACATTCACCACGGAAGAGATATCTTCCCCTTCGTTGAGAGTTTTCAAAGACCGGATCAGCCGGGTTTTATCCTGGTCAGTTACCGCAGTCTTGGCGTTTTCAAAGATATTGGAATAGCTGCTGAACGCGTCGTCAGTATAAATGAGTTTCACATCGTCGGAACTCATGCCCCCCATACCACCGCCCTGGCCGGGGTCAAATTCTTCCATTCCCTCCGGCAGTTCTCCCTGGGGCATGGCTGGGGGCATTTCCTCCTGATTCCAGTCGTCCGTACCCTGAATGTCCCCTTGGGAGATACCCTGTTCTGCCTGGGTCTGGGCAGAGTCTGTTTGGCTGTCCTCTCCCGCTTTCTGTCCGTTGGGGGGCGTCAAATGAGAAAAGTCGAAGTCTGCCGGCAGTTCAACGTCACCCCCGACTTCCCCGCCGCCCATGCTCATGACGCTGTCAGGTTTGTAAAGTTCCCCGGAGCCATCGCCGTAGTTGCGCTCCAGGAAGCTCTCCTCTACTCCTTCCACTGCCAAGTAGAGCCCCCATTCCTCTCCGTTGACGGTGATATACGCATAGCTGCACAGAGGCGCGTCCACTCCGAACTCCTGCATCATCCGATAACTCAAGTAATCCTTCATGTAAGTGTTATCCTGAATAATGTTGTTCAGATTCAACTTATCCAATCCCTGATATTGGATGCCATCTTGATAATGGTCAAATTCCAGTTTAAAACTGTACCGATCGTTGCCATAGTTTTTGACTTGGGTCAGGGAGGTATTTCCTTTGGCGCGGATTCCCACCTCCCGGACTGTCTGGCCGTCGATGGTCACATCGCACATGACGTATTCCTCATTCTCGCAGTCCTCCAGAAAACCTTCCCAGTCATCCATGGTAATCTCAATGGTGTGGACCTGGTCGGTACTGAAGAGACCGGTCTCATATTCTTTTTCCATCCCAGTCCGTTCGCCACTGGCTCCCATTCCGGCAAAAAGGATCAGAACACCAGCCAGAACCGTCAGGATTATCAGAAGTGCAATGCGATCAATGTGCTTGTGGGTTGACATTGGTCCGCCTCCTTATCCCATGTAGTCTCCGTTGTAGCTGACCAGCACAGCACTGCGGACCCCCTCCAGGGCAGCAATATCATTGATAAAATCTGTTCCATCACCCTTCAGCCGGACCTCCAAGTTGAGTTCCACACTTCCCTGCTGCGCCGTTTTGCTCTTAACCACGCACCGTTGAACCTGGGTTTTCAAATACTCTACCGCCCGGTGTTCGCTTGCCTGGCCGTCACACTGAAGTACGGCGATATAGGGGCGCACATGGGGTTTGCGGTTGGCAAAGGCCAAAAGAATAACCCCAATCACCCCGCTGCCAAGGACGGCCAGAGGAATCATCCCTGCCGCCAAGACAATGCCAACTGCAATGGACCAGAAGAGAAAAGCAATGTCCAAAGGCTCTTTGATGGCCGTACGGAAGCGCACGATAGACAGGGCACCCACCATGCCCAGGGACAAGACCACATTGGATGTAACGGCCAGAATGACCAAAGTGGTGATCATGGTCAGAGCCAGGAGCGTAACCCCAAATCCTGAAGAATACATAACTCCAGCATAGGTTTTTTTATAAATCAGAAAAATAAACAGCCCCAGAGCAAACGCCAGAGCCAAGGCAATAAGGGCGTCTGGAATACTGACGCTGGACAAGTTCTCCATAAAGCTGGACTTGAAAATATCGCTGAACGTTGTCATAAAAAACAGTTCCTTTCTCAATCATACATGCGGCAAACGGCATATTTAGAAAATGCCTCTGCCCGACGGCGGGGAATCTGCACAGCATCCCGAATCACGTCGGGGAGAAACGCGTCCCATTTGACCTCCAGAATGGCGGTGGCATCCCGGGCGGGAATGGTAATACACTCTGGATTTAAAAAATCCACACACCGCAGCCCTGTGCGTAGTTGATGGTCCAGAGTCACCCGGACATTGCCAGGGCCATAGACGAAGGGCTCCCGAATATAGTCCACTAAAGTACGGGGACGCAGCCATTGTAACTTCATCTTGCAGCAGAGCTCTTGCAGCAGAGGATTGCCGCTGGCCATCATCCAGTTTGTCTCCCCGTTCATCAGAGCTTGCACCTGGTCTGGGGTCAGACGTACCTTCTCCTTACGCCCCAAACCATTCCGCTTGCTTTTCTTCTCCAGATGAATCAAAGAGAAGTCTCTGTTGTAGCAGCGGATACGAAACTTCTCCCGGCCATTGACCCCATCCAGCTTCTCCCGCAAGGCTTTGTCTGAAGGGGTATCGAAATAGAGGCTGCGGATATGATAGCATCCCCCTACCGCATAGGGATCCGGCTTGGCCAGCAGCCGTAGTCGCTGCCGCAGAAGAATCAAATCCTCCACATTGATCCGGTGTTTCCATTCATGGCGTAGGTCCATGGACCTCACTCCTTTCCGTGACTTCACCGAAATTTTACGAAAACTACTTTAGATTTAACTTAGAAAAGACGCCTCCAAGATGAACGTTCTTGGAAGCGTCTGTAAATAAACTATGAAGGTTCTTCCTACAAAAAACCGCTTTGCCCCCTCAAAAGGCTACTGTGAACACCATCGTGTTCTTTCCTTCCACTGTCGCAGTAATGGTTCCTCCCCACGCCCCCACGATAGCTTGTGCGGCGGAAAGCCCAATGCCGTATCCGCCTCCCTTTTGGGTGCGGGCAAGGTCTCCCCGGAAAAAACGGTCAAACATCCGAGACAGGTCTCCCTCGGGAATCTGCGTGGGGCCGTTTCTCACCCGCAGACGGACTTTTTTCCCCTCCTTCTGAAGGGACAAAGCAAGCTTTCCTCCCGGCTCGGTGTATTTTATCCCATTGTCCAAAAGAATGGAAAGCAATTGAACCATTTGCTCCCGGTTGGCCTGTAGCACAATGTCAGGGGCAATGGCCTCCTCCATTTGGATATTCCGTTGGGCCGACCCCTCCCGAAAGGATTGGCAGACCTCCTGCGCCAGAGAGCTCAGTTCCACCCGTTGCGCCGGAGGGGCTTTGACCTCATCCATCCGAGCCAACGTCAATAGGTTTTCCATCAATCCTGTCAAGCGAAGCGTTTGTACCCGGATATTTTGGCTCCACTTGGACGGCCCCTGATGAAGCTCCATCGCATCCGTGTTGGCTTGGATAATGGCCAAGGGGGTTTTAATTTCATGGCCGGCATTGGTGACAAACTGGCGCTGTTTTTCCATTGACCGGGCCAGGGGAGCAATGGCCCGGTGAGACAGGAGAACCACCAGCAGCAAGGTTCCCAGCCAGCACAGCAGCCCCATCCCGGCAGAAATCGCCAGTACCGTCAGAATGGACCACCGGCTTGAAGAGATGTCCAAAAAGAGAATACGCTCTCCCTGCCCGTCCGGGACAGACACCCGGCGAAACTCGAATCGGTCGATCGTTCCCTGGTCCCGTCCCTGGCATTGGGCAGCATAGTCCACAGCCTCCTCCTTTGTTACCGTGGCAATCTGGTTGACATCTACATAGGCCACCTGTCCCGTCCCATCATAGAACACCTGAAAGAATCGGGCAGCCCCCTTATCATCGGCGTCCAGAGGCGGCAGGAAACCCTCCGGCCGTTTCGGCTCCACAGGAGGCGCATCCCCCTGAGTCAGCACTTGAAGCATCCAGTCAGTCTGCCGCTCCACTTGCCACCAATTGAGTAAATTAATCGCGCCCAGCAAAACCAACAGCAGTACAGTCACCGCCATCATAGCGGTGCGGATGAATTTCCACTGTAACGTTCTCTTCATTGCCCCACCTCCAGGGTATAACCAATGCCCCGGCGCCCTTTGATCTTTACCCGTGATCCCAGCTTAGCCAGCCGCTTACGCAGATAGGACAGGTAAACCCAGACTGTGCCCAGTTCCGCCTCGGTATTATAGCCCCAGACCTTCACCAGCAGGTCTTCTGAGGAGAGATAAATCCCCTGGTTCCGTATCAAAACCTCCATGAGACGGTATTCCAACTTAGGCAGCGTAACTGCTTCTCCATTCCTTCTGAGCTGAAAGGTCCCTCCATGCAAGGTGACATCATCGTATTGGAGGATTTCTGGCGTAAATGCCTCCCGCCGCCGGAGCATGGCACGCACCCGGGCCAGAAATTCCTCCATAACAAATGGCTTTGGTAAATAGTCATCTGCCCCCAAATCCAGGCCGGCAACCCGATCTTCCACAGCCCCCTTGGCTGTTAACAATAGAATAGGGGTACGGCATCCCATCTCTCGAAGGCGGCTAAGAACCTCTAACCCATCCATCTTTGGCATCATCACATCCAAGATGATACCGTCATAGTCCCCATTCTGGGCATAGGCCAGGGCCTCCGCTCCATCGGCCACTGTTTCCACTAAATAGTTGTGGTAGGTAAGAATATCCACCACGGCCTCTGCCATGGTCTCCTCATCCTCCGCATACAAAAGTTTCATAGGCTTCCTCCCCTTGCTGCTTGTACAAAAATCCGCCGTCTTAAGACGGCGGATTTCGCATTTCATTCCCCATGATACCGCAATGGGTCCCGCCGCTTGTGGGCGCTGCGGGCGTGATAGCGGTCGATGATGGCCTTGTCATGCTCGTTGGCCTCACCGGTGGTGATATATTTGTCAATGGCCGCGTAGGTGACCCCCATGTCCTCCTCATCGGTCTGCCCCTCAAACAGGCCGGCAGAGGGCGCCTTGGTGATCACCGCCTGGGGAGCCTTCAGGTAGCGCAGGAACTCAAAAACCTCCGTGGCGGTCAGGTCCGCGATGGGGTTGAGGTCATAGGCCCCATCCCCCCACTTGGTAAAGTAGCCCATGTGGTACTCACTGGCGTTGCCCGTCCCTGCCACCAAGCGGTTTTCACTGGCGCCGATGGCGTAGAGGGTAAGCATCCGCAGACGGGGTGCCAGGTTGCCAATGGCGGCCTGGGAGAGGGTGGCCACCTGGGACATGGTCTCTATGGCCAGTTCCTTCTGGGCAGTCAGGTCGATCACCCGGGTTTTGATGCCGAACTGCTCGGCCACCTCCATCCCGTCGTCCTTGTCGATGGTAAAATTCCGCTTGGAGCTGCAGGGCAGAATGATGCCCTCGGTGTTCTCACAGGCCATTTTGCACAGGATACCCACCAAGGCGGAGTCCTTGCCCCCGCTGTTGCCAAACAGAATGCCGTCGGCGTGGGCATCGGCCACCGCCTGCCGGATAAATTGGACCCGTTTCTCCGTTTCTTCCGCGTAGTTTCGCATGCTCGCCTTCTCCTTTTATTCCACAGTGACAGACTTGGCCAGATTTTTGGGTTTGTCGATGTCACAGCCGTTGGCTCTGGCCACATAGTAGGCAAACAGCTGCAGGGGAACAATCTCCGGCAGGGAGTTGAACAGGGCCTCGGTCCGGGGGACAAAGATCACATCGTCGGCCTCGGCAAAGATCTGCCGGTTCCCCTCCAGCACCACCGCCAAAACCTGGGCGCCCCGGGCCTTGACCTCCTTGATGTTGCTCATCATTTTGTCAAACAGCGCCTCATAGCAGGCCAGGGCGATCACGGGACGGTCCTTTTCAATGAGGGCAATGGTGCCGTGCTTGAGCTCCCCGGCGGCATAGGCCTCCGAGTGGAGGTAGGAAATCTCCTTGAGCTTCAGGGACCCCTCCATACTGGCGGCATAGTCCACATTCCGGCCAATGAAAAACATATCGTTGTGCCCGTGGTACTTCTGAGCCAACGCGGGGAGATTGGGGTTGAGGTCAATGGCCCGCTGAATCAGGCTCGGGAACTGAAGAATGGCCTCCACCAGTTCCTTGTTCCTCTGATCATCCAGTTTGCCCAGGCGGCGGGCCAAATAAACCGCCAGCATGTCCAGCACCGCCACCTGGGTGGTGTAGCCCTTGGTGGTGGCCACCGCGATCTCCGGCCCGGCCCAAGTGTAAATGACATGGTCGGCCAGCTTGGCGATGGTGCTGCCCACCACGTTGACAATGGCCAGGATGCGGGCTCCCCGGGCCTTGCACTCCTTCATGGCGGCGATGGCGTCCGCCGTCTCCCCGGACTGGGAGACCACCACCAGCAGGGTGTGCTCATCCACCAGGGGATTGCGGTAGCGAAGCTCGGAGGCCAAGTCCGCCTCCACGGGAATCCGGCAGAGCTCCTCCATCACATACTTGCCCACGCTGCCGGCATAGAAGGCCGAGCCGCAGGCGGTAATCATAATCTTGTTGATCTGCCTCAGGTCTTCGTCCGTCAGGGAGAAGTCGTCCAGCACCACCTCTCCATTCTGAATCCGGGGCTCAATGGTGGACTTGATGGCGTTGGGCTGCTCCATGATCTCCTTGAGCATAAAGTGGTCATAACCACCCTTTTCCGCCGCTGCAATATCCCAAGCGATCCGGGTGATAGACTTTTCGAGGTTCTTACCAATGCTGTCGTATACGGTAATTCTATCGGGAGTAATGTCCGCGATCTCCCCGTCTTCTAAGTAGATGACGTTTTTGGTATACGCCACCAGGGCTGTAACATCGGAGGCAAAGTAATTTTCCCCAATGCCCACACCCACGATCAGGGGTGCCGCGTGACGGGTCGCAATCAGGCGTCCCCCCTCCTCCGCGCAGAGGATACCCAGAGCATAGGCGCCCTCCAGGCGGGAAACGGTTTTCAATACCGCTTTTTTCAGGTCACCCTCATAGTAGAGGTCCAGCAGATGCACAATCACCTCAGTATCGGTCTCGCTCTTGAACTGGAACCCCTTTGCTTTAAGCTCCTCCCGGAGCTGGGCATAGTTCTCGATGATGCCGTTGTGGACAATGGCGAACTTGTCATCATTGCTCATGTGGGGATGGGCATTGACATCCGTGGGCTCCCCATGGG
>UMLF01060208.1_pt1 | contig 18811 bp, 18 predicted proteins | sample 1966501 | NCBI WGS metagenome assembly UMLF01 (sample SAMEA4836194, study PRJEB28245) | human gut metagenome | biome: gut microbiome; material: fecal sample | place: Denmark | collected 2008 | reverse complement strand
TCGCTAAGGATCTGGGCGGCGAGATCAAGATCGTCAAGTTCACCCGTTTCGTGAAGGGCGAGGGCCTGGAGAAGCGTGCTGATGACTTCGCTGCTGAAGTTGCAAGCATGGTGAAGTAATTCAGTCTGACTGAATGAATTTAAGAGCTGTGGTACCTGTAACAGGGTGTCACAGCTTTTTTTGTTTGTGTTTGAACGGGAAGTGTGTTATCATAGGAACAATTACAATGAAGAGAAAGCTGGAAGTGAAGAATCTCAACCAGCCGCTGTACCGAAAAAAGGAAGGCGGCATCTGACAGGAGATGTTACGATGAAAACACAGAAACTTGAGATCAGCGGTATTCCTGCTTTGCTGTACGGGGAAGAAAGCCGAAAAGTATATCTCTATGTCCATGGCAAAATGGGATGCAAAGAAGAAGCCCTGCCGTTTGCAGAGCTTGCCTGCCCAGCAGGGTATCAGGTTCTTGCTGTTGATTTGCCCGAACATGGAGAGCGCAGGGGCAGCTCCGAGAAGCTGCTGCCGTGGGTGGCGGTTCCAGAGTTGGAAGCGGTTTATTCCTATGCCGCAGAGCGTTGGAAAAATGTCTCTCTGCGGGCTACAAGTATCGGAGCCTGGTTTTCCATGTTGGCCCTACAGGCAAAGCCTTTACGGAGTGCTCTTTTGCTCTCACCAGTGGTAGATATGGAAGATCTTATCACCAATATGATGCAGTGGGCAAATGTGAGTGAGGCCCAGTTGAAAGAAGCAGGGGAGATTTCCACGGATTTCGATGAGACGCTGTCGTGGCAGTATCTCTGCTGGGTGAGGGAGCATCCCTACCGCTGGAAAGTGCCCACGCAGGTGCTCTATGGCGCAAAGGATAACCTGACTTCCAGGGCAGTGCTTGAGCAGTTCAAACAACGGACAGGTGCGCATCTGACCATCATGGAAGAAGGAGAACACTGGTTCCATACCGAGCTGCAATTGGCTGTTCTGCAGGAATGGGAGCGAGCACATATCTGAAAGAAGAGGAGAGAGAAACATGAAGATCGAACCCAGAACGTTCACACGGCCCAACGGGGAAGTGCTGACGGTGCGCAGCTTATGCGCCGATGATGCGGAGGCATTGAGTGCATTCCGCAATGCAATCTACAGCGAAACACATTTTATGGCCCGATACCCGGAGGAAGGAGCGAGTCTGGAAGCGATGCGGAACTGGCTCGCAGGCTACGTGGAAAGCCCTGTGAACTTTGAGGTGGGCGCTTTTGCCGGAGAAAAGCTGGTGGGGGAGTTTGGTGTTGCACAAGTGCGGCCGCATATCAAATATCGCCATCGTGCCGTAATGGGCATCTCCGTACGGAAAGATTACTGGGGCTGCGGTCTGGGCAGTTATCTGATGAAGCTGGCCATTGACCAGACCCGCGCCAACGGCTTCGAACAGCTGGAACTGGGGGTGTACAGCGATAACGCCCGTGCCATCCATCTCTATGAGAAGTTTGGGTTTGAGCGCTATGGCATCCAGCCCCGGGCCTTTAAACTGAAAGACGGCACCTACCGGGATGAGATCATCATGGTGAAGATGCTGTGACCTGAAAAGGATAAAATAAAATCTCCCACTGACGGGGTTCGATGTCGTCAGTGGGAGATTTTTATCGTTTTACGGTCAAACCGTGAAAACCTCAGATTTTGGCCTCGCTGTTGTGATCAGCCTTTTTGTAAGCAGAGAAGGAGTGGAACACAATGTTCAGACCCAGAACGATCAGCAGGACAGCTAGGATCAGCTGCAGGCCGTTGGCAATGAACACGGCACCCCAAGTGGTCTCGCCCGCAGGAATGCTGACAGAAGCGGCGGTGCTGATGGCCTTGACCATGGCGATCAGGCGCTGCACCAGAGCGGTGAAGGTGACGCACAGCATGATGATCAGCGGGGGGAACAGCATCTTGTTGCTGCGGCCGGTGACCTTCAGGAAAACGCACAGGGTAGCCAGAACCAGAGCGCTCAGCAGCTGGTTGGCGGAGCCAAACAAGGGCCAGATGTTTGCGTAGCCGATCTTGGTCAGCAGGAAGCCGAAGGCCAGAGTGAGGAAGGTGGAGAAGTAGACGTTGCAGAACAGCTTGCGCCAGCCCTCAGCATGCTCCATGTCGTCCACGCTGAACAGCTCCTGGAAGCTCATGCGGCCGATACGGGCCACAGCATCCAGACTGGTCAGGGCCAGAGCGGAAACACACATCGTCATAAAGACCGTTGCTGCATAAGCGGGAACGCCGAACATCTCAAAGAAACCGGCAACACCGCGGCTGAAGATCTGGAACGGGGTACCTGCAGCGGGGGTGCCGTCCGCAGCAGCGGCAGCACCGGCAACGCACAGGGCCAGAACAGCCAGCAGGCTTTCCAGTATCATTGCGCCATAGCCGACCTTCAGCATATCCTTCTCATTCTCAACGGTCTTGGAGGAAGTACCGGAGGAGACCAGGCTGTGGAAGCCGGAAACAGCACCACAGGCAACGGTGACGAACAGGATGGGGAACATGGTGCCCAGCTTCTCGTTGGTGAAGCCGGTGTAAACGGGCAGATTCATGGTGGGGTGTGCAACGACCAGACCAACCACAGCGCCTGCGATCATGGCAACAAACATGAAGGTGGTCATGTGGTCCCGGGGCTGCTTCAGCAGCCACATGGGAAGCACGGCGGCAAAGAAGATATAAACGAAGGTGATATAGCTCCATGCGGCCTTGCCCAGGATGATGGGCAGATTTGCGCCAATGACAAAGGACAGCACGATGAAAACGATGCTGATGACGCTTTCCTTCCAACCGGAGAAGTTGAACTTCTTCTGGATCAGGCCAAAGACCACAGCGAAGACCATGAACATGATGGAGACCATGCCGGCAGCGCCGTTGGTCTGAGCAGCGTCCACCAGAGCGCCGTCCGCGCCATAAGCATTGAAGGTGCCAGCGACCATGTCAGCAAACGCTGCAATAACGATGCCACAGAACAGCCAGCAGAACAGCAGGAACAGCTTGCGGCCCGTCTTGCCGATATACTTTTCGATCAGCATACCCATGGACTTACCGTCATTCTTTACAGAAGCATACAGAGCGCCGAAGTCGGTAACAGCACCAAAGAAGATGCCGCCCAGCAGGACCCACAGCAGAACAGGCAGCCAGCCAAAGGCAGCAGCCTGAATGGCACCGGTAACAGGGCCGGCACCTGCAATGGAGCTGAACTGATGTGCAAAAACGGTCCAGCCGTTGGTGGGAACGTAATCCCGGCCGTCCTCATGGACGACCGCAGGGGTCTTGGCGGTGGGATCGATGCCCCACTTGTTTGCCAGCCAGCGTCCGTAGAGGGTGTAAGCACCAAACAGACACACGGCTGCGATCAAAACGATGACCAGCGTGTTCATTTCTTTTACCTCTTTCCTTTGCTTTTCATGCGGCAAAGAGGTCACGCTGTGGCTCCTTTGCCTGAAAATTGTGTATACTTTATCCCCATTTTCATAATTTGTCAATATATTTCGGAGCAGTTCAGAGGATGTGCTAATTCGACAGAAAATCAGGCAAAAAATTTTAGGTGATTTTATTTCACTTGTGAAGAGAAGAAAACTGTGGACGCACTGAATTGAAAACGATTCACGCAAAAGACTTGACTTTCGCACTTTCGTGTGCTAAAGTGATAACATGATATGATTCTTTCTGTCAGAAGTTCCGGCGTTTGCCGCAGAGGAGACCGCAATGACTGAGAAAAATTCCAGAAAAAACGAGACCGTAGATGCATTGTTCGATGCCATCCTGAGCCTTGAGAGCCGGGAGGAGTGCTATGCTTTTTTTGAGGATCTGTGCACAGTAAAGGAGATCTCCGATATGGCACAACGGCTGGAAGCGGCAAAGCTGCTGCTTGGCGGCCGCACCTATGATCAGATCGTGAAAGAGGTAGAGATCAGCACGGCGACCATCAGCCGGATCAATCGCTGTATCCAATACGGAACCGGCGGTTACCAGAGCGTAATTGAAAAGATCTCTGCACAGGAGAAAAAGCAGTAACGGCTGCACGGCAGAGGACATAAGATGGGGTACACCTTATATAGAAAGGATGAGTCCCCTATGGCAACGATCAATTGTCCCACCACGCTGGAATGTCCGGCCCTGCCCCGTGTTACCCTGAGTCAGGCTGTGATCGATCTGATGGAAAGTATCGCGCTGCAGGAAAGTGCTCTGAGCCACATCCTCTGCGCCGAGAGCCAGAAGATGAAAACCGCACTCGCCATGAACGAGATCGACCTGTGCAAGCTGCTGGAAGTGAACGATTCGGCCACCAACATGGTGCACGCCGTGGCAAATCTGGAGCTGGTGCTGAAGGAAAAGCTGGAGTTTATCTCCAATAACCTCTATTATCCCTCCGCTGATAACGGCGTTGCAGCCCAATAAGCCTGCATGACCCCCTGCCTGTCCGCATTCTGGCGGGCAGGCATTTTGCGTTTTAAGGCCAGATTGTGACCGATTTGTATAAAAAGAATAAAAACGATTTGTTGGAATTGCTGAAAGCGCAATTCTGTGCTATACTATACCGTGTATATGTGTGAAAGAGAGGGAAACGAACTTGCAGCACTATGACGTGATCTTATTTGACGTGGACGGAACCCTGATCGATTCCGCCCCCGGCATCCTGAATACACTGGAAGAAGTTTTTACCAAGATGGGCGTGGATGTCACCCATGTGAACCTGCGGCGCTATCTGGGGCCGCCGCTCCGCAAGAGCTTTGGAGAGCATTTTTCTGACCCTGCAAAAATCGAGGAGGCCACCGAGCTCTATCGGGAGAGTTACCGCGAAAAGGGCAGCCATGAGGGCACGGCCTATCCCGGTGCGGCAGAGATGCTGCGCCGCCTGAAGGAGGCAGGATTTGTACTCTGCACCGCAACCTCCAAGCCGACTGTGGTCGTGACCCCCATTCTGGAAGAACAGGGACTGGCCCCTTACTTTGATTTCATCGGCGGCGCGTCCATGGATGAGAGCCGGGATACCAAAACGGAAGTGGTGCGCTATGTTCTCACCCAGCCCTGTGTACAGGGCAAGCGGGTGCTGATGGTGGGCGACCGCAACGATGATATGCGCGGTGCTGCTGATTGCGGGCTGGATGCCGCCGGTGCCCTGTATGGCTACGGCAGCAGGGAAGAACTGGAGCCCTTTGGCCCGGTGCTGCTGGCGGAAAGTTGTGAAGAACTGACGGACAAGCTTCTGGCCTGCCGTGCAAACGGTTGAACGATAGGATAAGTGGTGAATATAACATGAATCATAAGAATCAATCGGACAAACAGTCTATGACATCGCTGCAGCGGCAGGCCGTTCTGGTCTGTGTGGTCTGCGCACTGGCGGCTTTGCTGACCGTAGGCATCACCCTGACCCTGCTCAAACGGGGAAAGCCGGAAACGCCCGGCACACCCGCAGACTCCGTGCCGACGGACACCACCGGGGACGGTGAAAGCACAGATCTTGCCAATCACTATCAGATCGATAACACCTCCAGTGCTCTGCTGACTGAAACAGCGGATGCGGGCACGGAATATCTGGACAGCACCCTGTTTCTGGGAGACTCCAACACCGTGCGTCTGTATAACAACGGCCTGATCTCCTTGCAGCAGTTCTGCGCCAAGGAGGGCATTGGCACCCAGGTGGCCCTGAACGAAGGGATCATCACCTTTAAAAATGACACCACCCACTACACCATCGCACAGGCGGTGGCAAAAATGAAGCCCCGCCGCGTTGTGATGACCTTTGGCACCAACGACACCGGCATGGAGGTGGCTGATTTTATCAGCAACTATACCGCGCTGGTGCAGGCCATTCAGGAGGCTTACCCCTACACCGATATCATCGTGAACACGGTGCCTCCTATCCCGGAGAATCACTCCAATTACCCCCACATGGATCAAGCCAAGATTGATGATTTTAATATGGCATTGCTCAACATGTGCGAACAGCTGGGGGTCAGATTTCTGAATACGGCGGAGGTTCTCAAGGGAGAAAATGGCTACGGCCAGCCGGATTACTACACGGATGGTGATATCCACCTCAAGAGCGCTGGTCTCAAGGCGGCACTGAGCTATCTGCGCACCCACGCTTACCAGACCGAGGATCGCCGTCCGGACACCAATAATATTCCTACCCGTACGCTAGAATATGTATCCAACCCCAGCTCGGCGGTGCAGGCCCCCAGCTCGGAAGAACCCGCTTCTTCCAGCGAGAGTGAAAGCGTCAGCAGCTCTGAGACTGCCAGCGTTAAGTTTGAGGCCCGTTATCAGGTGGAAAAGAGCGGCGGCGGCACCCTGAGCTGTGGGAACGAGAGCGGCAAGACCAGCCTGACATACGGCATCACAGATGCATCCCAGTCGCTGACTGTCACGGCCACCCCTGCGGAGGGCCATGTGTTCGTCAAGTGGAGCGACGGCGTGACCAGCAAGACCCGTACCGATACCGGCTTCAAGCAGAATCTGGACGTGACAGCCGTGTTTGCAGCTGCTTCCGTTCACATCTCGGAAGGCAAGGCTTCCGCCGGCTCCTATGTCTTTAAGGCTGCGCTGGAGGGCAAATATGCCAAGAGTGAAAACCTGCATTGGTTCGCCAACGGTCAGGAAGTGAAGGAGGCCGCAGGCCAGACAACGGTCACCGTGTCCGCTTCGGCCATCACCAGCGGCAGCTATAAGATCTATGCGGTGGTCGTGTACAACGACTGCGCCGTGGTCAGCAATGCGCTGACCATTAAGGTCAGCCCGGAGCCCGCCTCCAGCTCAAGCTCCGGCAGCTCTTCTACTTCTTCCGGCAGTACATCCGCGTCCTCTTCGGAGAGCGGCAAGTCTGAGAGCACGAGCAGCAGTTCTTCCCACAGCACGGCAGAAAGTGAGAGCAAGAGCGAGAGCACCTCTTCTTCTCACAGCAGCTCGGAGAGCAAGGCAGAGAGCACTTCGTCCTCCAGCAGTGCTGCCTCTGAGAGCAAAACGGAATCCAAAGAGCAGACCAACAGTGAATCGGTCTCCGCTTCGGTTGAAAATGATATTGAGCCCGTAGAGGAGCCTTCCGCTTCCACCGAAGCAGAAGCCAGCCGGTAAACCTTTTTCTGCCTGCCCGCATAGGCTGGGCAGAAGGGAGGGAGCCGGATGTTCTGTGAAGAGATCAAGATCCCCGGGCTGCCCGGTGAGGGAACTGTGACCGATGGCAGTGTGGATTGGTATGAAATGGACTGGGAGAATGTGGACAACGGCGTGACCGAGGAGCAGATGCCCAGAAACGTTGACAGACCCTGCGCCACACAAGATCCGTGCGCGGACAATTCCCCGGTGCAGACCGATGATGAAACCTATGAGATAGTTCAGGAATAACCGGAAGCCAGCTCTGCCGGGGCGGGGCTGGCTTCTCGCTGTTCTTTTGATCTGGGAAAAATTCCCCGGTGATCGGGGACAAGCGTCCCGGAAAATGACACAAGCATGAAAGAGGGGTAATGAACCATGGCAAAATACTATTGTGTTCTGTTTGATGCAGACAACACGCTGCTGGATTTTGATGCAGCGGAAAACAAGGCGCTGGCTGACACCCTGCGGGAGTACGGCATTGAGCCGGATGCCGAGACGGTGCAGACCTACCGCACCATCAACGAAGAGCTCTGGCGGCAGCTGGAAAAGGGTCAGATCCGCCGGGACAAGCTGATGGGGGAGCGGTTCACCCGCTTTCTGAAGGCAGTGAATGCCGCAGGCAACGGTGTGGAGATGAACAAATTCTATCTGGATCAGCTCTCTACCCACCCTGACCTGACATCTCCCAACGTGCTGGACGTGCTCCGGGAGCTTTCCGAAGTGGCAACACTGGCTGTGGTGACCAATGGCTTTGACCGGGTGCAGAGCCGCCGTGTGCGGGAATCCGGCATTCTGGATTTTGTGGAGGATGTGTTCGTTTCTGAAAAAATGGACAGCGAAAAGCCCAACCGCAAGATTTTTGATGCTGCGCTCCGTGCGCTGGGCGTGGAGAACCGTGAGCATGTGCTGATGGTGGGCGACAGCCTGAGCAGTGATGTGCAGGGCGGTGTGAACGCCGGGCTGGATACCTGCTGGTATAACCCCAACCACGCCGAGAATCCCGGCAAGGTCGTTCCTACCTATGAGATCAGCAGCCTGGAAGAGCTTTACCCGCTGGTGATGGAGCCGGAGGAACTGGCCAATGTGGGCCTGAAGAATCGTCGCCACCAGCTGTAATGCTGTGCGGCCTGTGTGAGAGATTGGAAAACGAACAATGCTGATACATTTGGAAAAGCTGGGCAAGAGCTTTGGCGAGAAGATCGTCCTGCATGATGTCACGGCCAGTGTCGAACGGGAGGACCGCATCGGCATCGTGGGCCAGAACGGCGCTGGCAAAACGACCCTGCTGAAGATCCTGACCGGCGAGTATACGGACTACGAGGGTGAGTTCAGTGTGACCCATGGTGTGACGCTGGGTTATCTGGAGCAGAATGCAAAGCTCGACCCCACGTTGGATATCTATGGCGAGATGCGCTCCTGCTTTGCCCATGTGCTGGATGCCATGGCCCAGATGCAGATCCTGGAGCGCAGAATGGCCGCCAGCCCGGAGGATGCCTCTCTGCTGGAACAGCACGATGCCTTGCAGAACATCATTGATGCAGCTGACGGCTACAATATGGATGTCAACATCAAAAAGGTGCTGTCCGGTATGGGGTTTGCGCAGGATACCTGGACGAAGAATATCGCTGTGCTTTCAGGCGGTGAGCTGACGCGCCTGCGTCTGGCAAAGCTGCTGTTGGAAAAGCCGGATGTCCTGATTCTGGACGAGCCCACCAACCACTTGGACTTTGCCACCATGGAATGGCTGGAGAATTACCTCAAGGGCTATTCCGGTGCCGTGCTGGTCGTCAGCCATGACCGCTATTTCCTGGACAATATCTGCACCAGGATCTGGGAGGTCTCCTTCCAGACCATGACCACTTATAAGGGCAACTTCTCAGCCTATCTGCCCCAGAAGGAAGCTGCGGATGCCCTGCGCCAGAAGCAGCACGATGCAGATGTAGCACTGGCTGAAAAGCTGCAGGATTATGTAGACCGCAATCTTGTGCGCGCTTCCACCACCAAGATGGCCCAGAGCCGCCGCAGACAGCTGGAAAAGCTGGAGATCACGGAAGCACCAAAGGATGAAACGAACCAGCTCAAGTTCCGCTTTGAGTATGATGTGGAGCCGTGGAACGAGTTGGTGCTGATGAAGAACCTGACCATCAGGATCGGGGAGCGCACCCTGCTGGAACCCTTTACCTACACGGTCTGCCGGGGTCAGCGGCTGGTGATCGCAGGCCCCAACGGTGCGGGCAAATCCACCCTGATGCAGGTGCTGGATGGTAAGCGCCGCCCCTCCGGCGGCATGGTACGGCTGGGTACGGGAGCCCGCCCCAGCATTTTTGCCCAGCAGCAGAACCGTCTGGGACAGGGCCGGGTAATCGATGTCATCTGGAACAAGTATCCCCGGATGACGGAGCTGGAAGTGCGCAGCCATCTGGCAAAGCTGGGTTTCCGGGGCGAGACAGTGTTCAAGCCCTGTGAGGCACTTTCGGGCGGCGAGCTGGCCCGCCTGCGCTTTGCTGAGATCGTGCTGGAGCGGCCCAATCTGCTGTTTCTGGACGAGCCCACCAACCACCTGGACATCTACACCCGCGAGAACCTGACCGAAGCCCTGATGGCATACACCGGGACCCTGCTCATGGTCACCCATGACCGCCATCTGATGAACAGTCTGGGCTGTCCCATCCTCTATCTGGAAGATGGCAAGGCCACCCTGTATCCGAGCTACGATGCCCTGATGGGCCGTGCCGTTCCTGCTGCCGCTCCGGAAAAAGCCGGGGATCAGCCCGCCAAGGCCGGTTACGGCAAGGAGCAGCGCCGCCGCCGCGCGGAGCTGCGGGCCAAGATCAAGGCTTGCGAGGATGAAATGGAAGCCTGCGGGGCAAGGGAAGTGGAGCTTGACAATGAGATCAACTCCCCGGAGGTCTACAATGACCCCGATCTGCTCCGCCAAAAGAGCGATGAGCTCAGTGATCTGCGCTTCCATCAGGAGGAGCTGTTTGCTGCCTGGGAAAAGGCAATGGAAGAGCAGGAGCAGTACGAACAGGCTGCTGATGAAGAATAACCCACTGCAAAGGAGAACAATGATGCCTCATAACCGCCGCAATTACAACAAAACGCACAGCATCGCCCTTTCAGGCTTGCTGTTTGCTCTGGCGATGGCACTTTCCTTCATCGAGGGCACATTGGTCATCCCCGGGCTTTTTCCAGGCATGAAGCTGGGTTTGGCGAATATTGTGGTGATGTATGCCCTGTTCTTCATGGGACCAAAACAGGCCCTTGTGCTGGATGTGCTGAAGGCGTTCTTCGTCTTTCTGGTCTCCGGCTGGACGGCAGGTTTTCTTTCCCTCTGCGGCGGCCTGCTCTCACTGCTGGTGATGTGGCTGCTCTACTATCACTGCCCGCTGCGGCCTACCTGGTTCATCCTGTCGGTCTGCGGCGCGCTGGCCCACAACATCGGCCAGCTGCTGGGAGCCAGTGTCATCCTTTCCACAGCAGTGTCCCTTTACTATGCACCGGTCATGCTGGTGCTGGGCCTTGTGATGGGAATGCTCACCAGTGTCACCCTGCGGGCCATGCTGCCTGCGCTGGGACGGCTGGGTTATAATATCCAGGAAAACCGCAAAGGATGAGCTGCCCGGTTGCAACCGGGGCCGGAATCCGATATAATAAATCAAATCTGAATTTTTACCCAACAAAAAAACTGCCCACGGGATAGCGCACTTTGGCGCGGGGCAGCTGGGAGGTATGAGTTTATGTCTGAAAAAGTGACTGTCAAGGTGGAGCGCAATATCCTCCATCTTCCCGCCATTGCCCTGCGTGGGCTGGTGGTGTTCCCCAACAACCTGCTGCATTTTGAGGTAGGTCGTGACAAGAGCATTGCCGCTGTGGAATGGGCCGTGCGGAATAAATCCGAGGTGTTCCTCATTGCGCAGAAGGATATGAAGGCTGGGGCCCCCAAGGCAGAGGAGATGTACCAGTACGGCGTTGTGGCCGAGATCAAGCAGGTCATGCGTGTTTCGGATGATCTGGTGCGCATTCTGGTGGAGGGCAAGTTCCGCGCCAAGCGCACCGAGCTGGATACCGACGGCAGCTTCCTGCTGGCATCGGTGCGGCCGGCTCCTGTGCGCCCCATCAAGGCAGAGGAAGAGACCGAGGCAGAGGCCCTGCTCCGCAACGTGAAAACGAGCTTCGACGCGGTGCTTTCCATGAATCCCCGCATCAGCAAGGACGTGGTGTTTGCTGTTACCTCGAATAACGACCCCGCCTTCCTGTGCGAGTACATCCCTGCCAATCTGCTCTTCCGCTTTGAGGATAAGCAGGCTGTGATGGAGGAAAGCACCCTCATCGGCCGTCTGCGCCTGCTGGTGGAACGCCTGCATCGGGAGCGCCGGATGCTGGAGATCGACAAGGAGATCGCCCAGAAAGTGGACGAGGCCATGGATAAGAACCAGCGTGATTACTACCTGCATGAGCAGATGCACATGATCAGCCAGGAGCTGGGCGAGGACGATGATACCACGGCAGAGGCCGAGGAGTACCGCCGCAGGATCCAGGAGCTGCATCTGGACGAGGAGCGGGAGAAGAAACTGCTCAAGGAAGTGGACCGCCTTGCCAAGATGCAGAGCAGCAACCAGGAGGGAACGGTCATCCGCACCTATCTGGATACCTGCCTGGATCTGCCCTGGAACAGCTTTACCGAGGACGACCTCGATATCGCCAAGGCACAGCGCATCCTTGACCGCGACCACTACGGCCTGAAGAAGGTCAAGGACCGCATTCTTGAGGTGTTGGCTGTCCGCAAGCTGGCTCCGGATGTCAAGGGTCAGATCATCTGCCTGGTCGGCCCTCCGGGTGTCGGCAAGACCAGCATTGCCCGCTCCATTGCCGAGAGCCTGAACCGCAAGTATGTGCGCATCAGCCTAGGTGGTGTGCGGGATGAGGCAGAGATCCGCGGCCACCGCCGCACCTATATCGGGGCCATGCCCGGCAAGATCATCAACGCCATGATTTCCGCCAAGAGCTCCAACCCCCTGATGCTGCTGGACGAGATCGATAAGCTGGCGGGCGATTTCCGGGGTGACCCGGCCGCCGCCCTGCTGGAAGCTCTTGATCCCGAGCAGAACACCACCTTTAATGATCACTTTATCGATATGCCGTTTGATCTGAGCCATGTGCTTTTTATCACCACGGCAAATGATCTGAGCGCCATTCCCGGCCCTCTGCGTGACCGCATGGATGTCATTGAGCTGCCCAGTTATACCCGGGTGGAGAAATACAACATTGCCCGCAAGCATCTGGTGCCCAAGCAGCTCAAGGCCTGCGGTCTGGCCGGGAAGGTCACCTTCTCCCAGAGCGCGCTCTACGGCATCATTGACGGCTACACCCGTGAGGCCGGTGTCCGCACCCTGGAGCGTACCATCACCAGTGTCCTGCGCAAGTGCGCCCGCAAGATCGCGTCCGGTGAGGCGGAAAACGTTTCTGTGACCAGCAGCAGCCTGGAAGAGCTGCTGGGGCCCCGCTTTGTCAAGCCTGATTTTCTCAACCGGACCAATGCCATTGGCATTGCCAACGGTCTGGCCTGGACCAGCATCGGCGGCGAGACTCTGCCCATCGAAGTGCAGGTCATGGATAATGGCAGCGGCAAGATCACCGTCACCGGCTCGCTGGGCGACGTGATGAAGGAAAGTGCCCAGCTGGCCATTACCTATGTCCGTGTTCACGCCGAGGAATACGGCATCGACCCTGAGCGGCTGAAAAAGTGCGATCTGCACATCCATGCCCCCGAGGGTGCCGTGCCCAAGGACGGCCCCAGCGCCGGTGTTACTCTGACCACGGCTCTGGTGTCCTGCCTGTCCGGCATCCCGGTGCGCGGTGATGTTGCCATGACCGGCGAGATCACCCTGCACGGCAATGTGCTGCCCATCGGCGGCCTGCGCGAAAAGAGCATGGCTGCCTACCGTGAGGGGATGAAAACTGTGCTCATCCCCAAGGATAACGTTCCGGATCTGTACGAGGTGGATGACGAGGTGAAGAAGAATCTGACCTTCCTGCCCATGTCTGACCTCGCGCAGGTGCTCAATGCCGCTCTGCTCAAGCCCAAGAGCGTTTCTGCCCGTCATCCGCACCCCGCCAAAAAGGCAAAGCCGGTGGAAGCGGCCATCCCGCCCGCACCGGAAAAACCGAAGCCGGGGGCTGTCTGCTAATCAAAGGAGCAAACGATGAACTACAACAAAGCGGATTTTATTGCAAGCTACGGCATTTCCAGCCAGCTGCCCGAAAGTGACCGTCCGGAGCTCAGCTTCTCAGGCCGTTCCAATGTAGGCAAGTCCAGCCTCATCAACAAGCTGTGCAACCGCAAGAACCTTGCCCGTGTGTCCAGTACGCCGGGAAAAACGGCCACCATCAACTTCTATGAGGTAGACAACTGTTATTTTGTGGATCTGCCCGGCTATGGTTATGCCAAGGTCAGCAATGCGGACCGCGAGCGCTGGGATGACCTCATCAACAGCTATTTTGAGGCCCCCCGGCATCATACTCTGCTGGTACAGCTTATCGACAGCCGCCATGCCCCCAGCGCAGATGACCTGCAGATGCTGAAGTATCTGCACTACCATCAGATCCCCTTTGTTGTGGCATTGACCAAAGTCGATAAGCTCAAAAAGAGCCAGCTGGCCAAGACACAGGAGGATTTTGAAAAGGTCTGCCTGCCCTATGGCTGCCAGAAGGTGGTACTGACCAGCGGCGAGAACGGCTACGGCATCCCGGAGCTGCAGGCGGTGTTGAACGAGGCTGTGGCGGCTGAGTTCACCGATGACGAGGAAGCGGAGTAAACCATGGCCTACAATGAATTTGCCTATTTCTATGATGAATTCAACGGCGAAGCCGACTATGATGCCCTCTATGAGCAGATCCGGCAGGAACTGAATGCCCACGATATCCGGGATGGCATTCTGGCCGATCTGGGCTGTGGAACAGGGGAGCTGACCTTGATGCTGACCCAGGCGGGCTATGATATGATCGGCATCGATCAGTCCGAGGAGATGCTCTGTGTCGTGCGGGATAAGGCGGAACAGCTGGGCCTTTCCGGTAAGCTGCTGCTTTTGCAGCAGGATCTGCTCAAGCTTGACCTCTACGGCACCATCCGGGGTGCGGTGTCTACCTTCGATACCTTCAACCACATCCCGGACCTGGATACCGCCATTGCCAACGCGGCTTTTTTCATGGAAGAGGGCGGCGTGTTCCTCTTTGATATGAACACCCCTTACAAGCACCAGAAGGTACTGGGGGAGAATGTATTTACCTTTGAGGAAGAGGATGCTGCCTGCGTCTGGCGCAACCACTATCACCCTGCGGACCGCCGGGTGGAGATCACGGTGGACATCGACTACCACGAGACCGGCGAACACTTCCATGAACAGTTCTATGAATATACCTACGACCTGGATACCATCCGAGCCGCATTGGAAAAGCACGGCTTTGTGCTGGAAAAGGTCTGCGACGGTGAGAGCTTCGGCCCCCTGACCGAAGAGAGCGAGCGCTATTTCTTCTGTGCCGTCAAGCAGTATACCCAATTGGAGGAAAAAGAAAATGTCTAATCTGATCCGCGGTATTTCTGAAAACGGCGGTGTTGTGTTCTGCGGTGTGGACTCCACTGAGATCGTCCGCACGGCCGAGCAGCTGCACCACACCAGTGCGACCTGCAGCGCAGCCCTGGGCCGCCTGCTCACCGGTGCGTCCCTGATGGGCTCCATGCTCAAGGATGACGGCGATTCCATTACGCTGCGTGTGGCGGGCGGCGGCCCCACCGGCACGGTTGTTGCCTGTACCGATGGCACCGGCAATGTCAAGGGCTGCATCGACCACCCGCTGGTAGAGCTGCCTCTGAAAGCAAACGGCCATCTGGATGTGGGCAGTGCTGTGGGCAAAAACGGCGTGCTGACTGTCATCCGTGACAACCGCCTGCAGAAAGAGCCCACTGTGGGCCAGGTGCCGCTGGTCTCCGGCGAGATCGCCGAGGATCTGACTAGCTACTATGCTTACAGCGAGCAGGTGCCCACCGTCTGCGCTCTGGGGGTGCTGGTGGATACTGACCTGACCATTGCCTGCGCGGGCGGCTTCCTGCTGCAGCTGCTGCCCGGTGCCACCGATGCCGAGATCACCCAGCTGGAGCAGAACATCGCCGCCATGCCTTCCGTCACCGAACTGCTTCGGGAAGGCAAGACCCCCGAGGATATGATGAACCTTGCACTGGCAGGCTTCAACCCCAATGTACTGGATGAGCGCGAGGTGCAGTACAAGTGTGACTGCAGTGAAGAGCGTACCGAGGAAATGCTGCTGAGCCTGGGCCGCAAGGAGCTGGAAAAGCTCCGGGATGAGGACCCTGACTGCGAGGTCGTCTGTCATTTCTGCCACACCAAATACCATTTTGACCTGAATCAGCTGGTGGAGAAGGCTGCTTATAAAAAAGAAGCGGCCGAAGAACCCAATGAAAACGCATAAGATGTAACTTGAAAACGGCCCGGAGTTTCTCGCTCCGGGCCGTTTTCAGGTGCAGATATCAGCAATGATGGTGTAGACCACCCGGTAATGCAGCATATCGTTCTCGGTTGTGACATCCACTTTCTGCGCCACAAATTCTGCGTCCGGGTAATCGTTCTGCAAGGCTCGTAAGCCATGCAGACGGGTCAGTGCGCTGGCTTCATCCTCTGAGGAATGAATTTCATTTTCTGTCTGTTCGTAATAGGTGGTTTCCTCGACGGAAAGCGGGAGCGTCAGCCCCAGAAGCTCCGGCTGAAGATGCCGTGTGACCGCCGTGGAATCGTCCGCAGGGGAGAAAAGGGAAGGCAATGGGAACACCCGCCCGGCAAGGAAAAGCCTTCGCTGAACAATCGTTTTCCCGGTCAGCTGGTATGTGGCAGCCGTCAGTGGAAGATCTTCCGCAAACTCCCACTCGAACTGCGCCCGGACGCTTCCAGCGGCAGGCTGAAAGATCAGCGTGCCGTCCCGCTCAGCCCGGGCAGTGCCGATGAGTCCCTGGCCTTTTTCCACTGACTGCCCGGGAACCACCAGCATCGTCCCGCTGATAAGGTTTGTGCTGACCACCGTACCTGCAGCCTTTGCCCGCAGGCCATGGAGCGTTCCGGCGGCGATCTCCGGCACCGGTTTGGCTTCTGCCGCTTCCAGTTCCAGCCGCCCATCCAGAAAATTCAGGCTGACCCACGAGAACTCACCGCTTTGCAGCAGAGCATATTCCCCGGCGGCAAGTTTTTCCTGCGTGACGATACTGCCCGGCATCAAGGAAACGGTTTCCCGCAGCACGGAAGCTGCCCGCGCCTGCTGGCCGGTCGTCAGGCCGGAAGCATCCACAGCCCAGACAAGGCCCTGGGACCAAAGCAAAAGCGGCACAAACAGCAAAAGCCCGGCCCACAGCCCCCGCCGCCGGAGGTAGGGCCGCAGGAGAAAAAACAGCCCTGTCTTTTTGCGGATGCGCAGATGCACCCGCCGTTTGCGGGCAAGTTTTGCCAGCCGGAGGTAGTGCCATGCCGCGCACCGGGCTGTAAAGCCGCCGGGAACAGGGAAGATGTCAGTGAGATGCAGGCCTGTCCGTGCAGCTTCGGAGAGCAGGCCCTCGGTATCACCGTTCCGGGCAGAAAATGCTGCCCCGGCCCAAAGCTGTAAGATGCTGCATCCCTCCCTAACTGCTGGAAAAATCCGTGCGCAGGAACCGCCCCCGCAGGGTAATTCGGTGAGCGGCCAGCGTTTCGATTCTAAGCCCGTCCCCATACACGGTGAACAGCCCGCCCGCAAATTCCAGGCAGAGCCTGCCCTCCTCATAGGTGCGCACCCTGCGGAAGTGATCGATCTCCATCACACCGCCGCTCAGATAGACAGAGGGCTGGCCGTAAAAGCCCCGGGGAGGCTGGCGCAGCATCCGGCCAAACCAGCCGCGCAGGGAGAGCCGCCCGGTTTTCTGCTGTTTCACACCCACTCCCTCCCCGCCGGGCAAAACTGCGCCCCGTATCACATATATATGGAACCGGAGGGCGTGTGTATGAATCGGCTTTTCAGATGGAATCAGACGGGTTTGTTTTTGCTGGCACTGGCGGCAGGGATTCTGCCGTTTGCAGTGCCGGAGGTTTGTGCCGCTGCTCTGCGGGAAGGGCTGACCCTCTGCAGCGGGCCGCTGCTGCTCTCGCTGTTCCCGTTTCTCGTAGTATCGCGCCTGCTCGTCCAATGCCCGGAAAGCGACCTGCTGGCCCTGCCGTTCCGCCTGGCGGCGTGGGGCATCGGCATCCGCACACCCTGTGCGGCACAGGTGCTCTGCATCGGGTTCCTGGGTGGCTTTGCACCAGCGGCCAGTGCTGCGGCGCAGGCAGTCAGGACCGGTCAGCTTACGGCTGAGGAAGCGGATGCCCTGCTGCCTGCCTGTATCTGTTCCGGTCCATCCTTTGTGGTGCTGACGGTGGGGCAGAGCCTGCTGGGCAGTGCAGAGCTTGGCGTGCTGCTGTTTGCGTCACAGATCACCGCAAACTATCTGACTGCCGCCCTGCTGAACCGGTTTGCAGGAGTGCGTTCGGTCAAACCGGGATCTGCAGCGCAAGCATCTCCTGCACCGCCGCGGCTGGATGAGATCCTGGCCGATGCCGCCATAACGTACTGCAAGCTCTGCGGTTTTATCCTCTTTTTCCGGATGCTGGCCGCTGGGGCAGGGGCGCTTTTGCCTGCCGGTGCGGGCACACTCTGTGCCATTCTGCTGGAGGTCTGCTCCGGCTGTGACCTGGCTTCCCGTACCGGACGGTGGGGGAGCCTGCTCTGCTGTGCGGCACTGAGTGTGCAGGGGCTTTCCGTGTTGCTGCAGGTGCGCACCATCTGCCCGCCGGAAATGACCCTGCGCCCGCTCTACCGGGCCAGGATGCTCCATCTGCCGCTTTCATTGGCCCTGTTCTATCTGCTGCTGCCGGGCGGGGAGGCGGATGTGTTCAGTACTCTGCCTGCCCGGGTCTTTTTGATGCGGCGGGTGCCGCCGGATTGTGCCCTGCTCGTTTTTGCAGTGTGTTGTATGGCAGCCTGCACTTTGCGCAGTGGAATCCGTCAAGTTGAACAGAAACAGATGGCAAGAAATGCAGGTGGGTGTTGTATAAATTCCAAAACTTTGCTATAATAAGACGTAAGCATTCAATGACAGGGAAGCTTCCCTGAACAGATGGAAATAAAATAAATGAGCACACGCTTATTTTAGATGGAGGACCATAGAATGGATTTACAGAATATGGATCTTAAGGGCGGGAGCCTGCAAATTTCCACCGAGGTCATCGGCAAGATCGCACGCTGTGCTGCACTGGAAGTGGACGGTGTGTCCGAGGTCTCCTGCGGCAAGCAGAACAAAAAGGTCAAGGAGCTGCTGGCTGCTGCCAGCATCCAGCCCCCTGTTACCGTGGAGATGCGGGACGGCACCGCTGAACTGACCCTGAATCTGGTGGTCAAGTTTGGTGCAAAGATCCCTGCTGTGGCCGAAAAGGTACAGGAGAATGTCAAATCTGCTGTTCAGAACATGACCAATGTCACGGTAAGCCGTGTGAACCTTGTCATTGCCGGCCTTGCGGCTGAGGAACAGGAATAAAAAGTAGAAGAGGAAGATTATGGAAAATATTTTGCCCCGTCGTGAAGCCCGTGAGAATGCGTTCCTGCTGGCTTTTTCCCAGACCTTTGGTGATGTGCC
>UMLF01035520.1_pt1 | contig 18916 bp, 17 predicted proteins | sample 1966501 | NCBI WGS metagenome assembly UMLF01 (sample SAMEA4836194, study PRJEB28245) | human gut metagenome | biome: gut microbiome; material: fecal sample | place: Denmark | collected 2008 | reverse complement strand
CATTGTAGTACCGCCGCTGACAGCGACAATATGCTTTTTGCCGTCGCCCAGCAGCCTGCTTAAAATACGTGCGGCCGCACGCCCTATTTCGCGCTTAACAACTTCTTCCTGGTCGGAATCGCCGGGAATGATAACAACCCTACCGATATTCAGCTTGCTGCATAAAAGCTGCTCCAACGAGTTAAGCCCCTGCAATTTGCGCACATAATCGGCAAGCTCCCGCAAAATATCCATGCCTTCCTCCGTTACCGTCATGCCGGACGAAGAAAAAACAAGCAGCCCGCAGCCTTTTAAAAAATCGACCTGGGCGCGCAAAACCCTTTCGCTCAGCCCAAGCCTTGCTGCCAAAGCACGCCTGCCAATCGGGTGTTCGTGGCTGACCTGGCGCAGAATCTGATAACGCTGCACCAAAAGGTTGGTCAGTTCGGGAACAATTTTTTTTTGTAAATTGATAATACTATCCATAAGCCTTCACCTATCAGGTTTTGTCCCTCGTGGTCCTTTTTTAGTCCCACGATTTCTAAACAAAACAAATAAGAGTACCTTATTTGTAAATATTGTACCACATTAGGCGCAAAAAAAGAAGTAGAAAGATATTAAGGCGCAGTAAAATTTTAGGCGCCGTTCTTTCAAACAAAAAACAGTCCGGTAACCGTAATGGTAAATGCACTGTCAAAACTGCGGCGGCTGAATTTAGGGCACTTTGTAAGAGAGTCCGGTTACTATTCCGGACGGAATCGGAGGAGCCGCAGCATTTTGATGCGTTTAGCAGGACGGTTACCGGGCTGTTTATAAGTTAAATTCTTACACCGTTTTATAGAAAACTATGCAAAGCAACTTTATTGTAATTAAATTTTTAACTAATAACCTTTGAAAACACAAAAAGAGCGGTATTTACCAAATAAAGTGACATTCAAAAATTTGGTTAAAACCGCTCTTATGAAACTTTAGCAAAAAACTATGTATTTTATTTTCTGTAATTTACAATTTCCGGGTTCATATCGTGGAAATGCATGCGCTTTTTGGCAACTTCTTCCCATTCGGTGCCTGGTTTGCCGTAATTTGCGTATGGGTCGATAGAAAGGCCGCCGCGCGGGGTAAATTTGCCCCACACTTCAATATATTTAGGCTCCATCAGCTTAATCAGGTCTTTCATAATAATATTTACGCAGTCCTCATGAAAATCACCATGATTACGGAAGCTGAACAAATACAGCTTCAGCGATTTGCTTTCCACAAGCTTCATATCCGGCACATACGAAATATAAATGGTGGCAAAATCAGGCTGCCCTGTCATCGGGCACAGGCTGGTAAATTCCGGGCAGTTAAATTTTACAAAATAATCGTTGCCGGGATGCTTGTTAATGAACGATTCCAAAACCTCCGGCGCATAATCGGTTGGATAGTTGGTTTTATGCCCTAAAAGGCCGACGCCCTGTAATTCTTCTTTGGTTCTTCCAGATGTCATGTTTATTTCCTTTCCGCCGCAATATTTACGGCAAACGATTTTTCAAGTGCAGTTACAAGCGCTGCTCCGGCAAGGCCGCATACAAACTGCCCTACAAGCACAGAAGACGCCAGCAGCCAGTACGGCAAATCGAGCAGCACGGAAAGCCAAACCGGTACGCCTAGGCCGGGAATTAAAGTTATGGCAAACAAAATGCACCAGTTGCCGCAGCCATATCTTTTGGCAAGCACGATAACAGAAGTGGTAACAATGCCTACAATGCCGCCGCCAATCATATCAAGAGGCCCAAGCCCGCCCATAATGGTATTGCTTATAACATTGGCTATGCCAAACGGCACAATTAAAAACGGAAAAATTGCACTTAAGCCATACATGGCCGTTGCTATGCGCACCTGATACTGCCCGAAGGCAAAAGTTTGCGTACACATCATTACCGCAATGTACAAGGCTATGCAAATACCGGCAATAGTTAATTTTTGTGTTTGTGTGTATCTTTTCATATAAATCTCCTTTTAATCTTCGTATTTTAAGGGGTCCTGCACCCCGTTTGCCGCAAAGGCCGCTTTTCTGTCGATACAGGTTCCGCAGCTGCCGCACGGTTTTTCGCCGCCGCAGTAGCAGCTCCATGTAAGTTCGTAAGGCACTTTCAGCTGCAGGCCTGTTGCCACAATATCTTTTTTGCTTAAATTCACAAAAGGCGCAACAAGCTGTACCTTACGCCCGCTGCCGATATATATGCCTTCGTTCATTTTATTGTTAAAATCGCTGCTGCAATCCGGGTAAGCACTGCCTGCCGCGTCATCTGCGTGGGCGCCGTAATAAACAACGCTGCAATTTTGCGCCAGTGCAATGCTTGCGGCTACGCTTAAAAACACGCCGTTGCGGAAAGGCACATAAGTGGATACCGGTTCACCGTGCTGCTTTTTAATCTGCCCGGCATAAGATTCATGCGGAATTTCTTCGGTTGACTGCTGCAAAAGCGAGCAGTTGCTGTACGCAAAAACAGGCGTTAAATCAAGTTTTATCAGCTGCGTATTATAATATGCTGCTATTTTTTCCGCCGCCGCAAGTTCCTTGCTGTGTTTTTGCCCGTAATACAATGCCAGCGCGATAACCTCGCTGTATTTTTCTTTGGCAACGGCAAGGCAGGTTGTACTGTCTACCCCGCCGCTTAATAATACCAGTGCTTTCAAAATTATGCCTCCGTAAAATAAAAAATCCGTCTGGCTACAGACGGATTGCATAACAATATAAAGGCCGCTTATGCGGCACACGCCCGTAGTTTTGTTTAGGGACTGGATGGTTCCGAACAGTCCTATTAAGTTACTTAAACATTATAACCAAAAAATTTATATTTGACAAGCAAAAAAATAAAAGACAGCAGCCAAATTAAACTGCTGTCTTTTAAAATGGAGAATTTCAAAATTACTGCCGTTTTTTAGGCAGAACAAAAGTTATCGTTGTACCAACACCGGGTTCGCTTTCAAGCTCCACCCTGCCTTTATGGAACAGCACGCCGTGCTTGACTATGGAAAGCCCAAGCCCCGTGCCGCCAATTTCTTTGGAATGGCTCTTGTCCGCTCTGTAAAAGCGTTCAAAAACGCGTTCCCTGTCGGCCGCGCCAATGCCAATGCCGGTATCGCTTACGCTGACGGTTACTTCTTCGCTGCCGTCCTGCACTTTAACATCAACTTTGCCGTTGTCTTTGTTGTATTTTATCGAATTATCGACAAGGTTATACAAAACTTCGCTTAAAATAGACTGCACGCCGCAAACACATGCGCTGCTTCCGCTTACGTTAAGCGTTACTCCCTTGGTCTGTGCTTTATGTTTCAAACGTAAAGTTACAGACTGTGCAAGTTTAAGCAAATCAACATCTTCAAACTCATCCAGCGTTTTGTTTTCGTCCAGGCGGGAAAGCTCCATGATGTTCTGAATAAGCTCTATCATATTGCCCGCTTCGGCGTGGATGCGTTCCAAAAAGCGCTGCTTGTCCTCGTCTTTTACAAGGCCGTTTTTCATTATTTCGGCATAGCCCAAAATAGATTGCAGCGGAGTTTTAAGTTCGTGCGAAACATTGGCACTGAACTCACGGCGCAGTTTTTCGGCTGTCATTTTTTCGGTAACATCATAAATTAAAATTACGCTGCCGCTGCCGTTTACACTGCTGCCGGAAAGCTGGTAAAAATGCCCGTCTTTTTCGTAAAGCCCTTCGCCTTTACCTGCCTGCGAAACCTTCTGCAAAAGGTCCTGCACTTCCTGTGCACGGTCAACTGTTAAAATATTCCTGCCAATAACTTCTTTAGTGCTGAAGCCAAAAATTTTAGCCGCACTCTCGTTAATAAACAGCACATTCTGCTGCCCGTTTAACAAAACAAGCCCCTCATTCATGTTATTGGTAATAATGGTAAGTTCTTCCTGTTTGCCGCGCAGCTTTTTAAGGTTTTTGCTCAGCTGGCGTTTCTGCTTGGCTATACGCGTTAAAAACGGAGCCAGCTCATCATAGGTTTCGTTGTCCAGCGGCTCGTCAAGGTTAACCTGGTCAAGAGGCTTAATAAGGTTAAACGTAACCCTGCGCGCCACAATGCTTGCCAAAAACGCAACCACAATTACAATGCCGCCCATTATCGGCAGCATTTGCAGCACCGATTTATAAATGCTGTCAATAGTACGCGCAAGACGCAGTATTTTACCGTCCTCAAGGCGTACGGCATAATAATACGTTGTTTTGTCAAGCGTATCCGAAAAACGCTCTGCCTCTCCTGCGCCAACGGCAACAGCTTCCATAACTTCCTGCCTCATGGCATGGTTTTCAAGCGTTTTTGCTTCCGCCTGATTGTCAAAAAGCACTATGCCGTCTTTGTCTATAAGCGTTATGCGCACATTGCTGCCGTTTTCGGCTGCAATTTTATTTAAAAAGTCATTGCCGCCGCTTTCCAGCCCCATGCTGATATAGCGTGCTTCCTGTGCAAGTTCCTTTTTTGTTTCGTTAAAATAATCCTGCGAAACAAGGAAAGTTATCAAGCCCGATGCCACAAGCACTGCCATTGCAGCCAGAGCCACCAGCGCGCGGAAGATTTTATTTTTCATGCTCCACACCTATACGGTAGCCAACGCCGCGCACGGTTTCAATAACCGTACTGGCGCTGCCGAGTTTTTGCCTGAGTGTGCGGATATGCACATCGACGGTTCTGGTTTCGCCTGCAAAATCATAGCCCCAGATATCGGTTAAAAGCTGTTCGCGGGTAAAAACCTGCCCCGGGCGTTCCATAAGTTTATGCAGAACTTCAAACTCTTTATAAGTCAGCACAACTTCTTCACCGTTTACAAAAACCATATGGCGGGCAATATCCATGGTAATCAGGCCGTTGGTAAGCTCGCTCGATTTGTCTTCTTTTACATAACGGCGCAGCACCGCTTTAACACGCGATACCATTTCCATCATGCCGAAAGGTTTGGCAATATAATCGTCTGCACCACTGTCAAGCCCGTGTACTTTGTCGAACTCCGAACCTTTGGCCGTAGCCATGATAACAGGGATGTCCGCAGTGCGCTTATCACGGCGCAGGCGTTTTAATATAGCCATACCGTCCTCGCCCGGCAGCATAATATCAAGAATTATCAGCTGCGGCAATACGGTTTCCAGCGCTTTAAAAAGTTCATCGCCGCTTTCCAGCCCCAACGCCGGAAAACCGGTAGATTTTAAAGTATAAACTTCAAGTTCGCGGATATTAGGATCGTCCTCCACGCAAAATATCATGTATGCTGTCCTCCTCAAGCGTTCCGGTTATCATAAATAATACCCATTGAGAGATATTTACAGCATGATCACCGATTTTTTCAAAATATTTGGCAATCATCAGATAATCAATGGCCTGTTCGCCGCTGTCCTGAGAATTGCGGATAATCTGAATCAGCTCATGTTTGGACTGGGCAAACAATTCGTCAACCTGGTCATCATCACGTTCAACCTGCTGCGCGGTGCGGATGTCGCTTTTTACAAAAGCATCCAGAGTATTGGATACCATCTTTTTGGTAGCGGCAGCCATTTTTTTAAGAATGCTTGTGTCGTAATCCATTCTTAAATTGTCCTGGCTTAAAATTTCGGCAATATTGCCTGCAACTTCGCCGATACGGCGCATATCGGTTACCATTTTTAATGCAGAAGAAATCTGGCGCAGGTCAGAAGCAACCGGCTGCTGTTTTAAGAGCAGGTTAATGCAGATGTTTTCCAGTTCCCTTTCTTTTTCTTCTGTTTTTTTGCTTAAAATAATGATATCCCTCGATACTTCATCAGTAGGGTTCTCAAGCGCATTTGCAACTTTTTCCAGAGCGTTTTCGCACAGGGTGCCCATTACGATAAGTTCCGTATTGAGCTGTTCCATCTGTGCCATAAATCTGCTTCTTACCATCAGCCGAACCTCCCTGTAATGTAATCTTCCGTCTTTTTCTCTTTCGGATTGCTGAACAGCGTTTCAGTGTCATTAAACTCAATAACCTCACCCAGAAGGAAGAAGGCTGTTTTATCGGAAATACGCACTGCCTGCTGCATATTGTGCGTTACTATAACAATAGTATAATTCTGTTTTAATTCTACTGCAAGGTCTTCAATTTTTAAAGTTGAAATCGGGTCAAGGGCGGAGGTAGGTTCGTCCATTAAAAGCACTTCAGGCTGTACGGCAAGGGCGCGTGCAATGCACAGGCGCTGCTGCTGGCCGCCGGAGAAGCCCAGCGCGCTTTTATCAAGGCGGTCTTTTACTTCGTCCCAGATGGCTGCTTTGCGCAGAGAATCTTCAACAATGTCATCCAGTTTGCTTTTGGAATGAATACCATGGGTTCTCGGACCGAAAGCAATATTATCATAAACGCTCATCGGAAACGGGTTAGGTTTCTGGAACACCATCCCTACGCGTTTGCGGAGCATGTTAACATCGTCATTCAGGTAAATATCATCGCCGTTAAGCAAAACTTTGCCTGTTACACGGCAGCCTTCAACCAAATCGTTCATACGGTTCAGGCAGCGCAGCAAGGTGGATTTGCCGCATCCGGAAGGTCCGATGAATGCAGTGATTTCTTTTTCACGGATATGCATGTTGATATCCTTCAATGCGTGAAATTCGCTGTAATATAAATCGAGGTTTTGTATAGTAATTTTATCTTCCATCTCAGTTCCCTTTCATCAATTTACGTGCCAAATAAGAAGAAGCCGCGTTAATGGCAATTACAATTACAACAAGTATAACAGCCGTTGCATAAGCCTGTTTCATAAAAAGGCCTTCGCTGGCAAGTACGTACATATGCACCGCCAGAGTACGGCCGGACGAAAATACGTTGTGCGGCAGCGCTGCAACAGTACCGGAGGTATACATAAGCGCTGCGGTTTCGCCTACAATACGGCCAATGCCGAGAATTACGCCTGCCAGAATGCCCGGAATGGCAGAAGGCAGAACAATTGCAAATACCGTGCGCAGTTTGCCGGCGCCAAGGCCGTAGCTGCCTTCGCGGTAACTATCGGGAATTGCTTTTAACGCTTCTTCGGTAGTACGCATAATCAGCGGCAAAATCATAATTGCAACCGTACAGGAGCCTGCTAAAAGCGAGTAGCTCCATTTTAAATAAGTTACAAAAAACAGCATGCCGAACAAACCGTAAACAATGGAAGGAATACCGGACAAAGTATCTGCCGTAACCCTTACCACGCCGACAATTTTATTGTCGCGGCTTGCATATTCAACAAGGTAAATTGCTGCAAAGATGCCCAGCGGCGTGGCTATTGCCAGAGCCAGCAGCACCATGATAACGGTATCTACCAAAGCAGGGAAAAGTGAAACGTTTTCCGTATTATATTCAAAAGCAAATAAATCTAAATTAATATTCGGAATACCCTGCAAAAGAATGTAACCCAACAAAAAGGCCAGCGACAGGAATGTAATTACTGCCGAAACTATTACGCATACAAGTAATGTCATGGACACAGGGTCGCGCCCGTACCTGTACAGCGTTTTGCTTAAAGAACTGCTGCTCATTGCTGTACCACCTTACCCTTCAGATACGAGAACGTTAAATTGATAATGAGAATAAATATGAAAAGTACAACCGCCGTTGCAATAAGCGCGTCGCGGTGCATATCGGCTGCGTAACCCATTTCAATAACGATATTGGTTGTCATTGTACGCACGCCTTCAAGCAGACCCTGCGGCATACGTGCCTGGTTGCCCGCAACCATAATTACTGCCATTGTTTCGCCAACCGCACGGCCAAGGCCCAGAATAATAGCCGCCATAATGCCGGATTTGGCAGCCGGCACAATCGTAAAAAATACGCTGCGCACATGCCCTGCGCCAAGTGCCAGAGCACCTTCGTAATAGCTGTTGGGCACTGCCCTGAGTGCAGCTTCGGCAACGCTGATAAGGGTCGGCAGAATCATCATGGCCAAAAGCAGTGAAGCCGTAAGCATGCTGCTGCCGGTGCCGCCAATGTTGTCGCGGATAAAAGGAACCATTACCACCAGGCCGAAGAAGCCATAAACAACGGAAGGAATACCGGCCAGAAGTTCAACTGCCGGTTTTAAAAATCTGTAAATGCTGTCCGGGCAGAAACGAGCCATAAAAACAGCGGTTAAAATGCCGATAGGCACGCCGACAACGATAGCGCCCAAAGTAACATAAGCGCTGCCCAGTATCATCGGCAAAATGCCGTACAAATCGTTATTAGGCCGCCATGTTTCGCCCAGGAAAAATTCAGTTACGCCAATTTTGCCTATTGTCGGCAGGCCGTTGCCGAACAAAAATACGCAAATCATTGCAACAAGGGCAATGGAAGCGCATGCCGCCAGCAAAAAGACAAGGCGCATTATTTCTTCTTTACCTGTTTTCATAAACCCTCACAATTTCCATCAATAATAATTTTCTGCATTATTATAATTAACGGTTGCCCGGTGAAAGGCAACCGTTAAAATTTGCTGTATTGTCGATATTAAAGCTGATTTTGAATTACAGTTTGTTCCATTCGGTTGCTTTACCGGTGAAGATATCTGCAACCTGAGCTTTGGTAAGGTTATCAACCTTGTTAGCTTTGTTTACTACAACTGCAATGCCGTCGGTAGCAATAACGGTGTTTTTAACGCCTGCATCAAGTTCGCTCTGTTTCAGTTCGCGGGAAGCCATGCCGATATCGCATACGCCGTTGATTGCGGACTGAACGCCGGTGGTGGAGTCGCTCTGCTGAACTTCGATGTTAACATCCGGATTCAGTTTTACATAAGCTTCTTTAAGTTTTTCCATAACAGGAGTTACGGAAGAAGAACCGGCTACAACAATTTTGCCGCTCTGTTTGCTGCCTTTGTATGCTTCAGCTTTGTCGCTGCCAATATAACCGTTTTTGGAAACTACTTCCTGGCCTTCTTTGGACATGATGAAGGAAATGAAGTCCTGAGCAACAGCGCTTACGCCGTCTTTAGTTACAATGTTGAACGGACGGGCAACTTTGTAAGTGCCGGATTTAATGTTTGCTGCGCTTGCTTCTGCGCCGTCAATTTTCAGTGCTTTAACAGTATCGTTTAAAGAGCCGAGGGAGATATAGCCGATAGCGTCTTTGTTGCCTGCAACGGTGGTCATCATAACAGCGGTGCTGTTGGTGATGGAAGCGTCCTGAGTGGTCATATCAACTTTTTTGCCATCGTCACCTTTCTTTTCAATGCCGAAAAGTTCGATGAATGCGCCGCGGGTGCCGCTGCCGTCTTCACGGGAGATTACAACGATTTTGCCGCCTGCTGCCGGAGCTGCTTCTTCTTTTTTCTCGCCGCCGCAGCCGGTGAATACAGCTGCACTCATAACTGCCAACATAACGCCTGCAATAAGTTTTTTGTTCATTTTCATAATTACATAAGCCTCCAGATTTTTAATTTGCTTTTGATTTGCTTTATTTAATTGCTATGGTTAAATAATACTGACCAAACATTAAATCTGTTAGATGAGAAATGTTAAATCTATGTAAAACGGCTCTGTTTTTGGACAATTTTTTATAAAAAACATTACATTTTTATTCCGTTATATAAAAACGGCCGGTTATATTTTAACCGGCAGCACAAATTTCTTAACATAAATAAATTTATATGCTAAACTGTAAACAAGTAAAGGAAACGGAGTGATAATTATGTCATCAGCAGATACTAAAGCCCATAAAACCGGCCCGGCGCGTCTTTTAACCGATGAAGACGTTTCAGCCCTGGAGGCTTTTGACGAAGGCTATGAAGCCTATTTTGGAAAAATGATTGATTATCTTGATAAATTTGTGGAACGGGGCGTAAAAGAAGGACGCTTTACAGAGCAGCAGGCAGCGGAGGACCTGGAGCTTTCCCTGTGGTACGGCTTTGCCTACAACAATCTTGATATTTACCCTGCCTATTACCGCTCTCTTGAGATAATGAAGCCCGCAGAAAAAAACGCCAAAGGCTGCGGCGCATGGTACTACCGCTATTCTATTGCGCTTACCTACTGCGGCAAACCTGCCGAAGCCATGGAATATGCCGAAAAAGCAGTAACGGAAGAACCGACATATCCGTGGGGCTGGTTACAGGCAGCAAAGCTGCGTTATCACTTCGGCTCTACGGAAGGCGCATTACAGGCCATTGAAGAAGGCTTAAAGCTTGTGCCTGACGATTACGAATTTTTAATGCTGCGCAAAGAAATCGGCCTCGGTTATACTTTGGAACAGCTTGAATACCACTGGATTGGCCCGAAACAGGACAAAAAGCTTCAAGCCGGGCTTGATAAGGACGCCGACGAAAAACAGCGCTCCATTGCCGGCATCATTAAAAATGAAGAACAATTCAATAAAATTAAAATGCTGTTTGCGCCGCAGGACTGGGAAGCCGACTCTCCCTTCTGCCATGGGCTGATAGAACTGAACAACATTAAATTCCGCGTTATGTTCCGCATGAACGAAGCAGCAATGTCCAAATTAAATTTTGACTGGCTGGCTGCACAAAAGGATATTATAGCCATGCACTATTTACAGCGCCCCTGCGGCAGCGGCATTTGCCAGCTTGTGCTTGTTGTGTTCAACCTTGATTACAGCATTACCCTTGTTTACTATGACCCTGCCAAAGACAGGCATTATGAAATAAGCACTCCTAAAGAAGGAGCTCTCGATTCGCCGGTAATGCTGAATATGGAATTTCCGGACGAAGAAATAGACAACAACAGCTTAAATTAACAAAAATTTAGATTAATAAAAGCTTAAATTAATCATTAACAAAAAAAATCCTGCCTGCATACTTTAACGGTATACAGACAGGATTTTTAATTTTATTTTTTCTTTTTGCCAAGGTAAGCGGCTTTGATTTCAGGATTTTCCAAAAGTTCGGCACCGGTGCCGCTCATGGTAATTTTACCTGTTTCAAGCACGTAAGCACGGTGGGCAACTTTCAGCGCCATGTTGGCGTTCTGTTCAATCAAAAGTATCGTCATGCCTTTGGAATTGATGTACTGAATAATGTTAAAAATATCTTTAATAATCAGCGGCGCAAGGCCAAGCGAAGGTTCGTCCATCATCAAAAGTTCCGGACGCGACAACAGCGCCCTGCCAACCGCCAGCATCTGCTGCTCGCCGCCGGAAAGCGTACCTGCCATCTGCCAGCTGCGCTCCTGCAAACGCGGGAACATTTCATATACCCAGTCGATATCCTTTTGAATACCTTCTTTATCGCTGCGCATGTATGCGCCTATCTGCAAATTCTCCAGCACTGTAAGGTTAGGGAATATGCGGCGCCCTTCCGGCACCAGTGTTAAACCTTTTTTTACAATCTGCTGCGAATTAAGCCCGGTAATATTATCGCCGTTATAAACTATCTGCCCGCTTTTAGGCTTTACAAGGCCGACAATGCTGCGCAGCAGCGTGCTTTTGCCTGCACCGTTGGCACCGATAAGGGTAACAATCTGCCCTTTGGGCACTTCAAGCGAAATTCCCTTTAAGGCTTCAATGCCTCCGTAGGATACGACAAGATTTTCTACTTTAAGCATCTTCATCCACCCCCAGGTAAGCATCAATAACCCTCTGGTTATTTTGAATTTCTTCAGGCGTGCCTTCGGCAATGGTCATGCCGAATTCCAGCACATAAATGCGGTCGGAAATTTCCATAACCAAATCCATATGATGTTCAATCATAAATACCGTTAAATTGTATTCTTTATGAATCTGGCGGATAAATTCCGTAAGTTCTTCCGTTTCTTTCGGGTTCATACCGGCCGCAGGCTCATCAAGCAATAAAAGACGCGGCCTGGTTGCCAGTGCGCGCACAATTTCCAGGCGGCGCTGCTGGCCGTAAGGGAGGCTCGAAGCCTTTTCGTTGCGCAACTCCCACAAGCCTACTTCCTGCAAAAGTTTTTCGGTATTACGGTGCATTTGTTTGGCTTCTTTCATGTACCACGGCAGATGCAGTGTTGCCGAAAGAAAGTCCGATTTTAAATGCAGATGGTTTGCAATCAGCACATTTTCATAAACCGTTAAATCTTTAAAAAGCCTTATATTCTGGAAAGTACGGGCAATGCCAAGTTTGGCAATTTCACTCGGGCGCTGGCCGGTAATATCAATATCCTGCCCCTGCGCATCGGTGTAAATAACTTTGCCTTCGGTCGGCGTATAAACGCCGGTAATCATGTTAAAGGCCGTTGTTTTGCCGGCACCGTTAGGGCCAATCAAGGCAATAATTTCATGGTCATTAATTTCTATGTTCAGTTTATAAACAGCGGTTACGCCGCCAAACTGCATGGTAATATCATTGGTTTTTAAAATCATTGCGCAACCCCTTTCCGCTTAATAAAGCCAAGAGGATTTTTTACAAAATTAATGGCTTTCTGCCAGGAAAATTCCCGCGTGCCCATAATGCCGTGGCGCCAGAACAGTACGCATACCATTAAGAGTACGGAGAAAATAACCATACGGAAGCCCGGGCGGAACAGCGGTATATCCATGCCGAACAGCATCAGCGGTTCATCGAAGAAACGCAGGTATTCCAGCCCTGCCGTTACGATAATGGCGCCTATTGCACTGCCGGTAATGCTGCCCATGCCGCCAAGCACGATAATCAGCAAAAAGTTGTAAGTAAGCGTAAAGAGGAAGTTTTTCGGGTCAACCGTGCCTAAAAGCGCACCGTACAACCCGCCGCCGATACCTGCAAAAAACGCACTTACCATAAAGGCCAGGTTTTTGTGCCAGAACAGATTAATGCCCATTGCTTCGGCAGCAATTTCGTCTTCGCGGATGGCTTTAAAAGCCCTGCCGTAAGAGGAATTAACCAAAAGCGTAATAAATACAAAGCTGATAAGCGTTACAAGGAAGATATAGCGCACGTCGTTCAGCGGCGGAATATCCTTAATGCCCAGCGCGCCGTTGGTAATGCTCTGCGCGTTGGTAATCCAGATACGGATTATTTCAGAAAATCCGAGCGTTGTTACCGCAAGGTAGTCGCCGCGCAAACGCAGCACCGGCGTACCAATCATAAACGCAAACAGCGCGGCAAGCACGCCGCCCAAAAGCAGCGCCGCCCACAGCGGCAGTTCTATATCCGCAATAAGCGGATTCATCGGCACTGCATAAAAAACATTTTCCCTGAATTCCACAGGTACGGTAAAAATACCTACCGTGTAAGCGCCAATGGCCATAAAACCTGCCTGCCCCAACGAAAACTGCCCTACAAAGCCGTTGGTTAAGTTCATGGAAAGGCCGATAATGGCATAAACAAGGCACAAATTAACTATTCTGCGGATATAAGAGTCCATTTCCTCCTGTACGAAAAACGCAAGCCCGAAAAGGACAATTATGCCGGCTATGGTTAACAAAGCATCTCTTTTTCTCGTCATAATTACACCTTCTCCGTTGTTTTTTCGCCCAAAAGGCCAGTAGGTTTATAAAACAGAATAACAATAAGCACAATAAAAGCAAAGGCATCGCGGTAGCCGCTTAAATCCGGGAAGAAAGCTACAATTAAAATTTCGCCAAGACCCAGAATAAAGCCGCCAAGCACCGCGCCCTTAATATTGCCTATGCCGCCGATAACGGCCGCAATAAAGCATTTCAGGCCGGGCATAACGCCCATCATCGGCGTAATGCCGGGATAGCGAATGCCGTACATAATAGCGCCGATTGCTGCCAGCGCCGAACCTATAATAAAGGTAATGGAAATAACATTATCAATATTAATGCCCATTACTCTGGCAATTTCGTAATCTTTGGAAACCGCACGCATGGCCATGCCTGTTTTGGTATGGTTTACAATGTGCAGCAGCACTACAAGGCTGATAATAGTTACAACAGGAATTACAAGGCAGATTGCCTGAATTTCTATGCCGCCGACGCTGATGTTCTGCGACAGGAGCGGCACATCCGGAAAACGCATCGGGCGTCCGCTGAAAAGATAGTTGGCAAGGTTTTCCAGCAAAAACGATGCGCCGATAGCGGAAATTAAAATAGAATTTTTAGGCGCTTCACGGAGCGGGCGGTAAGCACTGCGCTCTATTAACACACCAAGCAGCGCCGTCATAATAATTGTTATGATAAAAGTAAAATACCACGGAATATGAAAAGCCGTAATTCCGAAAAAAGCAAAATAACATGCCATCATTACAATGTCGCCATGGGCAAAGTTAATCATCAGCAAAATGCCGTATACCATTGTATAGCCTATTGCTATCAGTGCGTACAGGCTGCCGAGCGATATTCCGTTAACCATGTGCTGCGCAAAGCTAAGCGCCGACATGTTGGCAATAGCGTCAAAAAACTCCATAAGGGCACCTCATAACCAAAAAACTGCTCCCTTCCCTCAAAGGAAGGGAGCACCTTTTACTTAAATTTTAAATCACTTAGCTTCTACGTAATCTTTAAAGGTAAATTTGCCGTCTTTAACGGTTTTAATAACAACGCCTTTAATCGGGTCGCCGTTTTCATCAAGCGTGGTCATGCCGGTTACACATTCAAGGTCTTTGGTTGCGGCAATCGCATCGCGGATTTTAACGGTATCGGTTGCAGTACCTGCTTTTTCAATACCGCTTACGGCAATCAGGTAAGCATCGTAAGCCATTGCGGTTAAAGCGGAAGGTTCGCCGTTGTATTCTTTAGTGTAAGCATCAAGGAATTTCTTAGCTTCTTCGGTGCTTGCTTTTTCGCGGTCAAACGCGGTGGAAAGTGCAACGCCTTCAACATCTTTGCCGCCTACATCAATAAATTCCTGAGTTTCCCAGGTATCGCCGCCCATGAACTGTGCGTCAATGCCAAGCTGGCGTGCCTGTTTAACCAAAAGTGCAGATTCGGTGAAGTTGCCGGGTGCAAATACTGCGTCCGGGTTCAAAGCTTTGATGTTGGTTAAAATAGCGGTAAAGTCTTTATCGCCGGTCTGGTAGTTGGCAACATCAACAATGCTGTTTTCGTCGCCGGTCAGTTTAACAAATTCTTCGCGGAAGAATTTTGCCAGGCCTACAGAGTAGTCATTGGAAACTTCCTGTACAATGGCAACTTTCTTAAAGCCGTTCTGGTGTGCATATTCTGCCATTACCTTGCCCTGGAACGGGTCGATAAAGCATGCACGGAAGTAATAATCGTTGTTTGCGGTTACCTGCGGGTTGGTGCAGCTTGTGCCAACAGCAGGAACTTTGTTTTCTTTAACTATATTGCCGGCAGCCATAGAAAGGGAAGAACCGTAAGAACCAACCAACACGCTTACTTTATCCTTTTCAATAAGGCGTGCCGCAACGGAAGCAGCTTCTGCTTTGTCGGATTTGTTGTCGGCTACTACCAGTTCTACTTTTTTGCCCAAAACTTCAGGATGCAGCTGGTTAGCCAGTTTAATGCCGCGCAGTTCCAGTTCGCCGCCGGCGGCATTATCGCCTGTCAGCGGTAAAAATACACCAACCTTTACTACATTCTGGTCGGCAGCTTTTTCTTCGCCGCCGCAGCCGGTAAACAGGCCCATAGCCAAAGCCGAAACAGCCATAACGGATAATAATTTCTTGAATTTCACTTTGCATCTACCCCTTCTTTACTGCTTTTACAGTTTTGTAATAATCTTGTTTTAGATTATAACATTAAAGTCCATTTGTGACAAGAATGTTAAAAAAGCGTAAATATTAACAATTTTATTATTTTAAAATATCATTTTTTTGTAACTTTGTTGCTTTAAAGCCGTGTACATTTTCAATTTTCTTTTATTTTTGTTTTTGTAAGAAGAACTTTACCAACTCAACATTTTGGACACGTCCACCACAGAAATACACAGAAGCAAAAACTTTTAAAAAATTTTTTAATGTATACAAGAATACATTGTAAATTGAGTTTATCTTTTTACACTTTCAGCTAAAAACATCATTATATATGTTATACTTTAATAAAAAACAGCAGCCTGAGGTGAATGGATATCATGTCAAAATTATCAAAAGAAGAAAAGAAAGCCATGATAAAAAACTGGAAAGAAACTCAACGCAGGGATTATATACTTACTAAAGCTGAAGCAGAAAAACTATTAAATTATCTGGACAATATCTTAGAAAACACTCCCTGTGACAACACTTTGCGTTTCACAAAAGAATGGCTGCAGCACAACTTTCCTGCGGGAAAAATTGAAGGCATACTTGCAGAAATGCGTGCAATGGGCGGCTACTGCGACTGTGAAGTGTTAATGAACTGTTATGAAGAATATGATTTAGGCTAAACTTCAGCTGCTATAATAAAATTTATGGTAAAGGATGCCCAAACTATGAAAGTAATTGATTTAACGCATACCATTACAGAAAATATGCCGGTATTTCCCGGTACTGAACAACCAAAACTAACTACAATTAATACTTATGATAAAAGTGGTTTTAGGGAAACGCTTTTGCAAATTACAACTCACACCGGCACGCATATAGACCCGCCTGCACATGTTTATGCCGGTAAAACAACACTTGATGATTTGCCGCCTGAATCGTTTATAGGCAAGGCCCTGGTTATAGACTGCCGCGGCTTAAAAACAGGCAGCAGCATAACATTAGAGCATATAACGGCTTACGGCGCTAAAGCAATAGCCGCAGATTTTTTGCTATTCAACCTTGGCTGGGATAAATATTGGGGCACTGAAACCTATTTGGGGCAGTATCCCTGCCTGAATGATGAAGCCATTAACTTTATTTTGGAAGACAGTTACAAAGGCATTGGCTTTGATGTAATGGGTATTGACCCTATTAATGACGAAAACTTAACGCTGCATAAAAAATTGTTTAAAAACAAACAGATTGTAAATATTGAAAACCTTAAAAACTTAGATTTATGCGGCAGCGATTTATTTTGGTTCAGCTGTTTTCCTCTGAAAATAGCAAACAGCGACGGTTCGCCTGTCCGCGCCGTCGCCTGGTTTGAAGAATAAAATTTTAATTATATATATTTGCATGCATAAACAAAAGTGATATAGACGCAAAAAGCGCAAACTGACAAATCAGTTTGCGCTTTTAATTTTTATTGCAGTGAATTAGCGTAATTTACCGCGCTGACGGCATTGGGCGCATAACAGTCCGCACCGATGCTGTCGGCATAATCCTGCGTAAGCACCGCACCGCCAACGATAATTTTAAAATCGCCCGCCGCGCGCAGCGCTTTAATGGTTTCTTCCATAGCACCGACGGTTGTCGTCATCAGCGCTGAAAGGCCAACCACGCTTACTTTATTCTGCACCGCAGTTTCTGCAATTTTTTCGGGCGGCACGTCCTTGCCAAGGTCAATAACCTGATAGCCGTAATTTTCAAACAGTACTTTTACAATATTTTTGCCAATGTCGTGAATATCGCCTTTAACGGTGGCCAGAATTACTTTTATGCCGTTGCTCTGGCTGCCTCCTTCTGTTGCCATTTTATCACGGATAACGTTAAAGGCCGCTTTGGCTGCTTCCGCACTCATTAAAAGCTGCGGCAAAAAGATTCTGCGTTCTTCAAAGCCTTTGCCAACATAATCAAGCGCAGGTATCATTTCGGCATTAATAATATCAAGCGGCTGATTTCCTTCAAGCTGCTCTTTTACTGCTTTTTCGCTCTGTTCACGCAGGCCTTTAACAATGGCTTCGTATAATGTATATTCCACAGACTGCACCGGCTGCTGCTTTGCCTGGGCTGCACCTGCAAACATGGCTACATATTCCTTGCAGCCTTCGTCTAAACCGCTGAGCGCGCCAAAAGCATAATAAGCGTTCATCATGGCTTCGCTTTGCGGATTGATAATGGCACAGCTTAACCCTGCCTGCATTGCCAGTACAAAAAATGCGCTGTTTACAGCATCACGCGCCGGCAGGCCGAAGGAAATATTAGATACGCCTATAACGGTTTTTATGCCGCGTTTTTTCAGTTCACTCAGCACCTGCAAATCAATATTGGCATTATCGCTGCCGGTGCTAATTGTAAGCGCCAGCGGGTCTACAATAATATTGCGCTTTTCAATGCCATATTCCGCCGCACGCGCAATAATTTTTTCGGCAATGGCAATACGCCCTTCCGCAGTCTGAGGTATGCCGCTGTCGTCCAAAGTCAACGCAACAACTGCAGCGCCGTATTTTTTTACAAGCGGCAAAACTTTTTCAAGGCTTTCTTCTTTGCCGCATACGGAATTCAGCAGCGGTTTGCCGTTATAAAGGCGCAGGCTGCGCGCCATAGCTTCGTAGTTGGATGTATCAATCTGCAACGGCACGCTGGTTATTGCCTGCAAGCGCTGTACTGCTTCCACACTTACAGCTGCTTCGTCAATTCCGGGTACGCCCACGTTAACATCCAATATTCCGGCGCCGCGGTCAATCTGTTCCAGCCCCAGGCGGCAAATATAATCATAGTCGCCGTTTAAAATGGCCTGTTTTAAGCGTGGTTTGCCTGTTGGGTTAATGCGCTCGCCAATTATTACCGGCTTTTGCCCGATAACAACTGCACTGCCGTAAGCGGCAACCGCCGTTAAATCGCAGCTGCGCTGACGGGGAACTACATTACGGCATTTATTTACCAGTGCAGCGATATGCGCAGGCGTTGTGCCGCAGCAGCCGCCCATGATTGCAAGGCTGCCATCCTGTGCCATTTCGTATATCAGCTGCGCAAATTCTTCCGCATCAACATCAAAAATGGTTTTGCCGTTTACTTCTTTGGGCAGCCCGGCATTAGGGTTCAGCACAGCAGGCAGCGGCGTTGCCGCAAGCAGCTGCGGCAAAAGTTTCTGCATCTGCGCAGGGCCGAGCCCGCAATTAAAGCCAATAGCGTCAGCACCAAGCCCTTCCAGCATAACAGCAGCCGCTGTAATATCGCCGCCGGTTAAAAGCTTGCCGCCTTCGTCAAGCGTCATTGTTGCAACTACCGGCAGGCTGCTGTTTTCTTTTGCTGCCAAAAGCGCGGCTTTCAGCTCGTAGGTATCGCTCATGGTTTCAATTAAAATTAAATCAGCACCGGCTTTTAC
>UMLF01037147.1_pt1 | contig 19000 bp, 15 predicted proteins | sample 1966501 | NCBI WGS metagenome assembly UMLF01 (sample SAMEA4836194, study PRJEB28245) | human gut metagenome | biome: gut microbiome; material: fecal sample | place: Denmark | collected 2008 | reverse complement strand
GCCCTTCTGGCTTCTTAAACAATTTTAATTTGAAAATATTGCCTAACTTTTTGGGTTCAGTTCAATTTTTTATTTAGATAGGATGATTTTTATTTTTCCGCAGCGATGGTAACGGTAGTATCATTTTCGGTTACATCATAGCCTACCAGCCATTCAAAGGCTTCCGCAGGCACATACATAGCGCCATCATCAGCGATATAAGGCGCAACGCCCAATGTGCCGGGAGAAGTCATGCCAACGGCACCGGGAATGGTTGATGTGGAAACATACAGGTCTTTGCCTTCTGCCAGATCCATGGCGCGTGTGTCGCTTTCCAGTGTAGCTGTGCGGCTGTCACGGTCCCATGTAAGGGTTAAGCCCAAAGCGTCAGCTGTTTCCCGCAGAGGTACGCAGGTTACATCGTCTTTTGTGGCCATTTCGGATTTGCTGTAGGAAATTTTCACAGGAGATGCAGCTGTTTCTGTATCTTCCGCAGCAGGAACTACCACAACGCGATTTACACCAGCCTGAGCGGGGTAACTTTCTGCTACAACATCATACCATGTGAAAATCCGGTCGCCTTCCTTCAGATCAGCCAGATCAAAAGCGCTGTTATCTGCATAGGATGTTGCTGTGGCATCTTTTGCGACAGTGATATACAGTCCGCCCTGGTCGGTGGTAATGCGGATGCCGTTCTGTGTGTTTTCCACTGCCTCTACGGTGTGGAAACGGGCACAAGCTACGTCCATAGGCATATTGCCCACAATGGCTTCCACAGAGGTTTGTGGAGGAATACTCATGGTCATGGCAGGACTATGATAGAAGTATACGCCGTCGCCAACTTTCAGGTCATTGATGTCCATCTGTGTGCCTCTGCCACTGTCCAGACACAGGATATCTTCGGATACGATATAAATCACTGTCTGATCCTGTACATCTTCAGCAGTGATGGATTTGATGACGCCGTTTTCTTTGCGGATGTCAGTGATTTTGCCATAAGCCAGATACCGTTCCGGCAGAGCGGGAATGGGTGCCTCTGCGGAAGGGTTTTCAGCAACAGGTGCCTGTGCTTCTTGGGCAAAAGCTGTTGTGGTACCGCAAAGCAGAACTGCGGTTAATGACAAAGCTGTAATGACATTTCGTTTCATAATAAGCAACCTCCTTTTGTTGTCGCGATTTTTTTGATTTATGTTTGTTTCCGATGTTTTCTGTTTTGTTTGACGGAAGGAAAAAAGAAAGGTTTCATAAAAAAGGGATTTTTTTTAAAAATAAAAAAACCTGCTGGCATTGCCAACAGGTCAAAAAGCGGATGACGGGAATCGAACCCGCCTCTAAAGCTTGGGAAGCTTTCATTCTACCAATGAACTACATCCGCAAAGTTCATGGTTAATTATACACGGATTTTTTGGGGATGTAAAGCCCTATTTTTCTGACAAAAAATTGCGTTTTTTCCCTTGATTTTTCAGACTGCGAATGTGTTCCATGGGCATACTAAAAACACAAATTTCAGAAAAAACGAGGTCAGAACCATGGAAAAATTGATTGTACGGCAAAGCGAAGCCCTTCACGGTACGGTGCGGATCAGTGGAGCGAAAAATGCCGTTTTACCCATACTGGCAGCTTGTCTGCTCACAGAAGAACCCTGCACCATTACAAACGTTCCAGCATTGACAGATGTCATGGAAATGGCAGAATTATTGGAGGAATTTGGCGCAGAAACATCTTATGATGGGCTTACGGAAACCATGCTGATTTGCAGTGAAACATTATCCAATCAGCAGGCGGCGGAGAAAAATGCCTGTGCCATGCGGGCGTCTTTTCTGGCAGCAGGACCTTTGCTGGCAAGATGTCATCAGGCAGCACTGCCTTTGCCCGGCGGCTGTCCCATTGGCAGCAGACCGGTGGATTTGCATTTGAAAGGATTTTCCATTATGGGGGCAGTCCATAAACTGGAGCATGGGGTGGTGGAACTTTCAGCAAAAAACGGCTTGCGTGGCAAACGGGTTTATCTGGATTTTCCCAGCGTAGGAGCAACGGAAAATATTATGATGGCGGCGACACTGGCAAAGGGCACCACCACCATTGAGAATGCGGCAGCAGAGCCGGAAATATGTGATCTGGCGGATTTTTTGCGAAAAATGGGGGCGGAAATTACTGGGGACGGCACAGACACCATTGTCATTCAGGGGCAGAAACGGCTGCATGGCGCCACACACAATGTCATTTCCGATCGCATAGAGGCAGGAACGTTTATGACGGCAGCTGCCATCACTGGCGGCGATATTTTGTTAGAACAGGTGCGACAGGAACATTTGACTCCTGTCATTGCCAAATTGACAGAGTGTAATGCCAAGACGGAAGTGACATCATCGGGACTGCGGGTGTACCGGAAGGGCAGACTTCGTCCCATACAGCTGAAAACCATGCCTTATCCCGGCTTCCCCACAGATATGCAGGCGTTGTTTATGAGTTTGGCAGCGGTTACAAAGGGCACCAGCGTCATCACGGAGACCGTATTCGAAAATCGGTTCATGCATGCGGCAGAATTGCAGCGCATGGGGGCAGATATTAAGATAGACAGCCGTTCCGCCATTATCGAAGGTGTGGACAGCCTGACGGGCACCAGCGTCCGTGCCACAGACCTGCGGGCAGGAGCAGCCCTGATTTTGTCGGCACTGGCAGCCAGAGGAGAAACAGAAATCAGTGATATTTACCACATTGAACGGGGCTATGACCGCATTGAGGAAAAACTGCGGGCTTTGGGGGCAGATATCCAGCGGTCAAAAGATTCATAAGTTCATAAAATGTTTACAATTTATTCACATACAGTGGATGAAAGGGTGCTATACTGTTAGGGAAAGATACAGTTAGTACCCTAACATTTTTTGGAGGTGACAGGATGCAGCCGAAAATTTCCTTTTGTCTGGAATGGAAAATGGTGTCCAATCTCATGCGGCACAGTGCCAATGCCTGCACGACCTGCGTAGAGGCTACAAATCTGACAGGGATGCAGCTATTCATATTGGAGTATCTCTATCAGCATCAGGAGCAGGATGTGTTCCAGCGAGATCTGGAGGCGGAATTTCATGTGCGCCGTTCTACGGTGACGGGGATTCTCAAAGGCATGGAGAAAAAAGGTCTGATCCAGCGATTGTCTGTGGAAGAAGATGCCAGACTGAAACGGATTGTTTTGACGCCTCAGGCAAAAAGCCTGCATCGAGAGGTAGAAATGGCTGTGGTGCGGATGGAAAAAATCGCTCTGCGGGGACTATCGGAAGCAGAAATAGAAGTTTTTTTGGAAATATTGGAAAAGATGAAAGCAAATCTACAGGAAGATGTGCTTACATACGACGAGCAGAAAGGCGAGTGAATGTATATGGAAAACCAGAAAAAGCCGTTGATTTATTACTGGCTCATTGCCCTGGCGGTAATGTTTGTGATCAACTGGCTGGTACTGCCCATGTTTGCCAATAACACGGTGCAGGAAGTAAGTTACAATGTGTTCTTGGACGAATTGGAAGCAAAGAATATTGATCAGGTGCAGGTCAATGAGGATGTGATCTATTATTCCCTGAAAGAAGATACCAACGAGGAAACCCAGACCCAGATTTTTCCCGGTCAGCAGCAGCATGAAATGCTCTACTGCACCGTGCGGATGCAGGATAATATGCTGGTAGACCGTTTGTATGCGGCTGGGGCAAACTTCTCTGCCATTGAACCCAAAGAAGTTTCGCCATGGATGAGTTCCCTCATCATGTTCCTGCTGTTTTTCCTGTTCTGGCGGCTGGTGTTCGGCAGAATGATGAAAAAAGGCGGTTTTGGTGCCAATGCCATGGCTTTTGGCAAGTCTAACGCCAAGGTTTATGTAAAAGCCCAGACCGGTAAGACATTCAAAGATGTGGCAGGACAGGACGAAGCCAAAGAAGCACTGAAAGAAATCGTAGACTTTTTGCATAACCCTGCGAAATATACCAGCGTAGGTGCGAAAATGCCAAAAGGCGCCCTGCTGGTAGGTCCTCCGGGTACTGGTAAAACTCTGCTGGCCCAGGCAGTAGCCGGGGAAGCAAATGTACCTTTCTTCTCCATTTCTGGTTCTGAATTTGTGGAAATGTTCGTTGGTATGGGTGCGGCAAAAGTTCGTGACCTGTTCAAACAGGCAGGGGAAAAAGCCCCTTGTATCGTATTCATCGACGAAATTGATACCATCGGGAAAAAACGTGACGGCAACGGCATGGGCGGCAACGACGAAAGAGAACAGACCCTGAACCAGCTGCTGACAGAAATGGATGGTTTCGACGCCACAAAAGGTGTTGTCATTCTGGCAGCTACCAACCGTCCCGAAACACTGGACAAAGCCCTCCTGCGTCCCGGTCGTTTCGACAGAAGAATCCCTGTGGAACTGCCTGACCTGCAAGGTCGAGAAGCCATTTTGAAAGTCCATGCGGCAAAAATCAAAATGGAAGACAACATCGACTTTGGCGCTGTGGCAAGAGCAACCAGCGGTGCTTCCGGTGCGGAACTTGCCAATATCATCAACGAAGGCGCTCTCCGTGCGGTACGTATGGGGCGGGATAAAGTAAGCCAGACAGACCTGGAAGAAAGCGTAGAAGTGATTCTGGCAGGTTATCAGCGGAAAGGCGCGGTTATTTCCAAAGAGGAAAAAGCCATCATCGCATATCACGAAGTTGGTCACGCTTTGGTAGCGGCTCTCCAGAAAAATTCCGCACCTGTTCATAAGATTACCATCATTCCCAGAACTTCCGGTGCTTTGGGTTATACCCTGCAGATTGACGAGGGCGAAAAATTCCTGATGAATAAGGAAGAAGCCTTCAATAAAATTGCAACACTCACCGGCGGTCGTGTGGCAGAAGAAATTCAGTTCCATTCCATCACCACCGGGGCTTCCAATGATATTGAGCAGGCAACCCGTATGGCAAGGGCTATGATTACCCGTTACGGCATGAGCGACGAGTTCGGCATGGTTGCTCTGGAAACCATCAATAACCAGTATTTGGGCGGCGATACCACATTGGCTTGCTCCAATGAAACAGCAACTCGTATTGACGCGGCAGTCATTGCCATGGTCAAAGAAGCCCATGACAAGGCATATCAGATTATCAGCAGCCATAAAGATAAGCTGGATGAAATTTCCGCTTATCTGCTGGAAAAAGAAACCATCACCGGTGAAGAATTCATGGAAATTCTGCAAAGAAAACCGGAAGAAACAACAGAAGCAAATCTGGAAGCATAATAAAGCAGAGAGAGGATATAAATCCTCTCTCTTTTTTGTTTGCAGGAGAAAAGGGGCACAATTTTGGGCAGCGTACATAATATAAAATGAACACAGAAAAGGATAAGGAAAAGAGGGGAATGCGTATGTATCGAAATCCCGACGGAAACGGGTATCATCGCCGCGGCAGCGGCTGGTACGGCGGATTCGGCTGTGAACCTGTGCCCCGGAATACGGGAAACAGCGGCGGCTGTTACACAGGCGGACAGAATGGATATACCGGTCATTCCTGCGGCGGACAGAATCAAAACCGCTGCCGTCCTGACTGCAATCCATGGCATCCAGATTGTAATTCCTGTAATCCCTGCAATCCTGGCTGCTGGCCGGAATGCTGGCCCGGATGTTATGTGGTTGTCATCACCGGTGTAACGGGACCTACAGGTCCTACAGGTGCCCCGGGCGTGACAGGTGCTACCGGTATCACAGGTGCAGCAGGCATTACTGGCGCAACAGGACCTACCGGTGCCACAGGTCCCACCGGTGCAACGGGCGCAACCGGCACCGGTGGCGGTATTACAGGACCTACCGGCGCAACGGGTGCAACAGGAGCAACAGGCGCAACGGGTGCAACAGGTGCAACAGGCATCGGCGTAACTGGTCCCACAGGACCTACCGGCATTGCGGGCTTGAGCATTACCGGACCTACCGGTGAAACAGGACCTACAGGACCTACTGGTCAAATTGGCGCAACGGGACCTACTGGACCTACCGGGGAAAGTGGTGCAACGGGCGCAACGGGACCTACTGGCGAAAGCGGCGCAACGGGCGCAACAGGACCTACTGGAGAAAGCGGCGCAACGGGCGCAACAGGACCTACTGGAGAAAGCGGCGCAACAGGCGCAACTGGTCCTACCGGGGAAGGCGGCGCAACAGGAGCCACCGGTGAAACAGGTCCCACAGGACCTACGGGCGCAACAGGCGAAACAGGTGCAACGGGACCTACCGGCGCAACAGGTGAAACAGGTGCTACCGGTCCTACCGGGTCAGCCGGGCCCTAATCCCTGATTTTTGGAAAATCGGATGATTTTCTGACATGTAAAAAAACCGGAAATCCATTGATATGGGTTTCCGGTTTTTCTTGTTTTTCATATGTTTTTGTTAGAAAGATTCTAGATAGGCAGTACCTGCTGCGACGATTTTTACATGAACCGTCAAAGTCAGAGAATGCAGGCAGCCATCTTTCCATTCAGCGTCAATCTGCATGACGCCGCCGGGCTGTTTCAGCCCCAGAGAAAGGGAATCTTGTTTTTTGGTTGCCAGAGCCGCACCAAGGGCGGTTGTGCCGCTGCCGCAGCCTCTTTCCCATACGAGAGAGGCGTTTTTGACGCATACCAGTGGTTCCAGCGTCATTTCTGTTTCGTCAAAAAGCAGAATACCAAAGGCTTCCTCGGCAATCTGATTTTCCCATGCTGCTGTTGCCTGTTCTGCCTTTTCCCGTGTCTTTTCGCCCCAAAGAGCCTTGGGAACGATGATGTGGGTGATGCCCGGCAGATAGACCGTTTCCAGTTCATAGGAAACGCCGTCCAGTACATAGGTTTCTGTGGCAATTTTTGCAGGCAAAGGCATGGAAAGCTGTCCCAGATAGCCGTCAGCTTCTTTTTTCATATGGCAGTCGATGAGGCTGTCTGCGCCGGATACTTCTAACAGGAAGTTTTTTTCTGCGCCTGTTTCGGGATGTTCCTTGGAGAACAGGTATGCCCCCAGAGAAAGGGTAGCATTGCCGCAGAATTCTCCTGCCATCATTTGCAGACGGGCGCAGGCTGCTTTATTTTCCGGTTCCTCGATGTATCCCGCCTGTTCCGCGTAAACACTGCCGTAGGCAATGAGTGCCTTTGCCACTGCCAGATGCTGACTTCTGGGCACAGGGCTTTCGATAAGCAGTGTCATATTTTCATTTGGGCTTACTTTCACAAATTGGAGTTCCATAGTGCCTCCTTATGCCTGGAAGCGGCTCAGGAATGCTTTGGTACGTTCCTGTTTGGGGTTGTTGATGAGTTCTTTGGGTTCCCCTTCTTCCACAATGACGCCGCCGTCCATGAAAATGATGTGGTCGGATACGTCACGGGCAAAACTCATTTCGTGGGTAACGATGACCATGGTCATGTGTTCCGCTGCCAGTTCTTTGATAACGTGCAGGATTTCCCCTGTCAGTTCCGGGTCCAGAGCAGAAGTGGGTTCGTCGAAGAACAGGATTTTCGGTTTCATTGCCAATGCACGGGCAATGGATACACGCTGCTGCTGACCGCCGGAAAGCTGGTAAGGGTAAGCATCTTCTTTGTCTGCCAGACCCATTTTTTTCAGCAGTTCTCTTGCTTCGGCGTAAACCTCGTCTTTGGGGCGTTTGCCGATGAGGATGGGGGGTTCTGTGATGTTTTTCAGTACGGAATAATGAGGAAACAGGTTGAAGTTTTGGAATACCAGACCAAAGTGCTGTCTTGCCTTTTGCAGTTCGGCTTTGGTGCCATAAATGGATTTGCCTGTTTCGTCAGCTTTTGCTGTGTATTCTCCCAAGTAAATCAGGTCACCGCCGTCCATGGTTTCCAGCAGTGTTGCGCAGCGCAGCAGTGTGGATTTGCCGGAGCCGGAAGGTCCGATGATGCTCACAACCTGTCCTTCTTCTACAGAAAGGGAGATATCCTTGAGGACTTCGTTGTCCCCGAATTTTTTATTGCAGTGATTGATTTCCAGTAATTTCATGGCTGCCTCCTTAATGATAATAATTCATTTTCTTTTCGATCTTATCCATCACAAAGGCAACGATGCCGTTGAAGATGAAGTAGAACACACCAGCGATGATCAGAGGCATGATGGTGGTCTGTGCCGCAGAGATCTGCTTTGCGATGGTGAACATTTCCGGATAGGAAATAACGAAGGCAAAGGATGTATCTTTGACCAGTGTAATGGTTTCGTTTGTTACAGGGGGCATGATCCGTTTGCACATCTGAGGGAAGACAATGCGCAGGAAGGTCTGGACTTTGTTGTAGCCCAGCACAGTAGCTGCTTCATACTGTCCCACAGGAATGGATTCGATGCCGGCGCGGTAGATTTCCGCAAAGTAAGCGGCATAGTTGATGGAGAACGCAATGATAACTGCAGTGAAACGATATTCATTGGTGATGGGAATACCGAACAGGTAGTAAGGGCCGTAGTAAACGGCAAACAGCTGCAGCATCAGAGGTGTACCACGCAGAATAGCAATGAACACTTTGATGATCCACTGGATGGGTTTGAAGAAGAACAGACCGCCTGCAAACCGTGTGCCCATAGGCAGGTTTTCCGCCTTGCCTTCTGCGGACTGTGCCAGTTTCAGCTTTTCAACCAGTGTTTGGGGCGCAAGGAATTTCAGCGGCGCCCATTTAGACATGCGCCCAAAGGTTACCAACAGCCCCAGAGGCATGGAAAATAACAGTGTCAGGAAAAAGATTTTGCAGGAATCCAGAAGTCCCACAGCCAATTGTTGTGTGATGTTCATAAGGGTTTGTGCATCCATAAAATTGTTTCGTCCTTTCTTTGTTTTGGCGCTTTGCACTCACATAAGAAAACGGGAAGCCCATTTCTTTATGTCAGCCTCCCTGTGCGGACAAAGGCTTTCAAAGGAAAGACAGTGTCATAAACAGGGAAGAAGCGTGCGGAACATTGTCCGCACGCCCTTGTATTGTATCATATTTGATTATTCTTTGCCAAGGCAAACCATCTGATCCAGGTTGTAATCTGCGTAATTTGCTGCAATTGCATCAAATGTGCCGTCTTCTACCATTTCATCCAGTGTAGCCTGAACCTGATCTCTCAGGGCTTCATTGCCCAGTTTGAAGGCGATGGCATACTGTTCTGTGGACAAGGGTTCTTCCAGCTGACGGAATTTGTCGCTGTGGTTGGTCAGCTGATACTGTGCAACACCGATATCAACGGCGATGGCATCAACAGCACCTGTTTCCAGACTCATGAATGCGCTGTTGTAATCGGGTGTCTGTTCCAGAGAAGCGAAAGTAGCTGCCAGAGCCAGGTTTTCGTCATTGTCTTCTGTGTTGGTCAGAGCTGTCAGTGCAGAGGAACCAGCCTGTGTGATGACGATTTTGCCAGCCAGATCTTCTTTTGTCTGGATGTCAGAATCCTGACGAACAACGAATACGATGCTGTTGTCTACATAAGGTTCGGAGAAAGTATATTCGCTTTCTCTGCCTGTCATGGTGAAGCCGTTCCACAGACAGTCAACAGTGCCGCTGTTCAGTTCCATATCTTTGGAGCTCCAGTCGATGGGCTGTTTGATCAGTTCCCAGCCGTTGCGGTCACATACTTCCTGAGCCAGATCCAGGTCGAAGCCAACATATTCGCCAGCGTCGTTTTTGAAGCCGTAAGGGGGATATTCTGCGTCAAAGCCTACTGTAAATGTGGTGCGTTCCGCTGTATCTGCGCCGTCAGTTGCAGCGGGTTCTTCGTTGCCGCCACCGCAGCCAGCCAGTACACCAACGGACATTGCCATAGTCAAAAACAAAGCAAGATATTTTTTCATACTCCAATCTCTCCTTTTTTCTATTGATTTTTTCCCTAAAATGTTTCATCGCTGAATTCTTTATCATTTTATCACGTTATCAGACTAAAGTAAATTGGTAATACTCTTTCATTTTTTTGAAAAAAATCAAGCTTTCATTGGTAAAGCTGAATAAAAAGACATTTGTTTTTGCGGAAATGACGTTTTGCCAATGAGAGAGAAGGGGAGCGTTTCCTGTAAAATAATCCGCAGAAACAATAATAGCCGGAACCCTTTATGGTATAAGGATTCCGGCTATTTGTGTTTTTTATGAAGCCGCATCAAAAAACATTATTTTTGATGTCACAGTTTGGGAAAAGACGCATTAGTCTTCGGTTGCGTCAATGCGGATAACTTCGCCGCTGCTGTTCAATTTCAGTTCAATGACGAAGTCGGTGCCGTCGCCATCATCATATTTATCATCCAGATCATCATAGTCTTTTGCGTCGCCGTATACATCATCGTCTTTGTCAAAATCGTCAGACAGATAATATTTTTCGCCGTCTACTTTGATCCAAGAGGAAGAAATACCGTCCAGGTCGCCTTCCACTTCACGTTTGGAGGAAGCGTAGTCTGCTTCGATTTCCGTTACTTTGCTCTTGGAGCTGTTGAATTTCAGTTTGACATCAAAGTTTTCATAATCTTTGAAGTCACGGATGAGTTTGGACAGGGTGTAGTCGTCGCCTTCCAGTGTGACTTCCACATCTTTATCCAGATCATAAGTAAAGTTGCTGCCGTCTACGCGGATGGTGATTTCATCTTCATTCAGTTTGCGCAGTTCCCCTTCGTCGGCTTCTGTATTGACTGCTACAATCTTGGAAACCTGTTTGTTTTTGAAGGAAAGCTGTGCTTCATAATCATATTTTTTGTACTGATCTTTCAGTTCGTCAAAGTCAGAAGAGCTGCCGTTGAGGGTAACGTCGATATCGTCTGTATCCTCCAGCAGGTCATAAGTATAGGTTTCGCCGTCATCGTTTCTGATTTCGATTTCGCTGCTGCTGATCTTTTTGATGATACCTTTGGATTCGCCCATGGATTCTTCGATGGCAACGATGTCGGTAACATCATCATCTCGGTTCAGTGTCAGGGAAACGCGGTAAGAGGTTTCTTCGTGGTTTTCTTTCAGGAAGTCGATGTCTTTGCTCTTGCCGTCTACTTTGACATCTACGTCAGTGTCCAGATCATAAGTATAGCTGTCGCCCTGGGCTTCGATGGTGATTTTTCTGGATGTTACGTCTGTCAATACACCGTTGACTTCGTCTTCCGCATAGTTGACAGTGATTTTTGTAACGACATTTTTGCTGTCTGTGGTCAGTGTTACATAGAAATCTGTATCGTCATAGTATTTTTTCAGATCGCTGAAAGAATAATCTGTCAGTTCGTCTTTGACATCTACATCGCTGTCCACATCGTAGTCATAAGATTTGCCGTTTGATTTGATTGTCAGTTCGTCATCATCCAGATCTGTCAGCAGACCGGATTTCGGGTTGTCGTTCTGGGTAACGGCATACAATTTTGTGACTTCGTTGTCCGCATTGAGATAGATGGTAACGGTGAAGTCGTCGCCGTTGTCCAGTGCGCTGAAGATGCGGGAAGGTGTTGTGGATTTGTCATCCAGATATACCTTCACATCGTCGGTCATGGTATATGTTTTTTCTTTGGAGCCATCTTTGACAGTGATCTTGTTGGAGCTCATATCCACCAGTTCAAAGGTCTGTTTGGAGCCAATGCCGTTGACAGATTTTGTAACAGTGATGGATTTGATGCTGTCACCACTATAAGTCAATGTGACGCTGTCACCGCTGCCGATTTCGGAGAAATCGATTTCCTTGCCGTCATAATATGCTTTTGCGGTGCCTTTTTCACCAAAGAGGTTCAGACCAGTGCCTGTAGTAGTCTTTACGCTGCAGAACAGGTCGCCGTTTTCCAGTACGGAAGTGGTCACAACGGTACCGGTTACAGAGCCGCTGGAAGGTGTTTCCGGTTTTGTGGTGGTGCTGCCTCCTGTGCTGCTGCCGGTGAGCAGTTTATATGTCTTTACGGAAAGGACTGCCATTTCGGAACGGTTGATGTTTACTTTGGGATTGAAGTTGTTGTAATCATCACCTACCATGATGTTTTTGTCATAGAGCAGATCCAGATAGGGCACAGAAGCTTTGGAGATGGAGCCAGCGTCTTTGAAAGTAAGCTTCGCATCCATATCTACGGTGTAAACTTTGCCCAGAGCTTTGCCGAAAATCACGCCTACGTCTTCTCTATTGGCGTTCTGCTGTGTGGTGCCTTTCATGAATTTTGTCAGGTCGCTTGTAACCAAGATGCCTTTGTCCAGGGCGTATGCCACAGCGTTATATGCCCAAGAGGGGATTTTGTACGCATCCATAATGGGTTTCCATTTGGTGATGGTATCGTTTGTGACGTCCTGTTTGTAGTATGTTTTCATGATGGAGTACATGAGCTGTGTTGCTTCGCAGTAAGTCACGTTGTTGCGGGGTTTGCAGTATTTTTTGCCGTTTTCGGTGTAGCCGCTCATAAGCCCCAAAGAAGCTGCTTCTTCGATGAATGTAGCGGCACCGGGCCAAGGTACATTGTTAATATCTGCAAAAGTGGAACCGAAAGCAACTGCATTTGTGCTGCCCAGTACAAGGGCGGCAGTGGTTGCCAATGTAAGGAAACGTTTCATATCTAAAACCTCCCATTCCTTCTCAAAATATGAAATATCCTAAATATCTTATTTTTTCTCACAATTTGTAAACGAGTTGTATGTATATCAACGACGTTTGTAGGATACTGTCCTACTATTACTATACCATGAAAGCGCAGAAAAACCTTTTCAAATTTTTTAAGTTTTATAAAAAGTGTGTCAAGATTCTGTAAAGATTTCCAGATTTTGTCTTTTTTCCAGCTGTTTCAAGTATTTTTCTTTTTTTGCCGCAAATTCCGCAGGCTGATGCATTGGCTTTTGCAGCAGGTCAAAGAGGGTGCCTGCCAGCACCTTAGCTGTGCGAATATAGCAGTTTTCTTTGTCGGCAATGGTGAAATTGTCGTTGTGGAACTGCCCTTTTATACCGGAAAAGCCCATCTGCACCGCAGGCAGCAAAAATCCCAGATCGCCAATGTCACCGGAAGCGCCGGAAACCACATTCCGCAGAATCTGATCTTCCTCACAGAAAAGCAGCATATTTTCCAGCACCATTTCATTCATTTCCGCAGACTGACGTAAGGGCAGATAGCCCGGTGTGGTTTCTGTTTCGCAGCCTAATCCCAGAGCAGCAGCGCAGTGATGGATGCACTGATCCACCTGTTCCTCTGCGGCAAACAGTGTGGCGTTGTCATTGGCGCGGATGTAAGTTTCCATGACCGTCCGGTCGGGAATGATGTTGACTGTGCCGCCGCCTTCCGTAATGACAGGATGCAGCTGTAAACCGGCAGAGGCAGGGAAGCGGTCTTTCAGAAAAGACAGTGCGTTCTGTGCCAGTACCGCGCCGTGGAGGGCGTTTCTGCCCAGATGGGGCGCTGCCCCAGAGTGGGACGCTGTGCCAAGAAAGACGGCTTTTTTCGCCAGAAAGCCTGCCAGTGTGGAATTGATGTCAAACAGATACTCTGTTTCGCCGTTGGCGTGGGCAGAAAGCACACAGTCCACATCGTCGAAGTATCCTTCTGCGATCATGTTTTGCTTGCCGGAGCGATAACGAATTTTGCCTTCGGCAATGCATTGGTCGCGGAAAGTAAAATCAATGAATTCTTCTGCTGGTGTGAAGAAAAAACTGATACGTCCGCTGTTTTTCTTTGGAAGACCGCAGTCAGCCAGTGCACGAATCAGTGTCAGTGCTAACGTGGTCTGGATGCTGTGCCCGCAGGAATGAACAGTGCCGTTTTTGCTTTTGCAGGGCAGTGCGTCCAGGTCGCTGACAAAAGCAATATGAGGAGAACCGCTGCCTAATGTAACGCGGATGCCTGTCATGGCAATGCCGGATTCATAGGGGATGTTCCACTGATCTAACAGGGCTGTGATGGCAGCAGCTGTTTTCACTTCCTGAAAACCCAGTTCGGCGCAGTCAAAAAAGGCGTTGCCCCAAGACAGGATTTCCGCCTGCCGCTGGTCAATGGCAGCAAAAAGAGATTCTTTTTTCATGATATTTCCTCCTTATTCCCATTCCAGTGTCATGCCCACAGCCACTTCCTGTATAGGGGAAACGGCGTGAAGTGCTGCCCGCACAGGAAAAGCCGTGCAGTGGCAGGGATACAGCGCAGAAATCTGTTCTTTTGCCAGAAAATCAACGGTTTTTTGGCTCCGCTCATTTTCTTCCATCAAATGCAGCCCGCCCAGAAGCCCCAGTACTTTTGTCTTGCCTGTGACAGCTTTGGCATATTGTATGATGTTGCAGATGCCGGCATGGGAACAGCCGGTGATGATGTAAATACCTGCGTCTGTCACATAAGCCAATGCTGTGTCATCGTTGATGATGTCGGGAACAGTCTGTCCGTCAATGATGGTTTCGCCGATGGCATAGGCAGGCTCAAAATCTACGGTATGGGGGATTTCTCCCAGAAAAACAAGGTGGTCTGTGAGCCACAAGGGCGCTTCGGCAAATTCCAGCATGGCTTTTGCACGCAATTCTTTCATAGACAGAGGACTGCCGATGTCCATGCCGTCCCATTGCTTGGGCAGCAGGGCATGGGGATGGGCAATGAGCCGTGGCTTTTTGGAAAAAGGCAGTGCCAGCAGGTCAGGCAGACCGCCGGTGTGGTCGTTATGCCCATGAGAAAGCAGAATGGCATCTGCCGTGGTCAAATCAATGCCCATGGCTTTGGCGTTTTTCAAAAAAGCGTCAGAATAGCCCGTATCGAATAAAAAGCGTTTGCCATCTGCTTCCAGCCAGTAAGAAACGGCAGGTTCCCCCAGATGGTAAACGTCGATTTCTGTATGGTTGTCCATTAAAACAGTCAGTTTCATGGAAGTCCCTCCTTTGTGTTGGGGTTGTGTATGACTCCATTATAAGGAAAAAGGAAGGAAAATACAATTGTCATAAGGGCGTATCAAATAATAGACGGGAAGGGGGAGGGGAAAGTTCCGGAAACAGAGAGAAAAAAATGGGATGGAAATAATAGGAAGAAAAAATTAGGGGATGTGACGGTTATAAATGAAAAAGACACCACACACTTTCGTGTATGGTGTCTTTTTATGAATTGCGGAGAGGGTCAAGCACTTTGCTGGGCAAAGCCGCCTGCGGCGTCCCCGTTTTCTTCGGGGTGCAGGGATTTGAGCCTGCAAAAGCCCACCTCATCAGAAAAAGCCGTCTGCGCTTATCAGCTTCCGACCTTGCACTTTGTGTAACGAGGGAGATGATGCAGACGGCTTTTTCGGTCTTTTCCAAGGGAAAAGAGATTTCCTTTCTTACATGGTCGTCTGCTCTCCCTCCTGTAAGTCGGTCGGCAGACTCCCTGTTTCTTCGCCTTTGGCTGCTCCCTTTATCTGCCCCCGGCAGCGGTCGCGCCCAAAGCCCCGGGAACCCGTCGGTCGCAGTCTTAAAATAAGAAAACACCATGCTTTTGCATGATGCTTTTCCTAGAATTGCGGAGACAGGATTTGAACCTGCGACCTCCGGGTTATGAGCCCGACGAGCTACCGGACTGCTCTACTCCGCGTCAATATTAACTTCAACTGATAATATACCATGAATAGATGACTTTGTCAATATTTTTTCGGAAAATAGTATGGATTTTTATACGCCATCTTTGTACATGGTTTCCAGACGTTCTTTGCATTCCTTCCAATTGGGCATCCACTCTGTCAGCAGGGCATAGAACCGTCTGCTATGGTCGGCAAAGCGGAAATGCGCCAATTCATGATAAATGACCTGACGGATACAATCTGGGTCTGCCTTCATCAGCTGGAGATTCAGGCGGATACTTTGGGTTTCCACGGTACAGCTGCCCCAGATGCTCCGCATGTTCCGCACCTGAATTTTGGGATAGGGGATGCCATAGTCTTTCACTTTGGGGTGGATTTCGTCCAGAAGTTTCGCAAATGTCCCAGTTGCCTGTTCCCGAAGCCAATCCAGATATTCAGACCGCAGTCCCACGGAATCCGTCTGGAAAGTAGACATATAAATGATGTTATCGGAACGCTGAATCTGACGCAGTCCCTGGGCGATGTGGAGGGTATAGGGTTCTCCCAGATAATACAATGTCTTGCCGTCATACATGGCGCCGGAGGGCTGTGCCATGCGGATTTTTTCCACTTCTGCCAGATGGTTGATGATCCAAAGGGCTTTGGACTGGACGAATTCTTCAATGACGGAAAAAGGTACCCGTTTGGCGGCGGACACAACTACCTGTCCATGTTTATTTACCCGCAGGTTGATATACTTCACGTCTTTGCGGATGAGTTCGTATTCAATTGGAATGCCTTCATATTCTATGGCGTGCAGTTCCATTGCAAAATCTCCCTTTTCCAAAGATAGTTTTCCCACAAAAGTTGGGTTCTATCCCGTTTTTCTATGATACTATATCACGCAAAGGCTGAAAAAGTCCAGAAAAAACGGGAAAATCCTTCCAGAGCCAACAAAAACGGAAGGCATGCACCTTGATTTGACAAAACAGGTACATGCCTTTTGCTTCCTTAAATATGTTCTGCTTTTTTCACAACGGGAATCCAGATTTCAAATACAGAATCCGCAGGGTCTGCATTATAGTAGACCTCTATATCTGCTCCTTTGCCGTATTCATAGCCGGAATTGGGGAGCCATTCCGTGAAAATCCGTTTCTCCAATTCCTGACACGCCTTTGGCATGGCGCCTGTACCGGGGAAGATTGCCCATGTGGCAGCAGGCAGTTCCAGCATTTCCAGGGGCGGTTCCACTTCTTTGGAAGTGCAGACGCCAATCCAGTATTTCCATTCTTCTTCCTGACAGGCGGAAATTCCCAGCACCGCAGGCATTTCCATGATGCTTGTCAGTTTCGGCAGGATATTGTCTGCCGCAGCTTTTTGCCAGAAAGCAGGTACAGTCTGGAAATTTTTCTCCATGTCTTTTTCCAATGGTGTGTAAATCCCCGCAATGCGCAGGGGACCTTTTGCTTCCATACGATAATCCAATGCAGTCACTCCTTTGACGGTCATTTGAAACCGAATGGGCGGGAAAGCCTTCAGGGGCGCGCCTTTTGCCTTGGCTTGGGATGGGGTGATGCCGTGGATGCTCTGAAATGCCCGTGTGAACGCCGTTGGGGAACGGTATCCATATTTCAGCGCCACGTCAATGACTTTTGCACCCCTCTGCAAATCAAAGGCGGCTTTTGTCATTTTCCGGCGGCGGATATATTCCGAAAGGGGCATATCTGCCAGATAGGAAAACATACGCTGAAAATGGAAGGTTGTACAGCAGGCGGTTCTGGCAATGTCATCTAGAGAAATTTCCGCTGTCAGGCTTTTTTCCAGCATTTCCAGGGCTTCATTCCATTTGTCTATCCAGTCCATGTGGTTTCCTCCTTATTTGTCTTTGTCAATGACAGTTTCAGTTTACCTTAAAAATGCGGCAGTTGTCCTCGCAGTTTCTGCCTCTTTGGCAGAGATATTTTTTTTCAGGAAATAAGCCACTTTGTAATAAGGAATGGGAAATCCCATGGCTTCCAACTGACGGGCGATTTTTCGGGGACCAAGACCGCTGGCGTTCTGTTCTTGGATAAACTGAGCAATCTGGTCGGTGATTTTGTCATCCGGTGCGGCAGGTTCGCTGTTTTCCACTGTTTCCGGCTGTTCTGCGGCTTCAAAGGGAATGTGTTCCATATCCACCACTGTGGTGATTTCCGTTTTTTCCCCAATGTCCTCAATCAGAGGAGAGGAAGCATCGATGCTGTAATTGATGACGTCACGCATCTGACGGATGTTTCTGGGGTAAACGGCGTTGAGGATGGCATGTTTCGCTTCCGGTGTGAAAATTACGTGGTAGCGAATGTGTCGGGCTTCCCAAACGGCGTTTTCATACCGCATGACAAAATGACGGAAGAGATTTTCTTTTTCCGCAAGAGAACGCTCCCGCAAAGCAGGCAGGTGCATTTCATACTGAGCAAGTCTTTGGTACAGCTCCGGCAGAAATACTTCGTGGAGGTTTTTGGTGGAAGCGGCAATGACAATGACGTTGATGTCGATTTCCTTCGTGTCACCAATACGGCGGATTTTGCCGGACTCAATGGCTTTTAATAGAAGGTTTTGATAATTTTCGATGGTGTGGGCTTCATCCAGAAAGAGGATGCCGCCGTTTGCCTGCTCGAACAGCCCCTTTTTCTTTTTGGAACCGGTGTAAGCACCTTCCACGGAGCCGAAAATTTCCATGGCGGCGATGTCTGGGTTGGTGAACTGGGCGCAGTTGATTTCGATAAAAGGAGCATTTTTGCCGATAACGCCAATCTGTTTGGCATAATTATAAATGAGGTTTGCCAGCATGGTTTTGCCGGTGCCGGATTCCCCTGTGATGATGGAGTGACGGGGGCCGCCCAAAGAGCCAACGATTTTTTTTGCCTGCTTGTAGATGTTCTGCATAGTGCCCATGTGGACAACGTGCTGGAAATCGGCTTCGGGCTTTGTCAGACTTACCTGCATTTCCAGATGCTTGATTTTGCTGTTGAGCTGGTCAATCTCCTGAATGTCCTGGAAAATGGAATATGCCCCCATAAATTCCCCGTCCATAAAAATAGGATAGGAATTTACAACATATTTATTGGGGGGCACCAGATGGATTTTTTTATCCAGAATGGGACGATGATTTTCTAACACTGTTAGAAGAACGGCGGCAGGATAAAATTGGGAAATGTGTTTTCCGATCATATTTTCCCGCTTTTGGTTCAGATAATTGGCTGAAACATTGTTGACATATACTAAAATCCCGTCTGTATCCACCACATTTATGCCTCCGTTGGTGTTGTCCAGGATCTGATGTATCAAATTGGAAGAAAAAAACAGCTCTTTTGTCAATTTCATGGGCAAATACCCCTTTCATTTTGTTAGAAAAAGTGTTATAATACAAAAAGTTACAAGTATTCTAACATTTATTCTGACAAAAAACCAGCGAATTTTCCAAAAAAAGTGTGAAAACAATGGGAATTTATCGTTGGCACGGTTTTTGCTCATATAGTTATTTGTTAGAATAATAACAAAATTATTGCCGATTTTTAAGGAGGAAACAAATTATGGAGTTTGGCTATTCAAA